>Ga0193753_10003012_pt1 | contig 12790 bp, 11 predicted proteins | sample H1c2metaG_FD_144925 | JGI IMG/M metagenome (GOLD analysis project Ga0193753, IMG submission 144925) | Soil microbial communities from a riparian zone of the East river system, Colorado, United States - H1c2 | ecosystem: Environmental > Terrestrial > Soil > Riparian zone | place: USA: East... | reverse complement strand
TGAATTGTTCTATACAGGCAGGTGCACATGTGGCAACCGTGGCACAAATGGGCAATATCGCCTTTCGCAGTGGTAAAAAATTAGTGTGGGATGGAGCGAAAGAACGTTTTACGGATGAGGATATCAATAAACAATACTTATTAAAAGAATACCATAACGGTTATAAGTTACCGGTAGTTTAAAACATGGCAGGCCACGTTTCGGTTCGTGAGACACGAACCTGGGCATATAAAAATAATTCAGAAATATACTTCCATATTTTTAACAGCACACTATTATGAATAATAAAATCATTCCTGCTTTTTTACTTGCCAGTATTATTTCAGCAAGCCTGCTGGGGCAGCAAAAAGGCGATCCCAAAGCAACGGAATTTTACAGTCCTGTTCCTAAAGTGGTAACACCCGGCAATGCCACTGCAGATGCGCCTTCTGATGCTATTATTTTGTTTGATGGCAAAAACCTTGATCAATGGACTTCTGTTAAAACACCCGGGGACCCTGCAAACTGGACGGTAGCAGAAGGTATTCTTACCGTTAACAAAACTGCCGGTAATATACAAACGAAAAAGTCTTTTACCGATTACCAGCTGCACCTTGAGTGGCGCATTCCGGCTAATATAACCGGCACCGGGCAGGCGCGCGGCAACAGCGGTGTCTTCCTGGCTTCTACCGGCCCGGGCGATGATGGCTATGAAATACAAATAATGGATGGTTACAATAACAGTACCTATGTAAACGGGCAAACCGGCAGTGTTTACAAACAGGCTGTGCCATTGGCCAATGCCTGTAAAAAACCAGGCGAATGGCAGGTCTATGATATTTTTTGGAATGCACCCCGGTTTAATGACGATAGTACTGTAAAAACACCCGCCTATGTTACTGTTATTCACAATGGTATTTTGTTGCAAAATCATTATGAATTAAAGGGCCAGACCGTGTACATAGGAAATCCTTTTTACAAAAAACATGGCCCCGCCCCTATTAAATTGCAGGCACACGGAGATAAAAGTGAACCCATCAGTTACAGAAATATATGGATAAGGGAATTGTGAAACGTGAGACGTCAAACGTGAGCAAACAACCGAAGTCTTCAAAGACTTCGGTTGTTTAGTTAAAAAAAAGGAAATATTCATTCACTCATTTTAATAAACCCATATGCGTAAAAATGTTTTATTGCTTTGTTCGGCACTTGCTGTAACAGGTTTTTGTTTTGCACAGGCTAAACCGGAAGAGACTGAATATTACACCCCCGTACCCAAAGTGATAACGCCGGGTGCAAACTTTGCCGCGGCACCCTCTGATGCCATTATTCTATTTGATGGAAAAAACCTGGACGAATGGATTACACTGAAGGATTCAACCGGTGCTAAGAAATGGGTTGTGGCAGACAATGTGATAACTGTTGATAAAACCGCTGGTGATCTGCAAACAAAAAGAAAGTTTATGGATTACCAGATGCATATTGAATACCGCATCCCTGAAAATATTACGGGCAGCGGCCAGGCACGTGGCAACAGTGGTATTTTTTTAGCGGCGCTCCCCTGGGGGCCCGGCGGTTATGAACTGCAGGTGCTGGACAATTATAAAAATACTACCTATGTGAACGGGCAGGCAGGAAGTATGTACAAACAAGCTGTTCCACTGGCAAATGCCTGCAAAAAACCGGGTGAATGGCAGACCTATGATCTCGTGTGGACGGCCCCGCGTTTCAATGATCATGGTATTTTACAATCACCCGCAAGGGTAACCGTTTTTCATAACGGCATACTTGTTCAAAACAATACAACCCTCCTGGGCGATACGCCCTATATCGGTCAACCTGCTTATCGCTTGCATGGCGCATCACCCATAAAGCTACAGGCACATGGAGATAAGAGTGAGCCCATCAGTTACAGAAATATCTGGGTGAGGGAATTGTAAATCGTGAAACATCGCATAGCTGAGCAAACAACCGAAGTCTTTAAAGACTTCGGTTGTTTAGTTTTAGATCCCGATTCCTCATTTAGTAAATCATCATTTTTACTCCTTTGTCACAACTACATAATAAATTGATTTTCATAGCAATAATAATTGGTTAACCAAATTTTCCCGATTGAGAAAGTCAAATTCCCGATTGGGCACTAAGGTCTTTTGAAAAGGAGTTTCTTTTGCAAAAAAGTAAAAAAACAAGAAAATGAAAGTACGGCTCTCCTTTTTAACGGCTATTGTGATGGTTGTATCAATTGGTTGTAAGAAAAATGATTCAGGTCCAACAAAAACACCGGTTGTTTATACGCTTCCTGCAAGTTATAATTTTAGCAATACGGACTCCAATGCTGCAAGAACAATCCTTTCCATGGTATCCCAGATAGAGGCTTATATAACCGGCGGCAATACTGCAAATACAGTTTTGAGCGCGGCGCAGTTAAAAAGCATGTTATCTAACCAGGGGAATTTTTTTCGTGATACAGTGGTAAGCGGTATTACACTTAAATTAAATACTTCAGGAATCAATTTAAAAAGCCTGATTACGCCTGCAGCAGAACCATATGTTGAATCCATTTTTGATAGTGTTGCAATATCCAGCCAATCTACAAAAGTAGCGGCCAATGGTGTTGCGGGTGTCAGCGATAAAAAAACACTTTTGTCTGGCAATGGTATTTACTGGCGCCAGCTGTTTACAAAAACAATCATGGGTGTATTATTGCAGCACCTTACAACAGATGTGTATCTTTCGGATTCATTGAACAGTTCCATTTCCATAGCAGCAAAAATACATGCATGGGACCAGGCATTCTTCCTGTGGACAGTTCCGGTTAATTTTCCGGCAAACAGGGCAGGCGTAAAATACTGGGGTTCTTATTCAAGCCAGATAGATTCCGGTGTAAACAGGCCTGTTGTTAACCTTACGGGTGTGAATTCCAATCCTATACTGGTTAAGGCCCTTTTCAATGGCCGTATGGCATTAAACAGCAGTGATCTTTTTACTGCACAGGATGATGCAGCCAAAGTAATTGCCATTTATGAAAAGATGGAAGCTGCTGCTGCACTGCATGAAATAAATGAAGCCATCGGAAACATTCCCAATGGAGCTACTGCAAGTGCCGGAAATATTTCTGAATCTTTGGGGTTTATCAATGCATGGAAATACAATACCAAAAGAAAAACGGCGACCGATGCGCAGGTAGCGGCTGTTATAGCTTTGTACGGAACAAACCTGTATAACTTAACCCAGACAAACCTTGAGAGCATTAAGAGCGCCATCAGTACAATTTATGGTTGGGATGCCGTGAAGTCATACCTCTAATTTTATCTTTTAAATTTTTTTCTGATGAAGCAAAAAACAACCCTGGTTCTCACGGCATTTGCAATAGCAGGTATTATTGTTTTATTCTCCTGCAGTAAAAGCAATAGCGCAGATCCAACAACGCCCCCGGCCACAAATATTGATTCAACATTGGTAAACATAGGTAATACTGTAATTATTCCGGCTTACCAGAATATGTCTGCAGCAACAGTCGGCTTTGATGCAGCTATTACTGCTTTTACAGCAACGCCCAATACCACAACCCTGGCAACAGCGCAGGCCGCTTTTAAGACAGCTTATCTTTCATGGGAAGCCTGCAGCGAATACCAGTTTGGTCCCGCATCTGATCTATCTTTGTTAACCACAACAATAAATGTTTTTCCTGCAGACAGTACATTGATTAAAAGCAATATCAGCAGCGGTACTTATACCATTGATGGTATTTCAAACCTGAAAGCACAGGGTTTTTCTGCTGCCGACTTTTTGTTGTTTGGTGCAGATAATGCTACTACGCTTGCCCGTTTTACAACAGATACCAAAGCGGCTGCTGCAAAAACATACTTGTCGGCTATCGTTGCTTCCATAAAAACGAAAGCAAATGCGGTATCCACTGCATGGTCTGCAGGTGGGGGTAATTATATTGCCAAATTCACAGCCGCTACCGGTGTTAATTCAGGAAGCTCACTCAGTTTGCTGGTGAATGCATTTGTACAGGATTATGATGTGGTAATGAAAAGCTATAAACTGGGTATTCCTATTGGTAAATACGGCACCACCATATTGCCGCAGGCACCCGAGAAAGTAGAAGCCTATTACAGCGGTATTTCAACAGACCTGATGATACAGCAGGTAAAAGCCATTCAGAACATGTATTTGGGTGGAACAGGATATGGTTTTGACGATAAAGTGATTGCCTCCAAGACAATGAAAAATGGTGTTCCGCTTAATGATGTAATCACTGCAGAATTCAATACCCTGGTTGCGAAATTAACCGCTTTGCCAAATCCGCTGTCTGCCGCAATCATTAATAATAATGCTGCGGTGAACGATGTATATACGGAAGCAACGAAACTGGTAGTGCTGCTTAAAGTAGATCTGAGTTCGGCGCTGGCAATAAAGATTTCTTTCCAGGATGATGATGGCGATTAAACTAAAAACATTTATAGACAAACCTGTGCACATTGCTCCGTTGGCTTTCTTCAGAATAGCCTTTGGAGCAGTGTTGTTTATCAGCAGTGTTCGTTTTATTGCGCATGGCTGGGTAAAGGATTTTTATATTACGCCACGTTTTCATTTTCCTTTTTACGGGTTTGAATGGGTAACCGTACTCTCACCTGCAGGCATGTACACAGTTTACGGGTGCATGTTGCTGGGCGCTTTTATGATCTGTGCGGGTTTGTTTTACAGGATGGGAACCATACTATTTCTGCTGAGTTTTGTATATGCTGAAATGATTGATAAAACATATTACCTCAATCATTATTACCTGGTAAGTGTTCTGGTATTGCTGCTTGCTTTTGTTCCTGCAAACCGTTATTTCTCAGCAGACGTATTGCGCAAGCCTTTGCTTAAAAGAACACATGTTCCTGCATGGACCATTAATATTTTTAAATGGCAGCTTGCTATCATTTATATATATGCAGGCCTTTCAAAAATGAATGCTGATTGGCTGATACATGCCATGCCGTTGAAGATTTGGCTGCCGGCAAATCAGTTCATACCCGTTATTGGAAAATGGCTGGCATTGCCTGCAACAGCAATATTCTTCAGCTGGTGCGGTATGTTGTTTGATCTGTGCATCGTATTCCTTTTACTAAACCGGGCTACCAGGGTTGTTGGATATGTGTTTGTAATTATTTTTCATTTGCTTACCGCGCTGCTTTTCCAGATTGGCATGTTTCCCTACATTATGCTGGCGGCCACCACTATATTTTTTTCAGAAAGGTTTCATATCCGCATGCTCAATGGCCTTTCGGCCATATTACCTGCTTTACGCAAAAAGGAAATTCCGCAGGCCTATATTTCAACCGGAATATTCAGGCAAACGGGTATTGTTTTTTTTACGATATATTTCTTTTTGCAATTGCTGGTACCTGCCCGTTTTTTGCTGTACCCCGGTAAATTATTATGGACCGAAGAAGGATACCGTTTTTCCTGGAGGGTAATGCTGATGGAAAAAGGCGGAACAACTTTTTTCCATATTGTTGATCCTGCTACAGGCAAACGTATTGAAGTAAACAACAGGGATTTCCTGACGGGTTACCAGGAACGGATGATGGAAACGCAGCCTGATATGATGCTTCAGTATGCAAAACTGTTGCAAAAGAAGTTTGAACAAATGGGCATACAGCATGCAGGGGTACAGGTAGAAAGTTATGTTACCCTGAATGGCTCCGGCAGCCGTTTATTTATTGATAGTTCTGTTAACCTGGCTGCACAAATGGAAACTTTGTTCGGTCACAAAAAATGGATTTTACCTTATCAACCGTAAGGACTGATTCAGCTTTATAATTATGTACAGGTATTTGATATTATATGTTTTTCTTTTCTTTTGCAGCGGCCTGCTGTATGCGCAGAAATTAAATATTTCCGGTACGGTAAAAAATAACCGTGGGTTGGTGACAGGTGCTACGGTGGTACTGAATGATCATGAGGCCATTTCAAGCACAAACATTGAAGGACGTTTCATATTCAGTAACCTTAGTGCTGGCAAATACAACATTATTATTTCTTCTGTAGGAAACCGATCAGACACTATACATGTATTGTTGAAGGATGCCGATCAATCATTGACTATTGTGTTGCATGAAACCAACAATCAGTTGGATACTGTTATTGTAAATGCAGTGCAGGAGAAGACAGCTTTTACCAGGCTGAGAGATGTTGAAGGAACGGCTATTTATGCGGGAAAAAAAACAGAAGTGATATTGTTGAAAGATCTGATTGGAAACAAAGCCACCAACAATACCCGGCAGGTTTACGCTAAGGTAGCCGGCTTAAATATATGGGAGAATGATCTGTCTGGCCTGCAACTGGCCATTGGTGGCCGCGGGTTAAGTCCGAACAGGGTGGCCAATTTCAACACACGCCAGAATGGATATGATATCAGTGCAGATGCATTGGGTTATCCTGAAAGTTATTATACGCCGCCTGTTGAAGCGGTTGAACGCATCGAAATTGTAAGAGGCGCGGCTTCATTGCAATATGGGACACAGTTTGGCGGTATGATCAATTTTAAAATGCTGCATGGATCGGATACAGAAAAGATCAGTTTAACTACACGGCTTAGCGGTGGTTCTTTTGGGTTTTTTAATACCTCAACGGGTGTTGGCGGTACTACAGGCAAGCTTAACTATTATGCTTTCTACCAGCATAAGTCGGGAAATGGCTGGCGGCCCAACAGTAATTTTAATGCCAATACCGGTTATGTGGCCGCTACTTACAATTTACGGCAAAACATGTCTGTTACCCTGCAGTATACACATATGGATTACCTGCAACAGCAGCCGGGCGGATTAACCGACGCAGATTTTACAGCAGATCCGCATCAATCAATCCGGGCGCGCAACTGGTTTAAGGTTAACTGGAACCTGGGTGCACTGGTTTTTGATTACCAGCTCACAAACAAGCTGCGTTTCAATAACCGTTTATTTGGGCTTGCTGCGGAACGTGATGCATTGGGAATACTTACGTTTATTAACCGCGCGGATGATGGTACGGCGGATCGTAATTTGTATGTTGATCATTACAGGAACTGGGGAAATGAATCAAGATTATTGTACCAGTACAACCTGGGTGCGCTTACTTCAACTGCGCTTATTGGTTTTCGGTATTACCAGGGTTATACAGACCGCCAGCAGGGTTTTGGTAATAATGGAAGCAGTGGCAGAAAGGATGATTTTACTTTTAACCCTACGTTGAAAACAGATACACTGAAATATTCTGATTATACTTTTCCTGAGCATAACCTGGCATTATTTGCAGAAAACATTTTCCGTATCAACGATCACCTGAATATTATTCCCGGTATACGGTATGAACAAATCACTACCAGGGCACAGGGCAGTTATAACAACGTGGTTTTTGATTTGGCCGGCAACCCCATCGCGCAGCAAAAAGTAAATGATAACAAGTTAAATGCCCGCAGTTTCGTGATAGCGGGTATTGGTGCCACTTACGGCCTGCAGCCTAACGTGCAGCTGTATGCTAATTTTTCACAGAATTATAAGGCGATTAATTTTAATGATCTCCGGACACAAAACCCCAACCTGCGGGTAGACAGTGCTTTAAAAGATGAAAAAGGTTTTTCAGCAGACCTGGGCATCAGGAAAACCAACGGTATTTTTAATTATGATATTAGTTTTTTCCTGGTAAACTATGATAATAAGATCGGTAGTATTCTTTCAGTAGATACAAGTAACAATGTTATATATAACATGCGCACCAATGTGGCCCGGTCTGTACATGTGGGACTGGAATCTTATATAGAAGCGGATATCTGGAAATTATGCAAAGGTGCTGCCAGCAAAACCAGCCTGGCCGTGTTTTCAAATTTTTCATTGCTAAGTGCAAAGTATACGCGCAGCAAAGATCCTTCTATTAATAAGCGTAAAGTAGAATTTGTACCAGACCTGATTTTTAAAACCGGTCTTTCTTTCCGGAGAAAAAAATTTGCTGCCAGTTACCAGTTCAGTTATACGGGCAGCCAGTATACAGATGCCACCAATGCAAGTTTTACCGCCAATGCTATTGATGGCCTGGTGCCATCTTATATTATTATGGATTTGTCGGCCGAATATGTATTCAATAAACAATGGGCCTTATCCGGCAGTATTAATAATCTCGCAAACAGGTCTTATTTCACCCGCCGTGCAGACAGTTATCCCGGTCCGGGCATTGTTCCTGCAGACGCCAGGAGTTTTTACCTGACATTGCAGTTTCATCTTTAACCAGGCACTGTAAATATTCCCCGGAATTTTCTTCAAACAGAACCGGCTGGAGATAGTACCTGTTTGTGGCACAAAGAAATGCCCACCATGTGTTATCTATTTTACGGCACAATAACAGGTACGCAGGTATTACTGATTTTGGGATTTCTTTTGACTTCCTCAGAGGCGACACCTTTCTGAAGACCGCGCCAGGAGAAAGGTGTCACCTCTGCGAATGCTAATTCCAAAATCAGCAATTTCCTCCCGCGTTTCCTGATTTTTTTTACTTGTTTGGGTAATACCGGCAAGGAAGTCCTGGAATGACAAAACCCCGAATTAAAAAAATGCGTGCAGTTAAAATAGTTTATAAGGATAAATGCATTTTATAAAACAGGAAGATTCCCCCCAATTCGCATGATTCATATTCCATTTTCAAAAATATTTATCCACATACCGGGATAGTCCTGAACAAAAAATAGCCATTTTTCTAAGCCTGATTGTTGATGTCTTTCCTCAAAAAATGCTGTAAGAAGGAAAATTTTACTCAGTTAAAAAAGAAATGCACATTTATTATGGCACAATCATTGAATTGTTGTACATGGCTGAGAAATTGAATCATATCATAATGATTAAATTAATTAAGCATACGTTCTTCTTTCTATTTACAATAAAATTTAAAACAAAATGAAAACAACAACAATTCGAACCATAGGAGTAATATTTTCTGCGGGTGTATTACTTACTAGTTGTGTATCGTCTAAAAAGTACCATGCTTCGCAGGCCGCTGTTGCAAAACTGCAGACCGACAGCGCAGCCCTCGCGCAACAGGCCAGTACACTTCAACAGAACCTGACAGCAACAGAACAAAAGAATAGCGAGCTGCAAAAATCTGTTGAGGCCGCAGGAACTACCAATGCCGGTTTACAAAAGAATGTAGCCTTTTATACAGACTATGCCGGTAAACAACAGGCTTCCACTACAGCAATCAATGATGAATTAAAAACAACACTTGCTCCTGCAGGTCTTACAGACCAGGATATCGTGTTAACAGATGGAAAAATTTACGTTAACATCGGGGAAAAAAGTTTGTTTAAAGGTAAAAGCGCCGTGTTAACGCCAAAAGGAAAGGAACTTGTTGACAATCTTGGAGTATTTGTAAAAAGTCATGAAGCAGTAGATGTAACTGTTGCTGACCTGCAAATGGCCACCTCACCTGAAGTTGGTACAACAACAGAAACTACCACTACTACCATGGATGCATCTGGTTCAACAAAAAATGGTTCATCTGTTTCTGGAAACAATACAGCAACAAATAACAATGCTGATTATTCCAATACAGCAACCGTAAAGAAGGCAAAAAAGCACAGTGTAGCTGTTCATCATGCGAAAAAAGCAACCACTGCAGCTGGAGAAAGCAAGGCAGTAGCTTATTCTTCCGGTCATAAAAAATATACAAGTGAAAGAAACAGCCGGAGCATGGCACGTGCAATAGCATGGAAACGCCAGACTGTAATAGGCGATGCTTTATTGAAAAACGGCCTTCCAAAAGTTAAACTGGTATCACAATTACCAAACGGTGAATTATCCAGTACACAAAAAGGCGTGCAGGTAGTACTTGTAAATGATATGGATAATTTTTACAAGCACATGAGTGAAACACCATCTGCCCAGCCAGTGAGCAGAAATCCATAAAAAATAAATCAAAAAAAATCATTATCATAAAAGGCAGTGTTACCCCGGTAACGCTGCTTTTTATTTTTAGGCTGATACACATTACACGTCATTCCCGCGCAGGCGGTATCCCAGGAAAGACTATCTCTTTGCCAGCACGCCATTCACCAATGCTTTCATTTTCTGTAAACCGGTGCTTGCAACTAACATGGCATCCTGGTCCCAGTAGGTTTTATTGAAGAGTTCAAGCGAAAGTGTTTTGGCACCTCCCATTGCCTGCAGGGTGTGTAATATTTGTTTAAAGGGTGCGGCTCCATCGCCGGGGTAAACGCGATCAGCATCTGTTTGTTCATTAACCGGTTTATTAGCGGGGTAATCATTCATGTGAATAATATCAATCACTTTTCCATTCACCAGGTTGAGGCAGTCAAACCCGGAGCCACCGCGAAACAAATGGTATACATCAGGTAAAATGCGTGCATCGGGATCGTTTGAATAAGCAGCGATAGCCAGGGCCTGGCCAAAATTGTATACTGTACCGGAAGCTCCCCAGAATTCAAGCAGCGGCATCACCCCGTATTTTCTGCCAAGTTGCAGTGTCTCACGGTATCGGGCACCTGCTTTCTGAAAATCAACAGGTTGATCCTTGCTTACGCCTGCGGGCGGGGCGGCAATGCGTTTGCAGCCCAGCACCGCCATCAGTTTCATTTCTTTTTCCAGTGTTGCCAGGGCGGCTGTTCTTCTGGTATCATCATCTACCATCCATTCAGTAAAACTGATGGCATTCTCTACCCTGATATTTTTAGCATTAATAAATTTTGCAAGTACTTCAATGGTATTTCCCTGTTTCAGCCATTCTTCAATATCCCTGACCCAAAGTTCTACGCCATCATACCCGGCCGCGGCAGCTATCTCAATAGCGTGCAGCAAGCCCGGCTTTTGTCCCATTATTGTACTCATATTAAGACAAAAGCGAAAAGGCCCGATGGGACGGGTAGCAGCTTGTGTAACTATTGTTGGCAGAAGCGAGGCAAGTGCGGCGGTGGAGGAGAGTTGGAGGAGGGAGCGTCTGGTTAGCATAGTATGGTTTGTTTAACAGGTAAAAAGGAATGGATCAGGTTATACACAATTTAATTTATCAAAACATTCTATGACCGATAGTGGGTCAATACATACTCAATAAACCATTGCGGAGGGTTATTAACTTTCAATTGTAAAACACCTTCAAAAACTTCGGCAATTAATTCAAGGGTTTTCCCGGAATTATCAAACAGAAATGCCCTGTTGGTTAATTTGATTGCTGGAAATAAGTTTGTAAGTGTACTGATGTAACGCGACTTTATTTTTAAATTATCTACCGCGTGGCCGCCTTTGTCAACCCTGTTTGCTACGCGGTCTACATTGATTTGCGGATTATCTGTGCAAACAAAATACAGGTAAGTTTTATAACCCCGTTTTTGCGCCATTTTCATTTCATGAAGCTTGGAAACATGACTCATCACTGTTTCGAAAGAAAAGGATTTATTGTTTTTATAAAGCATCCAGCGTATAAATGCGGCAGTAAAAGAGGCTTCGTAACTATGTGTATTTTTTGTTTTATCAACAATAAAATTTTCTTTTATCTTAATATCAATAATATGACCTTCAGCCGCCGCTTTTGCAAGTAATGATTTTGCCTCTTTTGTTCTTTTAAAAACATTCAGGGTGTTTTCGGTCGCTTTTATGTCAATTGTATGCAGATCTATTAACCCGCTACTGCTTAATTGTTTTTCCAGTTCGTCCGCATTAATAAAATAGCCTGGATCATAATTTTTTTTAAATTCCTCAAAAAGGGTGCTTTTACCTGACCCATTAGGTCCTGCAAAAACACGCAGACGTTTATTATTTTGCATGCAGGATCATTCCTTTTTTATATTTTACAGGAGCTTTTTTTACCGGTATTTTCGTGGACGCTACAGCTATAATTTTTCTAACACCATTTGGCTTTTCTTTATACAAGATCCCTTTTTCCATATAAGTAATACTTAATCCCAATGCTTTAGAGGCCCTGATAGCATTGGCGGCGCTTTTACGGGCAACTTTTGTTAACGCGGCCGTTTGTTTAGGATCTGATTTAAAAGCGGTTTTTCTGCCTTTTCCTGGTACTGCTGACGAAATGGTTGCCCGTTTTTTTGCTTTTCCGCTAACTATAGTTTGTGCCATAAGATTGCTGTTTATTACTACGAATTTACTGATTACCTTTTATATGCAGGGACTGTAAAAAGATGTGCTGTTAAAAAAAGCTTTTACAATTACGCTGTATGTTATTTCAGTAAAGGCCATCAAAAGCCCCGTTTCCCGGCACGATAGAGCAGCAGCAAAATTCGTGGAGCAGGAAACGGGGCGATAAAAAACAATTCCGTCAGTTACTTCAGCGTAGCCATATCAATCACAAACCTGTACTTCACATCACTTTTTTCCATTCGTTCATACGCTTTATTAATAGTACTGATGTCTATCACTTCTACATCCGATGTAATATTATTGGCGGCGCAATAATCCAGCATTTCCTGTGTTTCTGCAATTCCACCTATTAATGAACCGGCTAAACTGCGCCCATGAAAAACCAGGTTAGCCGCAGGCACCTGTGCCGGGGTATTGGGCAATCCAACACAAACCATCACTCCCTTTGTCTTCAACATAGACAGGTAGAAATTATAGTCATGATCAGCGGACACCGTATCAAGTATAAAATCAAAATAACCCTGTACATTTTTTACCTGTTCTTCATCTTTGGTGAAAACAAATTTATGGGCACCTAATTTTTTAGCATCTGCTTCCTTGGAAGGCGAAGTGCTCAGTACGGTAACTTCAGCGCCAAAGGCAGCAGCAAATTTTACACCCATATGCCCCAGTCCGCCCAAACC
>Ga0193753_10003010_pt1 | contig 12791 bp, 9 predicted proteins | sample H1c2metaG_FD_144925 | JGI IMG/M metagenome (GOLD analysis project Ga0193753, IMG submission 144925) | Soil microbial communities from a riparian zone of the East river system, Colorado, United States - H1c2 | ecosystem: Environmental > Terrestrial > Soil > Riparian zone | place: USA: East River... | reverse complement strand
TTAAAGCGCCGGCTACTTTCCTGATACCGACTTCTTTTGCGCGTTTCTCGCTTCTTGCGGTAGACAGGTTCATAAAATTGATACAGGCAATCAATAAAATGAACAAGGCTATTACTGCAAACAACCTTACCGTTTCTATTTGACCGTCCACCAGTTTTCCATTTTCGCTTTTTGAATACAAATGCAGCCTGCTTACCGGGTAAGAAAAGACTTTTGCCGTTTCTTCGGAATGGCTGGTGGTGATGTCTTTTACTTTTGCATCAAAAGCGGCCTGTGATGCACCTGGTTTTAGCAGCACATAAGTATTCACAGAATTGTTACCCCAGAACTTATCGTTCCAGCCCAATTTATCCATGAATGCCCATGGAAGCAGGTATTCAAACCTAAAAGAAGTATTATTGGGCAGGTCTTTCAGCACAGCGCTTACCGTAAAATTGGCATTGCTGTCAATTAAAACCGTTTTACCCATAGCGCTTTCATTGCCAAAAAGCTTTATTGCCATTTTTTCGGTAAGTACAATGTTGTTATTGCCCGCTAATGCCGTTGCAGCATTTCCCGAAATCAGTGGAAAGTCAAACATACTCAGAAAGCCACTATCTGCAAAAGCGCCCCGCAGATTCATTTTCTTTTCACCAACCGTAGAAAGAAAAGTAATGTTATTGTACCGGCTTACATTTTCTACCTCGGGGTAATCGTGTTTAATGGTAGGCGCCATTATTTTAGGTGTAGAATTCCAGGCCCACAGTGCACCATCAAATTTATCGCGGTTGTACATGGTGTACAGCCGATCCGATTTTTTATAAAACCGATCGTAACTCAGTTCATTTTGTATCCATAATAAAATCAGGATGGCACTGGCCATACCTATTGTAAGGCCAAGAATATTTATGAAAGAATAACCCTTTCTTTTCCACAGATTGCGAAATGCTATTTTGATATAGTTCTTTAGCATAGAAACAATGTCTGATGTCTGATTTTAAGATGTCTGATGTCTTTTATCCGGCTATGCTTTATACTTAGCTAATGGTTTCTGTCCTGGGCTTTTCTTATTTCAATTTCTTAGCGGTTCAATGTCTCAACGCTTCTCTTACTATTTCTTACTAACAGCTAAAAGACAATAGCTAATAAATAATGACTTTTAAAATTAATCCGGGAGCTGCCAAAGTCCCCCTTTGGGGGATTTAGGGGGCCCTTATACCAATATGTTCTCCGTCACTGTTTGACCGTCAAGCATGCGGATGATGCGGTGGCTGTAACGGGCATCGTGTTCACTGTGCGTAACCATGATAATTGTAGTACCCTGTTCATTCAGATCGGTCAGCATTTCCATCACATCATTACCATTGCTGCTGTCCAGGTTACCGGTAGGCTCATCGGCCAGTATCAGTTTGGGTTTGTTTACCACTGCGCGGGCAACGGCTACACGTTGTTGCTGACCACCGGATAATTGCTGCGGGTAGTGATTGCGCCTGTGCATAATTTGTACCTTATCCAGCACTTCTTCCACGCGTTTTTTTCTTTCATCACTTTTAATACCCAGGTATATAAGCGGAAGTTCAACGTTTTCAAAAACGGTAAGTTCATCAATCAGGTTAAAACTCTGGAATACGAAGCCGATATTGCGTTTGCGCAGCTCTGCCCTTTTGCGTTCATTAAATTTGGCAACCTCAATTCCGTTGAATAAAAAACTACCGTCATCGGGATCATCCAGTAACCCAAGAATATTCAGCAAAGTAGATTTGCCGCAGCCAGAAGGGCCCATTACAGCAACAAATTCACCTTCTTTAACTTCAAAAGTCAGTTTGTTTAATGCCACGGTTTCTACTTCCTCTGTGCGGTAGATTTTCTCAAGACCGGTAATGTTTATCATCTTGTTACAGTTTAGATTGAAAAGATTGGTATAATAAAATAAGTAGTCAAATTATTGTTTAAAATCAGTGTAACGGCGCTATCATAGTTAAGTTACAAGGTAAGGTATAAGGTTTAAGGAATAAGGTGTAGGGTATGAGGTGTAGGGTGTAGGGTATACGGTGCAGGCCTTTCACCTTTTACCTTCCGCCTTCTACCTCCCTCTACAGTTTAAAAACCAGTTTGCTGAAAACCGAAACCGGTAAATGGCTTATTTCTTCCGCAGCAACAGCAGGTTTCTCCACCACCTTCCGTGTTTTTTCCGGCATTGTCCGCAGAAAAATTTTTGCACATTCTTTTGATGAAGCAGGCAAATGCATGCTTACAACCACAATGACGGCATAAATTATTTTTTGTTTCATAAACTAAAGTTTAATGGTATATGGTAGTTGTTCTAATCCTTTTTCAGTACCAGTTCCTGGATGGTTCCATAGTTTTCATAACTGGAGGTAATTACTTTGTCTCCGGGATTCAACCCTCCCAGCACTTCAAAGTAATCAATGCTCTGCCGGCCCAGTTGTATGTCTACACGCGAGGCGCTTTTTCCATCCGGGCTTACTTTAAATATCCAGTTCCCGCCCGTTTGCTGGTAAAATCCACCTTTGGGTAATAATATAGCTACTGTTTCATCGCTTAAGGCCAGCACAATCTGGAGCGTTTGTCCGCGGCGTATGCCCTGTGGTACTTCACCCACAAATTCCATATCAACCTGGAATGTATTATTAAGAACCTGGGTAAATACCTTTTTAATTTTTAGTTTATACGATTTATTGGCAAAAGTAAAATCACCCGTCTGGCCAACAAATATGCGCGAAAGATAATGTTCATCCACATTCACACGTACCTTAAACCCGTTTAATACATCTATTTGCCCAAGCCGCTGGCCCTTGTTTTTATTTTCCCCTATTTCTGCATCCAGCGAAGTAAGCTGGCCATCAACAGGCGAGCGCACTATGAGGTCGCCCACTTTCTTTTCCATTATATTCAATGCCTCCTGTGAACCCTGGTAAGATCTTTTATCCTGGGCCGACTGCTGTGCACGCGATACTGAATCCTGCGCCAATATCTGCTCGGTCAATTGCTTTTTTTGCCTGTAATAATTATAATTGTTTTCGGCCTGTTTAAACTCCTGCAAGCCAATGGCCTTTTCTGCATATAAACGCTTGTCGAGATTGTATATCCGTTCGGCTTCGTTATACTGGCTTTCCACATCCGCCATAGAAGTTCTTTTATTTACCGTGTTCTGCGATGCCTGGTTTTGATTGATTTGCATTTGCGTTAACGTATTGTATACGTTGTTCTGCGAGCTCATCATCGTCATCATCAAATCCGTGTTTGACATGCGGAGAATGGGTTCCCCTTTTTTCATCGTTGCACCATCTTCAACATATTTTTCTTCTACACGGCCGCCTTCTGTGGCATCCAGGTAAATAGAAGTAAGGGGTAATACCACGCCATTAACAGGGATATTATCTTTATAGGGGCCTTTTTTAATTTCGCTGATAGTAAGCCTGTCTGTATCCTGGTTTAGTTTTGATTTGCCCGAAGTAAAATAATAGCTGGCGGCAATCAGGCCAACTATGGCTACTACACCGCCAATCGTTAATAAACGTTTCGTCGACCATCTCTTTTTTGCTAAAACTCTGTCCATTGTAATAAATTCATTTAATTTTTAAAAGCTACGTCCGGCTGGCTACCAGACGTAGCTTAACAAACAACATGAGAAACTTCCGGCACATGTATAGATAAGAATGTGCCAGTGTGCCAGCGCTATGATTTTCAATTTATTATACTACGATACCTTTCGTTATTGTCCGGTAATGTTACAAAAGGTGTACGGTTTTGATACAATCTTAAATTATCATGATAATTCTTAAAAATTGTTTATCATGTGATTGCATTTATGGTATAATTGTAGGAAAGAAAGCTGTGAGCAAAAAAGCAACGAGCTACGAGCTTTTTTGCGCTGTTTTCCTGCTTGCGGCCCTAGCTCAACGCTCGCAGCCTGGATTATTTTTATGAAACACATTACCATATTATTTTAAACCGATTAAATTTTGAACCTAAAGAACGCTTCCATATTAGTTATTGACGATGATACCGATGTACTCACCGCCGTACGCCTTTTACTGAAAACAGAAGCCCGCGAAGTAATCACGGAAAAGAATCCTGAAAACATCCGTGCCCAGCTGTCTAAACAAAATTATGACCTGATATTGCTTGATATGAACTTCAATAGTTCCATCAATACTGGCAATGAAGGGCTTTTTTGGTTAAGAAAAATCAGGGAGTTTCGATCAACAGCTGCTGTTATTATGATAACCGCTTATGGCGATATTGACCTGGCTGTACGGTCACTCAAAGAAGGTGCCGCTGATTTTGTGGTAAAACCCTGGCACAATGAAAAACTGATTGAAACCATTAAAGACGCACTTAAAAGAAACACGGCCAAAACTGGTGCAGCAACGGTTCCAAAAGCTGAGTCGCTCACGGGCAAAGACCTGATTGGTGAAAGTGAGGTAATCCGTGAAATATTATTCAAGGTAGAAAAGATAGCCCCCACAGATGCAAACATTTTAATATTGGGAGAAAATGGAACCGGTAAGGATTTAATAGCCAAAGCCATTTACCAGCATTCTATGCGTGCCGACAAACCATTTGTAAAAGTAGATGTTGGTGCACTCACTGAAACACTTTTTGAAAGTGAGTTATTCGGTCACAAAAAAGGTGCATTTACAGATGCCCGCGAAGACAGGGTTGGCAGGTTTGAATCTGCTAATGGCGGCACACTTTTCCTTGATGAAATAGGTAATATTACTTTGCAACAGCAGGCAAAATTATTGAGCGTCCTGCAAAACAGGCAAATAACGCGGCTGGGCTCCAATGAATCGGTGCCTGTAGATATCCGGCTTATATGTGCTACCAATGTACCTTTAACAGAACTGGCCAATGAAAGCCGTTTTCGTAAAGATCTTGTTTACCGCATTAATACAGTTGAAATTGTTGTGCCGCCTTTGCGCAAACGCGGCGATGATATTGCCTTACTGGCCAAACATTTCAGCCGTATTTACAGTAATAAATACCTGAAACCGGTGCTTGAATTTGATGAAAAGGCACTCGATAAATTATTGCATTACCACTATCCGGGTAATATACGTGAACTGCAATACAGCATAGAAAGGGCGGTGATTATGAGCGATAACAACATACTGGAAGCAAAAGATATTATTTTTTCACCCATAGAAAGCGCCGGCATACAGGATGAAGAGCCGGCAGAATCAAAACTGAGCGCTATTGAAAAAAACACCATTTTACGGGTGATTGAAAAAAACAATGGCAATATATCAAAAGCTGCAAAAGAACTGGGATTAACCCGTACTGCCCTGTACCGGAGGCTAAGCAAGTATGATATTTAACTTCCCAGCCTGTAATGGGAGTTGTTGGGTAAATCAACAGGGGTATCTGTATCTTTAAATATGTAAAGCAGGCAATAATATTGTATAAGGATGGGCCGGGCAATAGTACAGGAATCTAACATCGTTGCGTCGCACACTTCAACTGCAGTAAAATGCCGGGCATTCGGGCTTCGGATTGAAATGTAGTATTTATAAATTAGCTTTTTTCCAAAAATTATGTTTTTCAAAACAACCGAGTGGCGGATTTTTATACGTGTAATACTTTTGTTCCTTGTTTTGAGTACCGCCTCTTTCTTACTCATAAAAGGCCAGTATGTAAAAGGTTTGTATGTGTATCTTATCATACTTGTCCCTATTATTATTTATCAGCTTACTGATTTTTACCGTTTTCAGAAAAAAGCGCTGGATGAACTGGACCAGTTTGTTGAGTCTGTTCATTACCGTGATTTCTCACGTTATTTTGATGTAAAGCACGCCCCGGTTGACCTGCAGCCCCTGCGCCATGGCTTCAATGAGATCAACACAACATTTAAAGTTATCAGCAAGGAAAAGGAAACACAATACCAGTACGTACAAAAAATACTGGAGCTGGTAGATACCGGTATTTTATCTTACCAGGAAGAGAGCGGGGAAGTAGTATGGATGAATGAAGCACTGAAAAACCTGCTGCAGTTGCCTTATCTTAAAACCATTCATTCGCTGGAAAAAAGAGACGGCCAGTTATACAACAGCATTATTATTTTAAAACCCGGCGAAGGTAAAATTGCCATCGCCCATCATGATAAATCTTCTTTCAAAATATTATTATCTGCTACGGCATTTCAGACAGAAGGGAAAAAATTTAAACTCATCGCTTTTCAGAATGTAAATGAAGCGCTGGATGAAACAGAATCAAAAGCATGGCAAAAACTGCTGAGCGTAATGACACATGAAATCATGAATTCCATAGCACCCATCTCTTCACTGGCGGAAACATTAAAGAGCAGGCTGAAACAATCCGTTAACCTGTTAAATAATGACACCGGATCCGTTGATGATCTTGAACTGGGGATTGATACCATTAAGAGAAGGAGTGAAGGATTGCTGAAATTTGCCGAGACCTACCGGAACCTTAATAAAATTACCACCCTGAACCTGAAGAAAATTTATGTGCGTAATTTATTTGAGAACCTGCACCATCTTATGCAGCCCACACTTGAGCAAAAAAATATTGATCTTGAAATTATTCTGAAAGACACCGATCTGCAGCTGGAAGCAGATATCAACCTGCTGGAACAGGTATTGATTAACCTGCTGGTAAATGCCATTGAAGCGGTAAAAGAAAAAACCGAACCCCGCATCATCTTATCTGCTTATATAGCCAACAATAAAAAAACAGTTGTTAAAGTATCAGACAATGGTACTGGTATGACTGAAGAAGTGCTTGATAAGATTTTTATACCTTTCTTCAGCACAAAAAAACACGGCAGCGGTATTGGCCTCAGCCTTTGCAAACAGATTATGATGCTGCACAAAGGTACCATGCAGGTACAAAGCACAGAAGGAGAGGGGACATCGTTCGTGTTACAGTTTTACTAATCATTTTTTTCTTTTGGGTGCATACCGGTCTGCCTCCACGGCACCAACATAAGCCGGCGACCGGCCGGGAGTAAGCGCTTTACCGTTAAAATCTGAGGTTATAAAAGCGTAGTTTGTTGATGCGGGCCCGGCCAGTAAAGCAGCATTGCCGGGTTTATAATGGATAGTATCTGTTAGTATACTGCGGTCCCATGTTCTAAATACTTTATTGCCGGTTACTGTCTGGTGTTTCGGCGCCCTGGCAACAATTGCCACAATATAGCCGCGTCCGGGGTCATACGGATAATCATGTTCCGGTGCAATGATCAGGTTATAGGCGCATTCCAGCGTATCCTGGTTTACATTATCCGCCACAAATCCATAATACGGTCCGTTGTAACTGGTTCTCCTTGTTCTGTAAATGGTATTGTAAACACAGCTGGCTTTAATAGGATAAATACCGTTTTCTTTATTACGGTGACCGCCAATATCCCGGTTAAATTCAAATGCAGAATAGCTTAAATTATTGTGTATGATATTGCGCCAGGCCCTGCAGGCGGTATTTTTATTGAGATAGCCCGGTATACGCGACCAGCCGCCTGGTATAACCCGCAATAAAGATGCATAACTGTTTTCCTGGAAGCAATAGCTTACATCAATACTGCCGTACCAAAGTATAGAAGATGAATGACTGCTTTGTTTGCTGCCCGGCCCTAAAATATTTTTAAATACACAATTGCGCACTTTACAACCAAAACCGGTACCTGTTATTGCCTGAACAGATACGGGATAGGTATTGGTTAAATTTTGAAAAGTATCAGCAACAAACTCAAAGTCGAGTGCGATGGATCGGTTTATTTCATTGTTGCTGTCATTCCAGTTGCTGGATATTTGTATAGCATTCACATTTTTATACCCGTCAAACATACAGCCTGCAAAAGTGACATTGTAAAAGGTTTGGTATTTTCTGCCTGCATATACCATGCTCACCGGCGAATATGGATCGTCCCATTGTAACGGTGGTTGATCCTTGTAAGCACCAGGCGGGTTTACCCATTGGCAATGCTGAAATACAATATCATGTATACCGTAGCTGAACCTGTGTGTGCCATAAAAATTGAAATGGCGCATGCCTTCAATACTTACATAACTAACATTATAACTTGAAACCTGTTGATAAATAACGGGTGATTTAACTTCGCTGCCAGGCAGCCATATTACCCATATTTTATTTGATGAATCACCTTTCAGGTGCCGGTACTGAACACTTGTATACCTGCCAGCGGCCGGAATAAATAATGTATCGCCCGGGCTCAGGGCCGGCGTTGTACTTGCATTACTAATTGTTATATCGCCCCTGGTTGCAGAAAGCGTATAGCTTTTGCCGGCATAGGTTGAAACGGTAATAAAACAAAAAATCAGTATGCAATAAAATCTGACCATGCAGTAAATAAATATAATAAAAAAATCACCAACACCATACAGAACAGCAAAATTGCTCCACAGCCATGCATGCAGCAGTTGGCTAACGCCCATGAATAAGGGCCATCATTTGCTGGTACTCACAAATAAATTTACCCACGACTATTTTTTTTGAAGCAGCAAGCATCGCCTCCGCTACATCTTTTGCATGAATGGCTTTGTATTTTGCTATACCACTAAAGAGAAAAAGTGAGAAGAATTGCATCACCGCTTTTCCAATGGTTTCGCCCGGCCGCGATTCATTCCTGTTTCCAAGTAATATAGAAGGGCGCATTATATAAACAGTACTGAGAGACTGACTCAATACCGCAGTTTCTGTTTCACCTTTTAGCTGCAGGTAAAAATTACTGCTTGATGCATTGGCGCCTACAGAAGATACCAGCACGTATTTACCAATATGCTGCTCTGCACAAAATTTTGCGGCATTAACCGGTATTCCAAAATCAATTTTCCGGTATAGCTCATTGTCACCTTTTACTTTTTTCTGCGTGGTGCCAACGGTGCAAAATAATACATCTGCATCCGTCACTTCTTTTTTAAACATTGCTTCATTATCAAAATTGATAATAGCTTCCCCGAGTTTAGCATGCTGTATGCCAACAGGCGTTCTTGAAATCAATTTGATTCGTGAAAACGCCGGGTCTTTCAGCAATTTTTCCAATAACGAACCACCGATCAGTCCGGTAGCACCAATAAGAATTGCTCTCATAATTTTATGTATTTTGCCTGTTGAAGCAATTACCCATGCAAATTCAGCAAAATATATCACTTAAAGCATTCAATACTTTTGGAATAGCTGCCCTGGCCGGCTTTTTTGCTTCCTTTTCAAATATAACTGAGTTGACTGAACTACTGGCTGATAACCAGCGGCTTACTACCCTTATACTGGGCGGCGGCAGTAATCTTTTGTTTACGGGTAATTTTGATGGGCTGGTGCTAAAAAATGAAATGAAGGGAATCGAAAAAATAAATGAAGACAATGAATATGTATATATAAAGGCAGGGGCAGGGGAGAACTGGCACCGTTTTGTTTTATACTGTATTGATCACAATTGGGCAGGAGTTGAAAACCTGTCGCTGATACCTGGTAATACAGGTGCTGGTCCCATGCAGAATATTGGTGCATATGGGGTAGAGATCAAAGAAATATTCCATCAACTGGAGGCTTTTCATTTACAAGACAGGTCGATTGTAAAATTTGGACTGGCTGACTGTGAATTTAGTTACCGGGAGAGCGTATTTAAAAGAAAATACAAAGATCAGTTTGCTATATTATCTGTTAGTTTCCGACTTCGCAAATACCCCTTGTTTAATACCAGTTACGGCGCCATTGTGCAGGAGCTTGAAAAAGCAGGCGTAAAAGAGCTTTCCATAAAAGCCATATCAGACGCGGTTATACGTATCCGTTCCTCCAAATTGCCTGATCCTGCAGAAATTGGCAATGCTGGCAGCTTTTTTAAGAACCCGCAGGTTTCCGGTTTTCAATTTCAAACACTAAAAGATCGGTTTCCAACTATTGTGGGTTATCCCGCAGCAGATGGTTCAGTAAAACTGGCTGCAGGATGGCTTATTGAACAATGCGGATGGAAGGGCTACCGGAAAGGCGATGCAGGCTGCCATGCAAAACAGGCATTGGTGCTGGTTAACTATGGTCATGCCAGTGGTAAAGAAATCTATGATCTCAGCACGGCTATTTTGCAAAGTGTAAAAGAAAAATTTGATGTACAACTGGAGAGGGAAGTGAACATCATCTGAGAAGAATTGCTGATTTTGTGATGTTGGGATTTTGTGATTTGCATCAGGATTAAGGTCCTGACTATTTATCAACACAAAAAAATCAACAATTATTCATTGCTGATTTTCAATTTAATATTTGGTGCTGAAAGCTAATTTAAAAATGGAATCAGGCAAATCTCAAAATCCCAAAATCAGCAATCAAAAAATTACTTTGCCGGCTCCACGCTGGCCCAATTTTCACCCCTTTTAATACGCAGAATTTGCGTATCTGTTATTTTAAATTTCTTTACCAGCGCTTTTATCTTCTTACCTTCTTTGATTAGCTTCTTAAGTTCTCTTACTTTATCAACTGTTAATTTGGCACCACGCGGATGATCTTTATAGATGGTAACCCTGTCTCTTTTTTCAGCTATTACATAAGGGCTGGATTGCTGGTGTTTGTAATTTTCTTCAGGCGTCATCCATTTAAGATTGCTGGCTTTATTATTCATCTTGTCATAGTCAAGATGACCAACAACACTGTGCTTCGGGGATTTTGCTTTGCAGAAATACTCAGCTACCAGGCGGTGAATAAGCGAATGGTAATGCATTGTCCTGTTCTTAATATCCTGCTGCCGGGCTTTTCTTAAAGCCAGTTTCAGGTTTTTTATAGCGGCAGAAGCATCCGCAATTTCTTTTTTTATTTTTTTTACGGCAGGATCTGTTTTCTTTTTAGATAAAAGACCAGCCTTTTTGGCATTTATTTTTTCCTGCAGCGAAATAACCTGCTGGTGTTGAGCGCTTAGCGCTTCTTTTGTTTTTTTGTCTTTGGGCTTATACAATTTTAACCGTATAATGCGGTAGCCATTTATAGTAGATCCCTGTAAAAGATCACCATCAGAAAACTTATTAAAGGCCTTCAGACGGCCAAGATTAGAGACCTGCAGATGATAGTCATTTGTAAACTTAAAATCAAATGCTATTTCTTTCCATTTTTCTCCTGGAAGTGTTGTAATCATGTTTGCTGAATAAAATTGGTAATGCCGCTAAGGCAGACTTGATAAATGTACCAGGGACAAGGTTTAATGGGGCCGATCCGGAAATCAAAGATAAGGGTTTTCACTTATGTAAAAATATTCTTGCATATTCCTCCAAACTGAACCGTTTTAAGAAAGCAATTTAAGTAAATAGTACAGCATCTGCAAACATATTAAGGTCCGTTTAGCCATTAACAGGGCTAAATGTAATTATAAAGGTGAAGACGGCAGCTTAACAGCAGGTTTGATGCTTACACAACAGCATTTACAGTATTCAACCTTTCAGTTGCCGGAAGGCATCGCCCAGGTGATTTGTAATATCACTGGCAATCATTGCTTCTTCGGTTAGCTTTGCAGCAGCAAAATCTCCTGCAAGTCCGTGCAGGTAAACCCCCAGCAGGGCTGTCTGCTCAGGCGGGTACTGCTGCGCTAATAAAGAACTAAGGATACCCGTTAGCACATCACCACTGCCCCCGGTTGCCATTCCCGGGTTACCCGTACTGTTGAAAAAGCTATTTCCGCCCGGCATAGCTATAAAACTACGGTGTCCTTTTAATACAATAATCAATTGCATTTCTTTTGCTTTTTGCTGCGCCAGCCGCATCCTTGCAAAATCATTTTCCGCTTTTCCAAACAAACGGTCAAACTCGGCGGGGTGGGGGGTAAGAATAGAAAAAGGGGCAATTTTTGCAAACAGTTCCGGGTGTTTTGCCAGTGTGTTTAATGCATCCGCATCAATGACCAATGGTTTTTTATATGCCGAAAAAACAGTATCCAGCAATTGTGCATGGCTTTCGTGGGCACCAATGCCCGGTCCAATACCAATGGCATCGTAGTTACCAGGATCTGGTATGGTTTCAATATGATTTGTACCGGCTGCGGTTTTGCTCATGGCCTCTGGTGCGGCCAGCTGCATAATAGTGTAACCACACACAGGTATATGACAGGTAAGTTTACCCACACCTGTTCTCAGGCAGGCATTGGCAGCAAGGGTGGCGGCGCCCATAAAACCGTAACTACCGCATATTAAAGCAGCATGACCATAGGTTCCTTTATGACTAAACCTTTGGCGGGGCCGGTACATGGCTTTAATAATTTCTTCCTCTACCAGCACAGCTTCATAGCTGATACCGTAAGGGTAATTGACCAGTAAACCAATGTCAAGCACCTGCACATGGCCTGTGAAGGATTCATTTTCCGCCATCATAAATGCAATTTTCAAACACTGAAAACTGAGCGTGTGTAATGCTTTTACAATAGGGTAACCAACAGAACTATTATCTGCCAGTAAACCGCTGGGCATGTCAATGGCAATAACCGGGTTGGTAAATGTATTAATATGTGCAACCAATGCTGCGGAAAGACCTTCCAGCGGACGATTAAGGCCTGTGCCAAATAAGGCATCAATGATGATATGTGTTTTTGGTACGGATGGAAAATGATCAGGCGACTGGATATAATAGATAGAAACATCGGTTTGGTGCAGGCGTGCCAGGTTGGTTTGAAAATCATCGGTGCCCTTTTGCCCAAGTTCTATCATGCACACAGATACTTTTATTCCTTTGCCGGAAAGCAGGCGGGCAAGGGCCAGGCCATCGCCACCATTATTTCCTTTTCCGCAAAAAATATGAAAAGGCTGCTGTAAATAATTGTTTTGCTGCAACCATTGCAAACA
>Ga0193753_10003009_pt1 | contig 12800 bp, 13 predicted proteins | sample H1c2metaG_FD_144925 | JGI IMG/M metagenome (GOLD analysis project Ga0193753, IMG submission 144925) | Soil microbial communities from a riparian zone of the East river system, Colorado, United States - H1c2 | ecosystem: Environmental > Terrestrial > Soil > Riparian zone | place: USA: East... | reverse complement strand
TTCTGCCTCAAGTTTCTCAGCCACGTCCTTTGAAACAAGCGATGAGCCCTCCCGCAGCACTCGCAACGGCCAGGCTAACATATTCTTAAACCACGCATACGTGTCGCCAAAGGCCGACTGACCCGCTTCCAGACCAATCAATCCTGGAATAACCGATCCATCCACCTGGCCGCATATTCCTTTCACCAGCCTGCCTCCAATGTCTTCGCGCGCCACGACCATCATATCGCAGGTCGATGTTCCCATGACCTTGCTGAGATGGCCCGGTTCGATCTGGCCACCAACGGCTCCCATATGCGCATCGAAGGCTCCAACGCCCACGACTACGTTGTTGTTAAGTCCCAGCCGGGATGCCCATTCGTCACAGAGCCTTCCCGCTGGTTTATCCGCTGTATAAGTTTGATTGAAAAGCCTTTTTGTAAATCCGCTGAGCAATGGGTCAAGCGTTGCAAAGAAATCATCCGTGGGCAAACCACCATAGGTCTCGGACCACAATGCCTTGTGCCCGGCAGAACATACACCTCGTTTCATATCGGCCACGCTCCTTCCGCCTGTCAACAAAAATGGCATCCAATCGCAATGCTCGACCCATGAATAGCATGCATCCCTGACCTCCGCGTCCGCGCGCAATACGTGTAGTAGTTTGGCCCAGAACCACTCAGAAGAGTAAATTCCACCGACAAACTGCAGGTAGTTAGTTTGAAACTTTGCGCCATGGGCATTTATCTCTGCCGCTTCCGCTACGGCAGTGTGATCTTTCCACAATACGAACATCGCATTCGTATTTCGCATGAACTGTGGCTTTAGCGCCAGTGGAGTACCTGTATTGTCTACTGCCACTGGCGTCGATCCAGTGGTATCGATGGATATTGCGCGGATCGCCGCACGTCCTGACGGCCCAACTTTCGACAGACACTCCGTAATGGTCTGTTCCAATCCTTCTATGTAGTCCTGAGGGTGTTGTCGGAACTGGTTGATCGCGACATCACAATACAACCCGTCGCGCCAACGCGGATAGCTATAGGAAGCTGAAGAGATCTCGCCACCAGTATGGGCATCTACAATGACCGACCTCACTGAGTCTGTTCCGTAATCAACGCCTATTACCAATGCATCTTGCAGCATATTTTATGGTCAGTCTGTAATCGATTGCTCAAATTAAATATAGAGGTATTTTGATAATAAGTGTTGATTGGACAATTATTTTTTTGCTGGTGCGCATGAGCTTGCCGTTGCGTACAATGATAAAAGAATTGTATAATTTTGACGCGCTTATGGCAGTCAAAGGGTATTTTTTGCGGCTGTGGCAAAAGCTTAGAACGGTTCTATTGTTTTTGTTTGCTGCGCACCTGATCTACATCATCCTTCTCAAGTGGATTGATCCACCTATTACTGTCACTCAACTGATAAGTTGGATCTCAGGAGATGGGCTGAAACGTGATTACGTCAGGATGAAAGATATTTCTCCTCACGCCGCCCTGGCGGTCATTGCATCCGAAGATCAATTGTTCCCCGACCATAATGGCTTTGATGTAAAGAGCATTCAAAAGGCAATGACCACCAACGGCCAGAAGAAGAGCCGGCTGCGGGGTGCGTCGACCATTAGTCAGCAAGTAGCAAAGAATGTTTTCCTCTGGCAGGGAAGGAGCTGGATACGGAAGGGACTGGAAGCGTACTTTACTTTCATGATTGAAACAGTATGGGGGAAAAAACGGATACTGGAAGTGTATTTGAATGTGGCGGAAATGGGGAAAGGCGTATTTGGGGTGGAGGCTGCCGCTCAATCATATTTCAAAAAGCGGGCAAAAAATCTAACAGCCACGGAGTCAGCAAAGATTGCCGCATGTTTGCCTAACCCCAAGAAATATAAAGTAAGTCCCCCATCCGGCTACGTTACCAAGCGCTATCCCTGGGTGGTCCGGCAAATGAACAACCTCAGGCCTGACGAGGATATTCGCATCCTGCTTGCTCCGGATTCCAAAAAGTTATAACAAACTGCTATTCACATCATCTGCGTTGCTAATCTCCTGCGGTTCCTTTACTTTCCGCACTTCAACCAATTTAATCTTATTTATGAAATACATTTTGCTCCTGATCGTTACTGTCCTGGCTGTTGTTTCAGTAGATGCCGCGCCAAAACGCGAATACTATGAGATCAGAATTTATTACTTCAAGGACAAAGCGCAGGAGGAACGAATTGACAAGTATCTGAAGGAAGCATTCATACCAGCGCTTCACCGCGCGTCAGTTTCACATGTAGGCGTGTTCAAACCTGTGGAAACAGACACCACCTACGGTAAACGGATTTACGTGTTCATACCTTATAGTTCCCTGGACCAATACACCAAAGTTCCGGAAGCCCTTCAAAAGGACAAGCAATACGACACTGCAGGCGCAGGATACCTTGATGCTCCCTACGATAATCCTCCTTATACACGGATACAATCCATCCTCCTTCAGGCGTTTCCCGGTATGCCACAACATGAAACCCCTAAGCTGAAGTCTGCTCCTGCGCAACGTGTGTATGAGTTAAGAAGCTACGAAAGTCACACTGAAAAGATCTCCAAGAACAAGATCAAGATGTTCAATGACGGTGATGAAGTTGGCTTGTTCAAGCGGTTGGGCTTCAATGCCGTGTTCTATGCCGAGGTGTTATCGGGCAGCAGAATGCCCAATCTCATGTACATGACAACGTTTGACGATCAGGCATCCCGAGACGCGCACTGGAAATCATTTACCGAAGATGCGCAATGGAAGACTCTTAAAGATATGCCAGAATACCAGCACAATGTTTCCAAGAACGAAATCACCTTTTTGAGACCCACAGATTATTCGGAAATCTGATCATTACATTCGGTTCCTTGTGCTTCCGTCGCCAGGTAAAGAAATAAATAAAGTGCTTAACGACTGAAGGAATTGGGCGATGTCTGATAATTTTAGTTTTTTCGGGTCAAATTCAAGAAAATGATGAGGCACCTATTGATTGCCCTTGCTATAATGTTTTTGGCCGGGTGCGGCACAAAAAAAAATGAGTCCGACACAACCATTGACTCTCTTGCGATCGGCTATTCCGTACTCAAAACCTTGCCCCACAATCCAGATGCATTCACTGAAGGTCTGACTATCTCGGGGACAAAAGTTCTTGAAAGCACTGGTCAGCACGGAAAGTCATGGGTGGCAGAAGTTGATCCTGGCTCGGGAACGCACACGAAAAAGATCACGCTCGATAACCAGTATTTCGGAGAAGGAATGACGGTATTGAACAACAAGCTTTACTACCTGACCTATCAAACAAAAATCGGATTCGTGTATAATGCAAGCACTTACGCCCAAATCGGTGAGTTTCATTACGAGAACGAAGGATGGGGTTTGACCCACGACAATAAAAATCTCATCATGAGCGCTGGAAGCGACCGGCTATATTTTCTTGACACTGCCACCCTGAAGATCGTGCGGACGTTAGCAGTTAGCGATGCCGCAGGCCCTGTCAAAAATCTCAATGAACTGGAGTTCGTGAATGGCTATATTTTTGCCAATGTTTATGAAACACCGTTCGTTGTAAAGATCGATCCAGCTACAGGCAAAGTCGTGGGCAGACTCAACTTGTCGGTGCAAGTGGAAGAGATCAAAAGAATGTTTCCCACCGCGCTGGAGTTAAACGGGATCGCCTACGACAAGAATTCAAATGCGATGTTGGTTACAGGAAAGCACTGGCCACACACTTACCTGATCAGACTTCAAAGGTGATCATCGGTCGGCAGCGCGACGGGATTTTCGACTGCGACCTTCTTGAATGCAAAGCGTTTAATCATATACCCCAACAAGATTCCAAACGCGGCAAAGCCTGCGATGACGTATAGAATATTTTTTTCAAAAACATCGGTTTTGATATCGAGATGTCGCCCCAAAAAATAACCGACGGTGCTCACAACGCTAGCCCATAGCAATCCGCTGACAATGCTATAAAAGAGAAATTGAAGGGGTTTGATCCGGCTCATGCCAATGACTAGTGGAATGATCACCCTGAAACCGTACAAGAACCGGTAGGTGAAAAGGATTTGATATTTATGGGTGACGAAGAACTGCTGTACCGGCGACATCCTGGCCTGGAGTGCAGGATGTCTTTCGATAAAATATTTCCCATTAAATCTGCCGATGCTGTAGTAAAGCCAGTCACTGATGAAAGAACCAGCAAAGCCAACGAAGATCGTGAATGGCATCTCAAATAGCCCCCGATAGATTAAGGACGAGGCAACAAGAATTGATGTCTCGCCCTCGAAGAAGGTGCCGATCAGTAACGCAACATATCCATAGTCATCCAGAAACTTCTCCACGTTAGCGATAACTGTTTACGCCTCACACCTCAGCTGGCCATTTGCACATCGAGCTTGCAGAAATTATCCATACCCAAATGCATTAAGGCATCTCCAACATTGATCACGGGTATATTGTTTAACCCGATAACATATCCCTTTTCCGGTGCAATGACTTGCTCCTTAAATTCACCAAAAGGATCTGTAATGGTCCCTACCCACTCACCTGCCGAAACCAGCTGACCGCATTTTACATTGGGCTGAAACAGCCCTGCATTTCTGGCGCGGATCCATGAGGTACTCCAGATGATCCTGTTCTCCTCGGCGGGCTGGGGAGCCCAGTCGATCATTTTTAAATGTTTCATCAGCCTTAGCGTGCCCGATATCCCCTCCTCTATCGCCTGCTGGTCGAACCTAAGCGATTCACCTCCCTCATATACAATGATGTTTTTTCCTTTGCGTGAAGCCTCTTTCCTTAAGGAATTAGGTCGGAAAGGTGCATCGATCGTAAAGGGTGCGTGGAATGCCATCGCAAGCTCTGTGTTGATATTGTTTTTTAAGACCGCTCTGACCTGTGGATAGTTATTGCGCATAGCGCCACCGGTATGAAAGTCGACCCCGAAATCCACAAAGGGGACGATTTCGCGCATGACGTGGTAAGCCACACGGCTGGCGAGGGAACCATTCTTGTTGCCCGGGAATGACCGGTTGATGTCTTTGCCATCCGGAACTTCTCTCGAATAATTAAGAAATCCGTAGACATTCACGATCGGCATGCACACCGTTACGCCGCGTTTTGGCTTGTTTAACCCTGTGTCTAACATTCGTCTGACAATCTCCATGCCGTTGATCTCGTCTCCATGCATGCCCGCTGTAAGCGCGAGGACCGGGCCGTCCTCCAACCCGCGGCATACGTATATTGGCGTATCAATAACGGTATGCGAAGGCAACCTGGCAATGTTAATGTCGATCTCCCGGAACTCACCAGGTTGAATCTCTTGTCCGGCTATAATGATTTTTCGCAAGTCGTGTTCAATATGTTATCAGGCATTGACCTTATCTTTTTGTATCTTATTTTTACCTGCTTTGATCTCAAGATACTTAAAAATCTTGCCTGCAATGTCGACCTTGGTTGCTCCTTCAATCCCTTCTAGTCCCGGAGAAGAATTGACCTCAAGGATAAGTGGACCGCGATTAGAGGGCAGCATATCGACGCCCGCTACATCCAGGCCCATTTTTTTTGCAGCCATAATGGCTGCGTGCTTTTCAAGCCGGCTCAGCTTTACAACCGACGCGGTGCCTCCCCGATGCAAATTCGAACGAAACTCTCCCTCCTTTGCCTGCCGCCTGATTGCGCCGATCACTTCGCCATCAACAATAAAGGCCCGGATGTCGGCACCCTTTGCCTCCTTGACAAATTCCTGCACAATGATGCGCGCATGAATACCGTTAAAAGCTTCGATCACAGATTTAGCCGCCTTTTTGTTTTCTGCCAGCACCACGCCTAAGCCCTGCGTTCCTTCCAGTAATTTGATTATTACCGGAGCACCTCCGACAGCTTCTATTATTCCCTCAGTTTCTGCTGAATAATCCATGAATATAGTCTTGGGAAGACCTAGGCCGGCCCGGGACAGGATCTGCAAGCTGCGCAATTTATCCCTTGAACGGATGAGTGCCTGGGATTCAACCGAGGTGAATACCTTCATCATTTCAAACTGTCGTACGACCGCTGCTCCGTAGAAGGTAACAGAAGCGCCGATGCGGGGAATAATAGCATCAAAATAATCGAGTTTTCTACCTTGATATAACACCATAGGATTTTTCTTCTCGATAAAAAGAACACATTTCATGTGGTCAATTATTTCAACTTGGTGACCTCTCGCTTCTCCCGCCTGCTTCAATCTGCGAGTAGAATAGAGCTTGGCATTCCGGGACAGGATAGCTATGTTCATAAATACTAAGGCTTGGAATGTTAGATACGTTTTTTCCGTCTTGATTGCTTCCTGCGCTTTTGCCGGAATGAGAGATCTTTCTTCGTGATATCGATCAGAAATCGATCATAGAGGATCTTTCGTCCAATCAACACTGGAAACTTAAGAGAACCTCGGTTGCATAATGAAAACTCGGTTATTATTTTTTCGTCAAAGATGGTGAGCATGGTATTAATAACGTACCGTCGTTCCACTTCGCCAAAGGAATTTTTTATGTCCCTCTCTTCAAAGGCAGCGAAGCGATAGGTGGTACCCGTATATTCAGGGTGATCGTAATCCAGCAACACGAATTCAAGGACACCATCAATCACTTCAGCCCTGGAACAATGAAGACTGGATGTAAACGCTCCAGTATCGACCTTGGCATGTATGTCCTGAACACCAAGCTCGGGAAGATCCACACGATCCGAGCGACCCAATATATTCATATCACCTAAATCAGTCCGATGGCCAGAATCCTACACACAAAAATGTAACGAGAGGCAATATGCTGAAAATAAAAAAGCCCTGCCAAGCAGGGCTTTAATAAATGAATATTTTTGTATTATCCTTTTACCTTAAATGCGACGGCCGTGTTCTCCCATTTCAACTGAACGTCATCTTTCCCAACAGTAATGTTGAAGGTCTCAACAGGCGCGGAAGTTGCGGTTGGCACCACTGCAACGCGAAGTACGTCATCTTCCTTCTTGTATTTGTAGGCTCCCCATTGTTTCGGATCTTTATTGATGACAATGGTCCATTCCTTCTCGCCTGGAATGGTAAAAAGCGAATACTTTCCAGCTGCCAGGTCTTTACCCTCGATTTTTACAGGCTTGTCAAATTCTATCGTTGTGGCCTCATTGGCGCCCGTCCTCCAAACTTCTCCATATGGAACAAGGCCACCCATGACCTTACGCCCCCGGGCAGAAGGCTGGCAATAAACGATCTTAACATTTGCTGCGCCAATCTTTCCTTCAGCCGTAGCGGGTGGGCTTGCAGGCTTATCCTGAGCAACGAGCGCAGAAAAAGTGGTGGTCAATGCTAGCAGCAGCAGTGTAATTCTTTTCATAGACATTAAATTAATAAGTTTGGTGGATTTGGTTTTTGAAAATGTAAAAATGCCCCGTGTAGTCGGGGCATTTTTAACCTATATATAACAACCTGTAAACTACTCTTAAGAACGGTATTATTTCCGATTTGGTTTATAGATAACTGATTAAATTTTTAAAAAGTTGGAATGCCGTCGTGCATCCCGTCATCGTAATTAAATAAGTGACTGACGAGCAGCATTTTGAAACTATTTTCCAAAAGGATTGAGCGCCGACATAGCTCTCTTGCCTCCGCCCATTTTATTCATCGTTTTCATCAGCTTGCGCATATCGCCAAACTGTTTTAACAATTGATTTACCTGTTGGATGGATGTCCCGCTTCCATCGGCAATGCGATTCTTCCGACTTCCATTGATCACATCGGGGTTTTCACGCTCGTGATTGGTCATCGATCGTATGATAGCTTCAATGGGCTTAAATGAATTGTCATCAATGTCAACGCCCTTCATCGCCTTACCCATCCCAGGGATCATGCCCAGCAGGTCTTTCATATTGCCCATTTTTTTGACCTGCTCGAGTTGGGACAAGAAGTCGTTAAAATCAAATTGATTCCTGCGGATCTTCTTATTCAGGCGCGCAGCCTCTTCTGCATCGAAAACTTCCTGAGCTTTTTCTACCAGAGAAACAACGTCACCCATCCCAAGAATACGGCTGGCCATACGATCGGGATAAAACCTGTCGAGCGCGTCCATCTTTTCACCGAGACTCATGAACTTGATGGGCTTATCGACAACGCGCCGGATGGAAAGCGCAGCTCCTCCGCGCGTATCGCCGTCGAGCTTGGTGAGCACTACGCCATCGAAATTGATCCTCTCATTGAACGCCTTAGCAGTATTCACAGCATCCTGACCCGTCATTGAGTCAACAACAAATAGCGTTTCGGATGGATTGAGTGCCTTCTTCAGCCTGGAGATCTCATTCATCATGTCTTCATCGACTGCTAACCGGCCTGCAGTGTCGACTATGACAACCCTGTGATTGTTTTTCCGTGCGTGTTCAATGGCATTCGTGGCGATCTTGACAGCATCTTTATTGTCAGGTTCAGCATATACTTCCACGCCGACCTGTTCTCCTAATACTTTTAATTGATCGATCGCGGCGGGCCTGTAAATATCGCAGGCCGTCAGCAAAACAGATCGACCTTGCTTCTTCAGGTAGTTAGCCAGCTTTCCCGAAAATGTTGTTTTTCCAGAACCCTGAAGACCCGCTATCAAGATGATGGAAGGATTTCCCTCGATCTTGATATCCTCGCTTTGTCCGCCCATCAGCGAGGTCAGCTCGTCGTTCGTAATTTTCACCAACAATTGCCCGGGCGAAATCGCGGTGAGCACATCCTGACCCATCGCTTTCTCCTTGATCTCGTCGGTTACTTCTTTGGCAACCTTGTAGTTCACGTCAGCATCGATCAGTGCTTTGCGCACCTCTTTGATGGTTGCCGCGACGTTTATTTCCGTTATCCTGCCCTGGCCCTTGAGGGTCTGAAACGCCTTTTCGAGCTTGATACTTAAACTGTCGAACATGTTATGATTTACTTTGCGTCAAAATGATCCAATATCCTGCCTCACCTCTCCAGCCGGGGGGCAAATTTAGAGACTAATCTGCGGTTCACAAACAGATATTTGGGTCCTGTCAGTTCCCCGCATTCGACCCGGTGCGCCAATTGTTAAAGTCCGACCAGGCTTCACGGATACGGCTACCCAGCAGCTGGTATGCATTTGCCATCGCCAACACATCCGGCGTATTATTGTTGGTAAGCGTCACGATCTTGCCGATAGACAAGGTGTGGATGACTTCGTCAGACAATTCCGATTTGCCCGCAACCACCAGCAATGACTTGCCATATTTGCCTGCAAGGTCAGCCACGCCCTTGACGACTTTGCCTGACATTGTCTGCGCGTCAATCTTTCCCTCGCCTGTGATAATCACATCAGCGCTTCTAATGTATTCTTCTAGTCCGATAAAATGAGTGATGAAGTCCATGCCCGGTTGAATATCGACCTTGGCAAATGCTTTTAGCGCGGCAGGCAATCCACCCCCCGCCCCTGCCCCTGCAAAATTAACATTGATATTTGTCCCGGCCTCCAATGCCCTTGCGAAACACTTCAGTCCCGCATCAAGCTGAGCAACTGCGGTGGAATTCGCCCCTTTTTGAGGCGAGAATATGTATGCCGCGCCGTTGAGGCCGTACAATGGATTGTCGACATCGCAAAAAACTGTGAACTCTACACTAGCCAGGCGTGGGTGAACATGGTTTATATCAATGGAATGAACGTGCTGCATCGATTGCCCAATGCCTTTCAGCCTTCTGCCATCGCGGTCGTGAAAGAGTATCCCAAGTGCATCTGCCATCCCCATTCCGCCATCTGTGGTTGCGCTTCCACCAATTCCTATGAATATTTTTTCGACACCATTGTCCAAAGCGTGCCGTATCATGTCGCCTGTCCCTACCGTTGAAGTTATCAACGGATCTTTTTCATCATCTTTCAGTAATTGCAACCCGGAAGCTTTTGCCATTTCAAGAAATGCGATTTTGCTATCCTTCGATAGTCCGTACACCGTTGAAATTTTCCTAAAAAGTGGATCACGCACCTCAACGTTAATGAGGACTCCATTGCTGAATGTTGTTAGCAGTTCGCAGGTCCCCTCACCGCCGTCTGCTAACGGCATGTCCATGAGTTCAAGGGTGGGGTCCACCGTAATGAGCGCTTCGTGTATGGCATTACAAACCTGCAATGCTGTAAGTGAACCTTTGAATTTGTCAGGTGCAATGAGGACCTTCATCTTTGGCACAACCGCTATGATTAGTTATCTGTCCGGAATGAAAAATAAGGCAATACCTCACCCTTAGAAAAAAGAGATCTATCCTCCGGGAGTTCCAGAAAACCCGATACTCTTTTGAGGTTAGCAAAATCACCTGATCCGCCACCCGGATCTGGATATGCCATCAACTTGCCCTCCTCATTGATCACGTTAACCTGTAAAAAATATGTAAGTCCTTGGGGAGCCCTGAAGTCTTCAGCCAGCACTGCCTTGGCTTGAGTGTTCGCCACTCCCATACTTTTCAGCATCCACGGCTTGATGTAACGATAAAAACACAAGTACGTAGAGACAGGATTGCCTGGCAATGCAAAAACAATATGACCCCGTGAAGACGCTCCAAACCAGAATGGTTTTCCTGGTCGCTGATTGACCCGGTGAAATATTTTTGCCACGCCGATTTCTTCCATAACGGCTGGGACAAAATCGAATTTGCCTTTTGACACACCACCTGAAAGAATAATGACGTCGAATTGTGATGCAATTTCTCTCATCATTATTGTCATCTGCTCTTTAAGATCTGGCAAGTGAAAGATCGTCCCTGCCCAGCCCATGATCCGCATGGCGGCCTGGATAGCGATGGCATTTGAACGCCTTACCTGGTGCGCAGCTGGAATCGTTTCAACTGACACTATTTCGTCACCACTTGAAACAATTGCAGTCGAAGGAAATGATAGAACACGCACGTTGTTCTTTCCGACCGAAGCCAGCAATGCAATTTCGGCAGCGGAGAGTATAAGTCCAGGCGACAATAGATGTTCATCCTTCAACGCGTCACTCCCCTGACGGTGAATGTTCTGGCGTGGTGTTATTGATCCGCTCACATGGTATGCAATACCATCTTCGATTTTGAGATCCTCATAAGGCACGACCGTATCTGCATTTTCCGGCAATGCGGTTCCTGTCATTACTTCGATGCAATCCGAGGTATCGGCAAGTTTCATCTTTGGAACTCCTGCTGGCTGTATTCCCTTAATGCTAAAATTTCTCTTCCCCGATGACCAGGCGTCGAAACTGATCGCAATGCCATCCATCGTGACGCGGTCGACGGGCGGCAGATCACGATCAGCACGGATGTCTTCAGCCAGGATAAGATTTATCGCATCCGAAATATTTACAGTTACAACGCCTGGTCTGAAAGGGTTACTTAAAACTATTGCAGAAGCGTCAGCTACACTTACCATAGGATTTATCTTACCTTTGTTCGTCACAAGGTACATGAGTAAAAAGAAATTTACACACATCGATTCTATGGGAAATCCTTCCATGGTCGATGTTTCAGGAAAACAACCCACCAAAAGAAAAGCCAGCGCCCGCGCCGTTATATCCCCGGGTGTTGAGATCATGAGTCAGATCAGCAATAACGAATTGACGACGAAAAAAGGGCCTGTTTTTCAAACTGCGATTATCGCAGGTGTGATGGGTGCCAAGGCAACATCTACCCTGATCCCATTCTGTCATCCGTTGGCCTTGGAGGACTGTCAAATAAAGATCCACGTTAAAGGCAAGAAGATCGTCATTGACGGTACTGCCACGATAACGGCAAAGACTGGTGTCGAGATGGAGGCGCTAACTGCCGTCACCATTGCGGCGCTTACTGTTTACGATATGTGCAAGGCCCTTTCTCACGATATTCGAATTGAGGAGATTAAACTGATGGTAAAAACAGGTGGTAAAAAAGATTTCAAACGCTGATCATAATGACGTTCCGCAGAAGATTGTATGTAACGCTCGATCCATCGGAAAAGGGAGGATTGGCGGAAAGAATATTTGAATTGTTTCTCATTTCGATTATCATCCTTAACATTGTTGCTATCATCATAGGTTCTGTAGATGAAATTGACAAGAAGTATGCCCCGCTTTTCCGCAAGTTCGAAATCTTCTCTCTCATCTTTTTCACCGTTGAGTATATCGCCAGAATTTACTCCATTGTCGAAAAGCGTGCCTATGCTGACCCTATCAAAGGCAGATTGAAATTCGCATCCACGCCTCTTGCGCTTATTGACTTGTTTTCGTTCTTGCCATTTTACCTTACGTTCCTTCCTTTGGATCTGCGATTCCTGAGAATATTCAGGTTGATGGGACTATTCAGGATGTTCAAGATCGCGCGTTACTTGCATGCGCTGAACATCTTCAAGCGCGTTTTGGTAGAACGAAAGGAGCAGCTTGTTCTCAGTTTTCTTTTTATTCTTTTTGTGCTGGTTATTATTTCCTTCATCATGTTTTATGTTGAGCATCCGGCACAACCTGATAAGTTCAGCAGCATTCCTGCCACGATGTGGTGGGGAATTGCGACTCTGACCACCGTGGGGTACGGGGACCTTGTGCCTATTACAGACGTCGGAAAATTTCTCGGAGGTATTTTTGCAATCGCCGGGGTTGCCTTGCTGGCCCTACCAGCGGGTATTCTTTCTTCCGGATTCTTTGAGATGTTGCACGATCCAAAAGGTAAAGCCAGAAAGATCAAGTGTCCCCATTGCGGCAAGGAGTTCGACCATGTGAAGGATCAATGATCGTACAGTATCGTCAATTCTACACGCCTGTTTTTTGCCCGCTCATCTTCTGTCTCGTTCCCCGTTAACGGCTCACTC
>Ga0193753_10003007_pt1 | contig 12819 bp, 9 predicted proteins | sample H1c2metaG_FD_144925 | JGI IMG/M metagenome (GOLD analysis project Ga0193753, IMG submission 144925) | Soil microbial communities from a riparian zone of the East river system, Colorado, United States - H1c2 | ecosystem: Environmental > Terrestrial > Soil > Riparian zone | place: USA: East River... | reverse complement strand
CCAATTACATGTTCACCAAAAGCAGAAATAAAATGTTTGATACGGCCGGTTACAACAATCCGGTAAGGATCCAATGAAAGAAATTTTACTGTATCGCCCAGGTTATAACCCCATAAACCGGCGTTATTGTTTATCACCATCGCATAATTCTCTCCGGCCTGCACATCTTTTAAACTTAAGCGGCTGGGATTTCCTTTTAAAATATCAGCAGCAGGAACAAATTCAAAGAAAATACCGCTGTTGGTATTTAATAACAATCCCTCCACTTCCTGTGAATCCTGGAATGCAAAAAAACCTTCTGAAGCCGGGAAAGTTTCTATACTGTCTATTTTTCTGCCGATACTGCTGAATAATTTTGCTTTGTATGGTTCAAAATTTACGCCCCCATGCACCAGCACAGACAGGTTGGGGAACAAATCTTTGATGGATTTATTGCTTACCTGCATCAGCCTGTCAAAATACATTTGCATCCACGGTGGTATTCCGCTGATGAGGGTCATATCCTGGTTAAGTGTTTCTTCTACAATTTTATCCAGCTTTGTTTCCCATTCCTCAATACAATTTGTTTCATAACTGGGTAACTGGTTGGTACGCAGGTACCTGGGTATGTGGTGGTTAACAATACCGCTAAGCCTGCCGGTAGGTATGCCGGCAATTCTTTCCAGTTCGGGCGAACCGGATAAAAAGATCATTTTGCCATCGGCGAACTTATTATTGCCGCTTTCGGCCATATAGCAAAGCAGCGCATTTCGGGCCGTATTAATATGATTGGGGATGGAATCCTTCGTAATTGGTATATATTTAATACCGCTGGTTGTGCCGGAGGTTTTCGCCAGGTAAATAGGTTGCCCCTTCCATAAAACATTGTGTTTGCCTTCTTTTATCTGCTCAATATAGGGCTTCAGTTGCTCGTAATCCCTGATGGGTACCGCCTGTTTGAACTCCTCGTAAGTTTTTACCTCGTTCAGCTTGTGATCGGCCCCGAAAATAGTTTTACCGCCTGTTTTCAGCAAATCCTGGAAGATCTTTTGCTGGTCCTCAACAGCATTTGCCATATCCTTTTTAGCCTGTCTGTACACATATGAAGCAAAAGGCTTGGCAAAAAAAGACTTGACTTTCATAGTTCTTACGTTATAGGTTAACAAAGATAGACCGATAGCCGGGTTGAAAGCATTAATTCTGCCCGAAATAAATGAATTTTCTGTTTGCCCGTATTAGAAATTGACTTACTTTTGCAATCCTTAAATCGGATTATTATGTTCGCAGTTGTTAAAATAGCCGGCCAGCAATTTAAAGTAGAAAACGGGCAAACTTTGTTTGTTCCCCGCGTTGATGGCACCAGTGGTGACAAAGTAGAATTTTCAGAAGTATTACTGACCGACAGTGATGGTAAAGTAAGTACAGGTGCAGCGCTGAAAGCAATCGTTAAAGCAGAAATACTTGGCCAGGTAAAAGGCGAAAAAGTTATTGCTTTTAAAATGAAAAGAAGAAAGGGGTTCCGCAAGAAAACAGGTCACCGTACGCATTACACGAAAATAAAAATTGAAAGCATTGCTTAATAACTGCGGTTTATCGCAATTAGCGGCAATCAGTAATATCATTACACATTTTAAAATCTCTTCTCATGGCACATAAAAAAGGCGAAGGCAGTGTAAAGAATGGTCGTGATTCGCAAAGTAAAAGACTTGGTGTAAAAATTTATGGCGGACAACCTGCTATCTCCGGCAACATCATCATTCGTCAGCGTGGTACAGTTTATCATCCTGGTAAAAATGTAGGCGTTGGAAAAGACTTTACATTGTTTGCTTTAACTGATGGTTTGGTTGAATTTAAAAAAACCCGCGGCAACAAAACTTTCGTTTCTGTTAATGCTGTTGAGGCTACTGCTTAGTAAAAATTTAATAATTCGCAAAAAAATTTGCGTATTCTAAAAGAAGTTTATACTTTTAACTTCGTTAAATTCTTTTACTAACCATTTAAATTCAAAAAAAACATGGCAACTGCAAAGAAAGCCGCAAAGAAAAAAGCTGCACCTAAGAAAAAAGCAGCAGCAAAAAAAGCAGCTCCGAAGAAAAAAGCTGCGAAAAAAGCAGCTCCGAAGAAAAAAGCTGCAAAGAAGAAATAAACTTCTTCAAACTAACAAATACTTCAAAGTCCTGGCAAATTGCCGGGACTTTTTTTTTGTCTTCATTCACTATAAACCCTTTGTCAGCCTGAAATACAAGCCGTATGTTTTATTTTTGTCTTTGCCATTTATTTAAAGAACAAATATGAAAGATAATAATTTTATAGCCGACCAGTTTTCATTGCTTTCCAAATTAATGGACATACATGGCGGCAATTCTTTTAAATCAAAATCATACGCCATTGCCGCTTTTAATATTGAAAAACTGCCGGAGCAATTGTCAGATACGCCGCCAGATAAGCTGTCTTCTATAAAAGGCATCGGCGACTCTGCAGCAAAAAAAATCACCGAAATACTGGAAACCGGCAAATTACAGGTGCTTGAGGACTTAATACTGGGCACACCACCCGGTGTACTTGAAATGTTAAATATTAAGGGACTGGGCCCAAAAAAGATCACAACGGTGTGGAAAGAGATGGAAATCGAGAGCCTTGGTGAGTTGTTGTATGCCTGCAATGAAAACCGTTTATTACTGTTTAAAGGATTTGGAGAAAAAACGCAAAAGAGTATACAAGAATCGATTGAATATTATATGCAAAACCAGGGCAGTTTTTTGTATGCAGAAGTTGCTGTTATGTTTCCATCAGTAAAAGCTTACCTGGAAAAATGTTTTTCGGCCGATGCTGTTGCTGTTACCGGTGCTTACCGCAGACAGGATCTTACCATTGATGAACTGGAATTTGTGATTGCAAAAAGTAATCCGGAAATAAAACCAGCTTTTCAAACCGCACAGCCTCCGGAACTGCTGCAGGAAAAAGAAAACAGCCTGGTATATAAATTGAAAAACGGGTTGAAACTCCATTTGCATACCGGTGCAGGTAATTTGCATGAAAGATTATTTCTTACCACAGGTCCGGTTGCATTTACTGATACATTTACAAAAAACTTTCCGAAAGCCGGATTTAAAAGTGCTGCAGGAAATAATGACGATGCCATATTCGCTGCTGCGGGTATTACCTATATTCCGGCATACCTGAGGGATGCTGCTGACATATTGGGAAAAACAGGCAATAAAGCCCTGCCCGATATAATTACAGAGAATGATATAAAAGGAATTATTCATACACATAGCAACTGGAGCGATGGCACCAATACCATCGAAGAAATGGCGAAAGCATGCATTGCAAAAGGTTATGAATACCTTGTTATCAGCGATCACAGTAAAAGCGCATTTTATGCTAACGGGCTTAAAGAAGATCGCATTGCCGAACAACACCGCCATGTTGATGAACTGAATACAAAATATGCGCCCTTTAAGATCTTTAAAAGTATTGAGTGCGATATACTTAATGATGGTAGCCTGGATTACACAGATAATATCCTTTCTACTTTTGACCTGGTCATAACTTCTGTACATGCTAATTTGAAAATGACAGAAGAAAAAGCCATGCTGCGCCTGATGAACGCGATAAAAAACCCTTACACAACCATCCTGGGGCATATGACAGGCAGATTACTGTTAAGCCGCAGGGGTTACCCGGTTGATCATAAAAGAATCATTGAAGCATGCGCAGAACAGCAGGTTGTAATAGAATTAAATGCACATCCCCGCAGGCTTGATATGGACTGGTACTGGATCAATGAAGCGGTTGAAAAAGGCGTATTGATTTCAATTGATCCTGATGCCCATTCTACCGAAGGTTTTAATGATTGCCGCTATGGCGTGTTTGCTGCACAAAAAGGCGGGCTTACCAAAGAAAAGAACCTCAGCAGTTTTTCTTTGCAACAGTTTGAAAATTTCCTGGCAGAAAGAAAGAAATTGAAAAAGATTGGATAAAATGTACATGATGCAGAAAATGTCTGATGTCTGATTTTTTGATGTCTGATTTGTTTTATTCGAAATTGCGTTATTACAATTTGTATTGTTGTATTAAAGGAATTATTACGCCCCTGCAGGGCTTCTTTTACCATGGTTTTCGATCCCGGGGCTTCACCCCGGGCTATTCATATGGCGCCCCTGCGGGGCTTTGGAAAATAATATAATTTGCGTTTCCAAAAAACATCAGACATCAGACATCAGACATCAGACATCAGACTCACAATTCTAATTTTGAAACCCTGAACAAAGGCAGTTTAACAAAAAAAACAGAGCCTTCGTTTTCTTTTGTTTCGAACCATAATTCCCCCTTTGCCTGTTCTATAATGTTCCTGCTCATGGCAAGGCCAAGCCCTGTACCCGATGTTTTAGTTGTAAAATTGGGTGTGAAAATCTTTTCCTGCACCGGGAGCGGTATGCCATCCCCATTATCTGATATTTTTATGATGATGTATCCATCTTCCAGCTCTTCAGACATAACAATTTTCTTATTCTCTTTATTATCGCATGCTTCCACGGCATTTTGAAGCAGGTTGGTAAACAAACGGTTCAACTGTGTTTTGTCTGCAAACAAAATGACACGCTGTGGCACGGGGTGCCATTGAAATTCCAGGTTTTCTGTTGACATGTAAAGAGAAGAAAGCGATTGCAGCATTTCATGTACGTCAAAAACCTCGCTTTTAGGATTCCCAATATTTGCGAATTGAGAAAAGTCTGCTGCAATTTTAGAAAGATGATCTATTTGTTCTACCAGGGTCTTTGCAACACCCGATGTCATTTCTTTTACATTGGGAGAATTATTATCAATGGCTTTTTGCAGGTACTGTATGCTCAGTTTCATAGGTGTGAGCGGGTTTTTAATTTCATGGGCCACCTGTCTTGCCATTTCCCTCCAGGCGCCTTCTCTTTCGCTTTTTGCCAGTTGTGCAGCACTGGCTTCCAGTTTATTCAGCATCTTATTGTATTCAGTAACCAGCCCTCCTATCTCATCATCGCGGTGCCAGGGAATTTCTTCATTGGTTTTACCCAGGTTGATAGCACGCATCTTATTGCTGATAAGTGTAAACGACGCCGTAATACGGTTGGTAATAAAAAGGGCAACAGCACCGGCAATTAAAAATATAAATGCATTGAGATTAATGATGGTCACAAAAAAATTGGATATCTCTCTTTTAAGCTCCATCTGTGAGTCAAACGAAGGAATATTCAGGTAGGCATAGGCATTCCCCTCCGCATCACGCACAGGGCTGTAGATACTCTGGTAGCTTAGCTTACCCATTTGCTCTTCGCTAATATATTGTATCAGGTTCATGACGTGCAGGTTATAATAGGCCTGCGGGTTCATTTTTTCACTCAATATGCCTTTATTGTATATAATCAGGTTAGAAGATACTACCAGGTTGCCCCGGAGATCATAAAAATTAATATCCGTTCCGTGTATTTCCGCTACCCGCCGCACCATTGTTTCCAAATCATCGTTTGTATGGGTCTCATAAAATTTTACCATATCATCAAATACTTCACCCTTTTTAATTTCTGTTTGCACCTGGATGTTCATGATCTGGATGGCCTTGCTCAGCCTTTCTATATTGTTTCTTTTATACCGGTTGATAAAGAAAAATATAGTGGCAATACCAATAACAAAAAAAGAAATAAGCGTAATAAAAATAAAGGTGCCATGTATCTGGGATCGGAGATTTACCTGGAAAAACTGTTTTCCCAAATGCCAGCGTAACCTTGTTAGTATAAGTACCGAGAAAAGACGAAAAACTGACAGCAGTATAAGAAAAGTAGTGAACAGGTAGGCAACCAATGTCATACCTTCTATTATATAATTGTCTTTCCGGACTATGACGACGACTTTATCTGTATTCTTATACCATAGCTCGTCATAACCATTTTGCTTTCGCTGATCATATTCAAGTTTGGGTATTTGCCCGGCAGATAAAATAGTAGGAAACTGGTATTCATTATAATAATCAACCAGCCGCCCTCCCCGGTACACAGCAAAAGCAGAATTGGGTGAATATTCCGGCAGGTATTCCTGCTGGGGCCGCAACAGCTCAGGTATCAGTGCATCATTCTTGTATCTTTTTGGTTTTGATAATACAAAAAAATACCCGACTGTATTATCATTGGTATCCTTTACCGCTTTTTTGTAGATATAAGAAAAGTTATCAAACGATTTTGAAAAATACCGCAAATTCCCCACATTGGTAGGCCGTCCTTCAATGCGAAAAATGATATCAAGGGTATCATAGGAATAGACCGGTTCATCATTAAATAACGGTTTGTGGTTTTCTGAAGAATCAAATGTATAAATCCATGTATCGTATTTGTAGAGGTAAGCCGTAAAATTTTTATTGATTAAACTGTCTTTCAGCGCATGGTTGGAGCTTTGCACCCTGAAACGATCGAAACTATCATACAGAAAATCATTGTCGAAATAAGTAAGGGCAATGCTCAACAGCCGCTCACTGGAAGGATCCGCCTGGCTAGAAAGCTTTTCTGCGGTACGTTTACGCTGTTGCAGTTCTATACGCTGGTTTTCTATTACAATAATAGCAGATATGGAAAATGAAAATATAAAAAGCCATATCAGCACTTCAGAAATAGCTACCCTGAACTCATTGCCGGCAATAATATGCTGCTGCATAAACCATACATAGGCCAGTAACCACAGCAAAACATAAATATTCAGCTGAACAAAAGAATAGCTTCTTATAAAGGTTAATAATATAAGACCTATTATTGAAATCAGTATAAACAATATATATTTTGATTTTTTAAGCAGTGGCGATATCAGTTGTAATATAACCTGCGATAAATAGAAAAAGCTGAGGGATAAGGTAGCCAGCACAATAAAACCACCCAGGCTGTTAATGTTTACAAGACTGAAAAAATTGATTACATTAAATGATATCCGTGAATCTCCAATAAGGCTTTTAATAATACTTGCAAATACAAAAGTGGTAACTACCAGTAATACAACAGGTAAAACAAGCGCTACCCAATACCAGCTTTTTTTGCTGCTGAGGCTAAACCGCTTTTCACCCACTTCGCGGCGTATAAACAAAACAATCCAGCAAAAAAGAAACGCATTGATTAATAAATCGCCCAATGAACTCAGTACAAGGCTGGAACTGTATATGCGGGGATCAAAAAGATCATACTGGCGGAGATTAAGTACTGAAGGGAAGAAATAAGTAAGTCCGCGTAAAAACAATACGATACCAATAAGAAAGAAAATGCCTGTTAAATAGCCATAAGTAACCGAAAAATAATGAGCTGCATTGTGTACAATTATCAGCAACAATAAAATGGCTACTACATTTAGTGTAAGCGTTACCCAATTGGTATTTTCTTTTTCAGCAATAAATTTGGCCTGGAGATAAAAAAGCGTTTGGCCTGTAATACTTTTTACAGGATAATCAGTTGGCACGGCTGTAATGCTTACACTCTTTTCCGCCTGCGGGTAATTGACAAACTCTTTTTTTAAATTATCAAGTTCCAGGTAATATTCCCTCCGCACCGGCACCAATGCCAGCGCAACCAGTTTCCTGTTATCAGCAATGGTTAACTGCCTGCGTATGCATTCATACTGGCCGTTGGTGAGCTTTACCAATTCATTTGTCTCAGTTCCCTGCTGTAAATCTGTATTGGGCAATATTAGCTGCGTGTTCCAGAATTTTAAATCGGGGGTAGCATTATCGCCGGTAGTATAAAGGAATAAGCAATAAGGTTTTTTTTCTGTCAGTACATTTAATTCACTGGCGGAGTATTGCTGATTTACCAGCCGCCTTAACAATGATGTATCTTTAATAAATATGTCGAAATCCCTTTCCTGCTGCTGTATATCACTTTCAATATTTTTGCGCAGGTATTTGGCAGAGGAAGATGAATACCAGTAATTATCAATGATAAAAGCAATGGTAAATAACCAGGCTGCTCCCAGGAAAAAGAAGGCATTTTTTATAACAACCTGTTGAAAGAAATTTTTCAAGATGCCGGGTTTTGCTTTTTGATGCTGTTCCAGATAGCGTCCATCTCGGTAAGGCTCATATCCGCCAGCATACGGTTTTGAGATGCGGCTACCTGTTCCATCTGTGTAAAACGCCGGATAAACTTCTTATTGGTCTTCTCCAGTGCATTTTCAGCATCTACTTGCAAAAACCGTGCATAGTTAACCAGTGAAAAAACAAGATCACCAAATTCTTCTTCTGTTTTACCGGCATCCCCCAGCGAGATAGCTTCCTTTAACTCTGCCATTTCTTCTTCTACTTTATCCCAAACCTGTTCCCTGTTATCCCATTCAAAACCCACCTGTCTTGCTTTCTCCTGCAGGCGCATGGCTTTTACAGTTGCGGGCAGCGCTTTAGGCACCCCGCTGAGTACGGATTGCTTTCCTTCTTTCAGCTTCAGCTTTTCCCAGTTTTTTTTAACATCTTCTTCATCATTTACACTGACCAGCTGCCCGTTGTTATCTGCGCTGCCATAAATATGCGGATGTCTTGTAATCAGTTTTTCCGCAACCCCATCCAGCACATCCTGCAGCGTAAATTTATTTTGTTCAGCGCCTATTTTGGCGTAGAAAAGAATGTGCAACATTAGATCACCCAGTTCTTCTTTAATGCCTTTCCAGTCTTCTTCAGTAATGGCATCGGCCAGTTCATATAATTCTTCTATACTCAGCTGGCGCAGGCTGTGGATGGTCTGTTTCCTGTCCCAGGGACATTTCTCACGCAGTTCATCCATAATATTTACCAACCGGGCAAAGGCTTCAACAGGTATTTCCATAAATGTGTTTTAAAATAACTAAGAAAACTGCAATAACGACAGCAGGATAAACGTCACCAGCAGTATAACAATCACAAAATAAAAGACAATGTTTAACAAAATAAACTTCAGTATAGTTTTCGCCCTGCCCTGCAGGTAAAACTTGCGCATGGCTTTATACAGGTAAAAGAATATGCTGAGTATAAGAAGCGCTTCCAATATTGACAACCATTTCCACCCGCTGGCCAGCTTTATTTTATCTATGCCAAAATATAAAAGCAATATCATAAAATTGGCACAATAAAGATGTATGGCAAATATGGCATGATCTGCATAATAAAATTTTCTTCTTGTGTACAACAGCATCAGGATAAATGCAAAAACAGGCAGTGAAACAAACAATGCCTGCGGCAGTGTGTGCAGCATTCTTTCTGCCATCAATGCCCCGGCCTCTTTTTTATCATTTTTATATTTTGTTTTATAGATGATTACTTTGTTAACCAGCTTCCTTTTAAACCAGCCATCCCTTTTGTTTGCCGGCAGTTCTTTCTGCACCGAGTCGTAGGCAATTTTTGAGCGATAATCAAATCCTTCCATCTTACTTATATCCATATCTGCTTTTGAGCTGTCAGCATTTTTTTTGGTATTCACTGCTATGGAATCAAGCAGGTCGTTTGGCAGCAGCGAATTCGCTCTCATTTCTATACCTGCCGAATCCAGCAGCATATTTGTTTTCGCCCGTCTTATTGAATCTGTCCTTTCTTTAACTAACACAGTGCCTTGCAAAGCAGCGGCATGGGCATCAATATTATTTATTGAACGGCGCATGGCGGCTTTCAGGTCAGCATCCCCTGTTGCAGGCAGTTTTTCTTTGAGCGAACTGCTTGCCGCTGTCAATTCCTTTAATTGTTCTGCGTCGTCTTTGTCGCCCTTTATCATATCACCAGCATTAAACAGCGAGAAAAAAATAATAAAGAAAAATGCAGAAGTGAACACATACATGCGGATGGGATGCAGGTAACTGGCCCGCCGGCCTTTTATGTATTCTGCGGAAAGAAAACCGGGCTTTGTGATAAGATATTTGACCGTACTGAAAAATTTACCGTCAAAATGGGTGATATCATTAAAAAAATGTGAAACAAGTGTCCATATGGTTTCTTTTGGCTCGGTATTCTCTTGTCCACAGTTATGGCAATACCGGTCAGTAAGGGCAGTACCGCAGTTTAAACAAATCTTTTCTTCTCTTTCTTTGGAATGGGACACAGCAGTAAATTTGTTTAAAAATAATTATGAATTTTTTATTGACCTAAAATACATTAATTAGCAGCCAATTGCGTTATAAAGCCATGAATAAGATGTTGATTACCCGTTGCGCCTCCTGTGTGTTTGCCATTTGCAGCATTGCGCTGACGGCAAAAGCCCAATACTACTATAAAGATATTGTGGTTACTGCGCAGATAAATGCCAATTACCAGGCACTCAGAGATAATAAAGTAAGCCTTGTTACGCTTACCACTGCTGCCCCAGGCCCCGCCTCAGATGCGGCCATCACCCTGCAGCAAACTGTTTATCCTTCACAAAGACTGGTGGTAACCTATACCAAAACACCGGATGCAGGAGCATCCTGGTTGAAATCATACTACAATGAAAGCGGTCTGCTGGTACAAACCACGGACAGTTCTGAAGATGTAGTTACCAGGTCTTTATATGAATATGGTGCAAACAACCGGCTCACCGGTATCAGCAGTAATTCAATACCTGTTAACAGTGCTTCTGAAACAGAGATACACAAATGGAATTATAACAGCAGCGGACAACCGGTGCAAATGATTAAGATTAAAGACAACTTGGATACTACATTTGTTTCTTTTACCCCGGATGAACAGGGTAATACAGGTGAAGAACAAGCCATGCGTAAAAAAGGAAACCTGGGCACTACTTATTATTATTACGATGCACAACACCGCCTTACAGATGTGGCCAGGTACAATAAAAAAGCCAACCGTATTTTGCCCGATTATATGTTTGAATACAGCGGAACCTCATTACCGTCACAAATGATTCTTGTGCCTGAAGGAAGCAATGATTACCAGGTCTGGAAATATTTGTACAACCAGCAGGGACTGAAAGAAAAAGAAATTTGCTATAACAAACAGAAGCAAATGGTGGGCAGTGTAACGTATACATATACTTTCGGAAAATAAGATCGTGAGGCGTGAGACGTGAATCGTGAGTTACTGACGTCTCACGGCATAGCGTCATAATTGTAAACAATATAACCCCATGGTTCTATATTAAATGAATGGCCGGGGCTGAGTTTTTCTTTTACCCCCATAAAAACATTTATTGGATCACCTGTCAATGAAGCATCCTCTATTTTAATGGTTTGTTCTTTTGAAGAAAGATTTAATATTACCAATACTTTGTGGCCATCTTTCTCCCTCAAATAAGCATAGAGCGCTTTATCATCTCCAACATGAACTTTTTTAAATGAAGCATCTGTTGCCAATGCCGGTGTTGATGCCCGCAGGGTAAGCAATGTTTTATAAAATGCAGCTCTTTTGTACTTACCAAACTTAATAGGATTTTTATAAAAGAAACTTATACTATCCAGTACAGGTTCTTCCTGCCCGCTGTAAATAAGCGGTAAACTATTGCGCATGGTTTGGGTAAATACGGCAAAAGGTGCATGCTCCGCCCCGGGCATGGTGCCGTAATCGGCTTTGTTCCAGCTGTTCTCATCATGGTTGCTGGTAAAATATAAACGAACAGCACCAGCCGGAAAACTACTGTCCTGCCGCTTTAATACAGTATCAATGGCCAATGCATTTGTTTTTCCGGCTGCAATTTTTTTCAATGTTTGAAACATATCCCAGGGATAGCTTACATTAAATCCATCGCGGTGCAGGTTGCCGGCATCTCCTTCTGCCAGCATAAAAACATCTTTTGTTTTCTTTAATTCAGCAATACAATCTTTCCAGAAATCATCGGGAATGCCCCAGGCTACATCACAGCGGAAGCCATCAATATCTGATACGGCTAGCCAAAACTTCATAGCGGCTATCATACTATCGCGCATTTCTTTGTTGTCAAAATTCAGGTCACGGGTATCCGTCCAGTCAAATGCGGGTTTAGCTTTACCGGTAATACTGTCCTTTATAAAAAAATCGGGATGACGGGTCAGCCATGCATTGTCTGCACCGGTATGATTGGGCACCCAGTCGGTAATGACTTTAAAACCCAGTTCATGCGCTTTTGCTACCAGGTTTTTCCAATCCTGCATGGTACCAAATTCAGGGTTAACGGCGGTATAATCCTGAACGGCATAATAACTGCCCAGTTTGCCTTTTCTATCCAGTACACTGATGGGTGTAATGGGCATAAACCAGAGTATTTGCACACCCATGGCTTTTAACCTTGGTAAGGAAGCTGCAAAAGCATTGAAACTGCCTTCTTTGGTATACTGGCGTGTATTGACTTCGTAGATATTTGATTGCAGCGCCCAGGCTGGGAGTGCAGTGGTTACAGGTGCCTGCACCGAATCTTTTTTTACTGCAATATCGGGTGTTTTATTTTCTGTATTGTTACAGGCAACAAGAAGAACATGGGCAATAAGGTAAGGCAAGCGATAGTTATTCATATAATTTTTTTTTGAGCAGGCCGCAAAGAATATTTCAACCTATCAACCGATCAACCATTCAACATTCTTACTGCTAAGGCAGTTCCTGTATCTTAATATTCTTCCACCTTACTTTTATACCGCCGCCATCATGTATCTGCAAAGCAATAAAGCCAACGCCCTGCCCAATTTTTTCATCCTGCAGATCAACCATCATGTGATCATTTAACCAGGTGGTAACATTGCCGCCCACTACTTTTATTTTCATGGTATTCCATTGGCCTTCCAGTAAATATTTTTCGTGCAGGGAATCGGGTTGTTTCATCCATCCCCTTCCATAAGATTCATAGATACCGCCTGTGTGCTTATTGATGGGCGCTACTTCTACCTGCCAGCCGCTTATTTTTACGCCTTCATTAGTGG
>Ga0193753_10003006_pt1 | contig 12819 bp, 7 predicted proteins | sample H1c2metaG_FD_144925 | JGI IMG/M metagenome (GOLD analysis project Ga0193753, IMG submission 144925) | Soil microbial communities from a riparian zone of the East river system, Colorado, United States - H1c2 | ecosystem: Environmental > Terrestrial > Soil > Riparian zone | place: USA: East River... | reverse complement strand
CGTTCTCGGTGCGGGTCAGCCCGTCACCGCCGCCTTGCCGGCGCGGCGACACAACGATGGAGTTCCGCCTTGACTCACGATCGTCCCCCCGTGGTCCATTCCCCCTCCGCCCCGTGGCGCGCCGCCTTCGCCCTGCTCGCTCTCGCCGCCGCGGTCCCGGCCCAGGCGCTGGATTTCTCGATCTCGAAGCTCGAGGTCAACCAGTCGGTGCAGACCGGCGCGACGCCGCTCGTCGCCGGGCGCACCACCTTCGTCCGCGCCTCCGTGCGCGTCACCAATCCGATCACGGTGCCGCAGCCCGTGGACGGACTGCTGCGCATCCTCGTCGATGGCGTGGAGTCCGCCGGCTCGCCGGTCTTCTCGGACAACGGCCCGTTCCCGGCCAAGGCGCCGGTGGACCTCACCCTCCAGGACGGATCGCTCAATTTCATCTTCCTCGCGCCGGAGTCAGGGAACGTCGTGCTCTCCGTGGAAGTGAATCCGTCCGGGCCCAATCACGTGGCCGAGGCGAACGCCACGAACAACATCACCTCCTCCGCGCCGCTCGCCTTCACCTTCCAGCGCGCTCCGGAGCTGGCCTACGTGCCCATCGACTACCGTCCGAACGGCGGCCCGGTTCCCAATCTGCCTCCTGCGGCGCAGATCGAGCCCGGCATGGGCGACAACTTCGTGCAGGGCATCTATCCCGCGCCCGACTGGTACTACCACCGCAGCGACGTGCCCAGCAAGCTGTGGACCCAGTCGCTCTCGGGCACGGGCTCCAACCTGCTCAACTCGCTCCAGGTCGACATCAACCTCATGGTGCCGAAGCCGGATTTCATCTACGGCTTCGTGCCGGGCGGCCTGCCCTACAACGGCCAGTCCGTGATCGGCGGCAACGTCGCCATGGGCAACACGGAACTCATCCGCTACCAGCGCACCGTGGCCCACGAGCTGGGACACGACTTCGGGCTGCAGCACAACACGACCACGACCAACGTGATCGGCATCGATGCGGAGCGCCACCTGCACCTGACCCAGAACCTGGCGCTCATCAAGCCCGCGTCGCTCAAGGACATCATGTTCGCGGGCCTGCTCACCCAGGAGGCCTGGGTCGCGCCGAGCAGCTACAACTTCTTCTTCAATCACCCGGTGTTCAACCCGGTGGCCGACACCGCAGGGGACGGCGGACCGGTGCTGCTCGTCACCGGCACCTGGAACAAGGCGACGGGTGCGCTGCAGATCGACAACCTGCTCGCGCTGACCGACGGCCGGCCCACGCTCCCCGTCGCGCCCGGCGACGCCGACCTGATGCTGCGCGCCTGGGCCGGCGGCACGCTCCTCGCCGAGCTGCCGGTCTCCGCGCGCTCCAGCACGGACGAGTGCGCCGTGTGCCGCGGTGACGCGGACCGCGCGGAAGACGCCGGGGCGCCCGCGCCCTCGACCGATCCGCGCGCCGCGACCGGGACGATGGCGGCGACGGACGCGGCGAGCGACAGCGATTCGCAGGCGAGCCCGGCGCCGCTCGTCGGCTTCACCGCGTTGCTGCCGCTGCAGTCGGCGCAGGGCGTGGCGCTCGATCGCCTCGTCGTGGGCGCGGCGCCCGCGCGCCATGCGCTGCCGCTCGAGCTGCACCGCTCGGCCTCGCCGCCGCAGGTGGCCTTCACGTCCCCGGTCGCGGGCGCGCCGGTGAGCGGCATGCTCCACGTGGCGTGGACGGCGACGGATGCGGACGGCGACGCGCTGCAGCACTACCTGCGCTACAGCCCGGACGGCAGGCGCTTCGTGCCGCTGGCCACGAGCCTGACCGACACGCAGTGGGACGTGGATCTCGCGGCGCTCCCCGCGCTCGCGAGCGGCAAGGGCTTCCTCGAGCTGCTCACGAGCGACGGACTCAACACCACGCGCCTGCGCACCGCACCGCTGACCGCCCCCGGCGGCCAGGCCGCGGGCGCGGGCAACGCGCCGTGGGTGGAGCTCGTCTCGCCCGACAGCGGCTTCTCCTTCCGGCGCGGCGCCACGGTCGTGCTGCACAGCTCGGGCTGGGACCTCGAGGACCGCAAGCTCGATGGCGAGAGCCTGCAGTGGTTCTCCGACCTGGACGGCTCCATCGGCAGCGGCCGGCTCACGTCCGTGTCGAGCCTGTCGGTCGGCACGCACGTCCTCACGGTGCAGGCCACGGACTCCAGCGGCATGGCCACGACGGACTCCGCGACGATCACGGTCACGGCCCGCGACCTGCCGGACACGGGCTCGGAGGGTTGCCAGGCGGACCTGGGCTTCGCCGGGCCGGGCGCTTCCGTGCTGTCGGTGTGCGGTGGCGACCTGTCCACGGGCACGACAGCGACGCTGCAGCTCCAGGGTGCGCCGGCATTCGCTCCGGCCGTCGTCGTCGCGGGCTTCGTGAACGGACCCACGCCGTTCAAGGGCGGGACGCTCGTGCCCAACCCGTGGGCTCTGCTCCTGGGGATGACGACGGACGCCGGCGGCGAGCTCTCGATCCCCGACATCGCCGGCGGCGGCGGGCCGCTCTCGCTGTACCTGCAGGTCGTCCTCGTCGACGCCGCGCAGGTGCACGGCTTCGGGCTGTCCAATGCGGTGCGCATGGACCTGCTGCCGTAAGAGATCATCCCGCGTGGCGGGCGGCGGCGGTGCGCCGCCGTCGCCCGCGCGCGGGGTGCGCCACCGGCACGCCGCGCACGCTCGAGCGTGCGACTCCGCCCGGGGGCGCGGCTCAGTGCTGCGCGAGATGGCGCGCGATGCCCGCGGCGATCAGCGCGTGCGCCTTGTCGTTGGGGTGCTGGTCCGTGGGGTGCGCCCACAGCGTCTCGTCCTGCCTGCCGAGGAAATCGGGCAGCAGGTCCACGCACTCGATCCCTGCGCTGGCGCAGAAGTCGCGCACCATGGCCATGAGCCGCGCGTACGGATAATCCTGCTCCGCGAGGCCCGAGAGCATCGGGAAGGGCACGAGGAGCAGGCGGATGCCGTGTCCGTCGAGCACGGACTTGCTGCGCCGCAGCGCGTCCTGGCAGCTCTGCCACTGCGCGGGCTCGTCCAGCACGCGCTGCGTGTCGTCCCGCACGCGCTTGCCGGGATGCCTCCAGACCTCGAGCTGCAGCGCCAGGAACGAGGCCAGCACCGAGCGTCCCTCCAGCACCGGCGCCGGCGACGGGATCTCGTAGGCGTACATCTCCACGCCGCGGTGCATGTCGTTCAGGCAGAAGCCCACGATGAGCACGTCGGGCTGCAGGCGCACGCCGTCCTTCGCGATCCACGGCTCGTACTGCACGGGATTGTGGCCGCTCGCGAAGCCGGCATTGATCACCTCGACCGGCCCGTCGCGCCGCGCGCGCAGCGTGCGCTCCAGCACCTCGGTCCAGCAGTCGTCGAGCTGCGCGCCCACGCCGAAGGTGAACGAGTCCCCGACGGCGACGATGCGGTACTCGCCCGGCTGCTTCTTCAGCGCGAAATCGTGGTCGCGCAGGCCCCAGCGGTCGAAGACGTAGTCCACGCAGCCCTGCGCATCGAAGTACGGCAGCTGCGGCCGGTCGTACCAGCCCTTCAGGAAGAGGTAGGGGCGGAAGCGCGCGGCCAGGCCGTCCGTGCCGGCGGGCCGTTCCGAGGGGCGGAAGAGCGCGATCTCGGAGAGCAGGACGCGCCGCTCCGCGCCGGGGACGATGAGCACGGGATTGCGGTAGGGCCGCAGGTCCAGGGCGCGGAAGGCGAACTCGCCCAGCAGCAGCGTCACGGCGACGGAGGCCAGCACGATCCCGGTGCGCAGCAGCGCGCGTCGCAACGGCGCCCGTCGCACCGGCGCGCGTCGGACCGGCGCGCGTCGGACCGGCGCCCGTTGCCCCGGTGCCCATCCCTCCCGCGCGCGGAGGGGCGCGCCGATGCCGGGCCCGGCTCCTTGCGCCGGCGCCTCGGGCGGCGCGTCACGGGTCGTCCCGCGCGGCGGCGCACCCACGCCGGAAGCGACATGCCCCGCTGACGAGCGCGCCGCAGACGCCGCAGACGCTGCGCGCGCGGCTGCGCGCCATCCGGCGAAGGTCGCTGCCGCGACGAGCAGCTCCGTCAGCGCGACGAACAGCGCCGTGCGCAGGCCGTGCGACATCGGCGCCGCGGCCAGGGGGAAGAGCGCCAGGTCGGCCGCGAACGGTGCGAGGATCCACAGCGCGGTCACCGCACACGCCAGCGAGCCGCGTCGCGGACGCCGGAACGCCAGCAGCCCCAGCAGCACGCCGGCGGCCGCCACCGCGAGGAAGCCCGCCTCCCGCGCGGAGCCGCCGCCCGTCCCGCCCGCGACCCCGCCGCCCGCTCCGCCCATCGCGGCGCGCCAGGTCTCCAGGTGCGGGAACCAGCGTTGCGCGGTCAGCGCGAACCCGGCCCAGGCGACGGCGCACAGCAGCGCCAGCACTCCCGGCAGCAACCCGCGTGCCTCGCCCGGTGCCGGAGGCGCGCCGCTCACCGGCCCTCGTCCCGCGTGCGGGTCGCGTCGATGACCTTCGCGCGCGTCTCGTCGCTGCTCTCGATCTCCGCGATGGCGTAGCGCGCCGTGTAGCGCAGATCCTTGTCGGCGTCGGCGAGCGCTGCGCGCAGCGCGGGGAGCGCGTCGCGCCCCGCGGGCCCGAGGAAGGACGTGATCCATGCCGCGGACACGCGGCGCCGGGCATCGTCGGCATGGCGCAGCGTCTCGACGAGCGCCGGCATCGCCTCCGCGCCGAGCCACGCGAGCGTGAGCGCGGAGCTGTGGCGCACGTTGCTGTCCTCGTCGCCGAGCGCCCCGATGAGCGCGGCGATGACGGCCTGGCCGCCCAGCGTGTGCAGGCTGGTCATGACGGGCCCGGTGAGCGTGGCCTCGCCGGGCACGGTGCCGGCGGGGGGCTTGCCGGGATCCCACGCGTCCGCGGCCTCCGCGAAGGAGGCGATCAGCACCGGCACCGCGTCGGGCGCGAGCCGCTCCATGCGCGCCTGCGCGGCGCCGCGGACGCCGTCGTCCGCGCTGCCCAGCCGCGGCACGTCGCGCGCGAGGGAGGCCACCAGCGCCTGTCGCCACAGCAGCAGCGGCAGCGTGAGCGCGAGGACGACCGCGAGCGACGGGAGCAGCAGCCGGCGTGTCATCCGCGGCCACGTTAACGCGGCGGATCCCGCGCAGCCAGAGCTCGACGGCGTCCGCCCGGGATTGACGAAAGCCTGGCGCACCGCGCGAGCGGACGGAGCGCGGCGCGCGCGACATCACGCGGCGTGGTGCGGCGTCCGAGCGCCGCGGCGCCTTGCAGGGAGCGCGGGACACGGAGTCACCGTGCACCACGCACACCCTATGAGCCGCCTCGGTCCTTGCCGAGCACGCGCTCGTCGGTGTCTGGTCACTGGCGGGCTTCTCTCCGCGTGTTCACCTGGGGGCCGCCGCACCGCGGATGCCCCGGGCATCGGCCGGCGCGCGTGAAAGCGGGAGCGCGCCGCGCGCAACAACCGCGGTTCCAAGGTCGCACGGGCGCTTTGCGCCCGCGCAGGGAGAGCAGCGATGGGCAGCGCCATGGCAAGGTTCGCGATCGTCCTGATCCAGTGCTCGGCCGGCGCGGGAGCGCTGCACGCGCAGGCCGTGCTGCACGAGCAGTCGGGCATGTTCCCGGGCGAGGGCCTCGGCGCCTCGGTCGCGCTCGCCGGCGACGTGAACGGCGACGGGTACGCGGACGTCCTCGTCGGGGCGCCGGACTACACGCTGCCGAACCAGACCATTCCCGGGCGCGTGCTCGTCCTGGCCGGGCAGAGCGGCGAGGTGCTGTTCGAGCTCGTCGGCGCCGCGCCCGGCGACGACCTCGGGCGCGCGGTGGCGGGCGCGGGCGACCTGAACGGCGACGGCTTCGACGACATGATCGTCGGCGCGCCCGGCGCGGACGCCGCCGGCACCAACTCCGGGCTGGTGCACGTGCTCTCCGGCGCGACGGGCACGGACCTCTACACGGTGGCCGGCGCGGCGCCCTCGGACGGCTTCGGCAGCGCGGTCGCCAGCGCGGGCGACGTGGACGGCGACGGCGTGGGCGACCTCATCGTCGGCGCGCCGGCGGCCGATCCGCACGGCCCCAGCTCAGGCAGCGCGCGGGTGCTGTCCGGAGGCACGGGCGCGACGCTGCTGCTCATCACGGGTGCCACCGCCTACGAGCGCTGCGGCGCCTCCGTCGCGGGCGCCGGCGACGTGGACCTGGACGGCCACGCGGACCTGGCCGTCGGCTCGCCGAACAGGACCGTCGGCGGCGCGATGGTCGGGAGCGTGCGCCTGGTCTCGGGCGCCACGGGCGCCACGCTGCTCACGCTGGACGGCGACGAGGCCGCCGGCGACTTCGGCTTTGCGGTGGCCGGCGCGGGCGACGTGGACGGGGACGGCGTGCCGGACCTCGCGGTGGGGGCGCGGCTGGACGACGGCGGCGCCGTGGACGCGGGCAGCGTCTTCATCCATTCCGGCGCCACCGGCGCGCTGCTGCGCTCCTTTCACGGCGACGCGGCGGGCGATCTCTTCGGCTCGGCGATGTTCGGCGCCGGCGACATGAACGCCGACGGGTGGCCCGAGCTCATCGTCGGCGCGCCCTTCGATCACTGCGAGGGAGGCAACTGCGGCGCGACGGCCATCTTCAGCGGCGCCGACGGCGCGCTGCTCTTCGAGTACCACGGCGAGGAGGGCCAGCTCATGGGCGCCTCGGTCGGCGGCGGCGGAGACCTCGACGGCGACGGCCTCGACGACATCATCGTGGGCCTGCCCTTCGCCGACAGCCAGTTCGGCGCCGGTGCGGGGCTCGCGCGCGAGTACTCGGCCAGCGCGTGGCTGAACCTCTCGCTGGGCACCGGCGGCGACGTGCTGGCGCTCGCGCACTTCAGCGCGACCGGCAGCCTCCAGCCGCAGCAGCCGTTCACGCTCGCGCTCTCCGGAGTGGCGCCCTTCGCGCCGTCCGTGCTCGTGGTGGGGCTGTCGGTGCTCAATGCGCCCTTCAAGGGCGCGACGATGGTGCCGCACCCCGACCTCGTCTCGGCGGCGATGCCCGCGAACGCCGCGGGCGAACTGCTGCTCGGCGGGCTGTGGCCGGCGGGGCTTCCCGCGGACGCGAGCCTCACGATGCAGTGGTGGAGTCTCGATCCGGACGGCGGATCCGGCTTCCTCTCGAGCAACGCGCTGCAGGCGGACGCGCCCTAGCGGCCGGGCAACCGGCCGACCGGGGGCCGGTTCAAGTCGGGTCATTCCGCCGCCGACAGGGGTGACAACTCACCCTCGGTCCACCAACAGGTCGTTGCAGCGTGAAGACTCTGATCCTGAATGGATTCTCCGCCCGCACGGCGTTCCGGTGCGGTCTCGTGCTCCTGATGCTCGGTGCGGGCGCGCTCGGCGCGACGGCGGCCGTCGATCCGGCCGTCAAGCTCGCGAAGGCGATCTCCATGCTCGACAAGAAGCTGGCCAAGACGCAGGCGCAGGAGGACGTGGTCGAACTCCAGCTCTCCCTCAAGCAGGCGCAGCTCGAGGCCGCCGTGGTCGCGCTCGCCGACGCGCAGTCGCTGTCGGTGATCTCGGCCGCCGGCGAGCAGGCCAAGCAGAAGGCCGTGGCCAAGGCGCAGAAGCAGGTCGCTGCCGCGGGCAAGCAGGTGGCCGCGCAGCAGGCCAAGCTCACCAAGAAGACGGCCACCGTCGCGCAGACCAAGGGCGCGCTCGTGCAGCTGGACCCGGACCACTTCAAGGTGGTGGTGGCGCCGCCCGAGCTCGCGGCGGAGGCGCAGGCCGGCGCGGTCGTCTTCACCTGGAGCGACGTCCCGGGAGCGGGCAGCTACGTGCTCGCGTGGTCGCACGCCGCGGGCGTGGTCCCGGCGGCCGCGACGCTCATCCCCGGCGTCCACTCGCCGTACGTGCTCGAGGGCCTGCAGGGCGAGGAGGCCGTCTTCGCCGTGGTGTACGCGGTGGTCGATGGCCAGAGCGGCCCGCCCGGCAACGAGGTCGCGGCCGTCACGCTGCCCGAGCCCGAGCCGCCGTCGCTGCTCTCGCTCTACGACCCCGCGTGGGGCGCCATTCCGCCGCTGGCCACGATCCAGCTCGCGCACGATGCGGGCCTTTCCAACGCGGCCAACGGCGTGGCGCTCGCGGCGGCGATCGCGGCGCTGCACCCCGGTGACAGGCTCGTCGTGGGCGCCGGAACGTGGGAGTTCGTGGCGCCGCTCACGGTGACCGTCTCCGGCACGGCCACCGCCCCGATCCGCATCGAGACGGCCCCGGGCGCGACGTGCCTGCTGGTGCACACGGACCTCACGAGCGGCCTCGTGCTCATCGGCGGCACGGGCAGCGGTCCGTCGGTCTCGTACCTCGCGATGCGCGGCTTCGGGGCCACGGGCGGCGACGTCGCCTTCCGCCTGCGCAAGTGCAGCAACGTCTGGATCGACGGCTGCGACATCCACCATTCCGGCGCGGGCATCTACGCGGTGGACGAGAACACGAGCCACCTGCACATCACGCGCAACAACATCCACGACACGCTGCTCTACGGCGAGGGCGTGCAGCTCGGCAGGAACTACCCCAACACCATCACGCACGACACGGTCGTGGCGCTGAACCACATCCACGACACCAAGGCCTCCATCCAGGGCGACGGCATCGACATGAAGTGGCGCAGCTACCGCAACTGGATCGTGCGCAACGTGGTGGACCACACGCGCTACCCGTGCATCATCTTCGAGGGCACGCAGAACCAGCCCGTGAACGTGATCGAGCACAATCTGTGCTGGGACTCGGCCGACAACATCATGCAGGCGCAGGGCGGCGAGGCCACCGTGCGCAACAACCTGCTGCTGGGGCCCTGCGCCAACAAGCTCTTCGACAGCACGCACAGCAGCGCGGACCTGCGCAACCTCGTCGTCACGCACAACACGCTGTACGGCGCGACTCCGCGCGGCGCCGGCCTGTTCGGGTGGAACGGCCAGGCGAACATGGTCTTCGCGAACAACGCCATCTGCATCAAGCAGACGACCGGCAACTCCTACGCGCTGGCGCTCACCGCGGGCTCCGCCGGCGGCACGCTCGCCGGCAACGTGATCTCCGGCGACGCGCACGACGTGCCCTCGGGCTTCGTCTTCGGCGGCGGGATCAAGGACTTCGTCGGGATCGCATCCTTCTCGTGGCTCTTCGCGGGCGACGTGCTGTCGCTGGAGCCGTCGCCCACCAGCGCGTTCATCGGCGCCGGCAGCCAGGCCTTCGCGGAGTCCGTGGACCTGCTCGGCCTGCCGCGCGTGGGCACCCTCGAGGCGGGCTGCCTGGACCTGCACTGACCGCGGCGCGGCGCGGGCCGCGCCCCCCGGCGATCGCGCGCGCTGGAGGGCGCACCGGGCGGGTGCCGCGCGCCGTGACTGGCTAGAGTACGCAGCAGCATGGATGTCCCGCGCCAGCCCGTCCGGAACGACCCGCGAGCGCTCCGGCGGCGCACGCGGCCGCCGCTGCCCGCCGCGCGGCGGGCGGCGCGGGCGTGAGCGGCACGCGCGCCATCCTGCACGTGGACATGGACGCCTTCTTCGCGTCCGTGGAGCAGCTCGACGACCCGCGCCTGGCCGGGCTCCCCGTGCTCGTGGGCCACGACGGGCCGCGCGGCGTCGTCGCCGCGGCCAGCTACGAGGCGCGCGTGTTCGGCTGCCACTCGGCGCAGCCCATCGCCCTCGCGAAGCGCCGCTGTCCGCAGGCGATCATCGTGCCGGCGCGCGGCGAGCGCTATCGCGAGCTGTCGGACCGCATCTTCGCGCTGCTGCAGGAGGTCACGCCGCTCGTCGAGCCGCTGTCGATCGACGAGGCCTTCCTCGACGTCACGGGCAGCGAGCGCCTGTTCGGCGCGCCGCGGGAGATCGCCGCCGCGCTCAAGCGGAGGGTGCGCGCGGAGACCGGGCTCACGGCGTCGGTCGGCGTGGCGCCGAACAAATTCCTCGCGAAGCTCGCCAGCGACTGGGACAAGCCCGACGGGCTCACCGTGCTGACCGCGCAGGACGTCGGCACGCGCGTCGCCGCGCTGCCCATCGGACGCCTGTGGGGCGTGGGGCCGGTGCAGGAGGCGCGCCTGCGCCGCCTGGGGCTCGCGACCTTCGCCGACCTCGCCGCGCTCACGGCGGAGCAGGCCGTCGCGCGCCTGGGGGCCGAGGGCGAGCACCTGTGGCAGCTCGCGCGCGGCGAGGACGAGCGTCCCGTCACTCCGGACGCCGCGGCGCGCAGCCTCGGCGCCGAGCAGACCTTCGAGCGCGACGTGGATGATCCCGATGCGGTGCGCGACGTGCTGCGCGGGCAGGGCGAGCGCATCGCGGTCCGGCTGCGGAGGCACGGCCTGCAGGCGCGCACGGTGACGCTCAAGATCCGTTTCGGCGCCTTCCGGACGGTGACGCGCTCGCTCACGCTGGACGAGCCGACGGACCGCACGGACCTGCTGTGCGACACCGCCTGCACGCTGTGGGAGCGCTGGGTCGCGCGCGAGTTCCAGCCGGTGCGGCTCATCGGCGTGAGCGCCAGCCAGCTCGGGCCGGGCGGGGGGCAGGCCGCGCTCTTCACGGATCCGCGCGACGTGCGCGGCCGGGCCCTCGATCGCGCCACCGACGCGGTGCGCGAGCGTTTCGGCGCGGACGCGATCCGCCGCGGCGCGCCGCTGCCCCACGCGCCGCCGGACCGGCGGCGTCGGACGGAGTGAGCCGGCCGTGAGGCGCCGCTCGGTCCGCGCCCGCGTCGTCGCGCTGTGCGCCGTGCTGCTCGTCCTCGTGCTGCTGCTCGTGCCGAGCGCGCTCTCGTGCGCCATGTCGGGCCGCGACCCGGACGACCCGCGGCTCGCTGGCGTGGTGCACGAGCGCCTGTCCGCGCCCACCGGTCCGGTCACGGTGCTGCGCGCCGGCGACCCCGAGGGGCCGCGGCTCATCTTCGTGCACGGCACGCCCGGCGATGCCGGCGCGTGGCTCGACTATCTCGCGGATCCCGTGCCGGGCTGGGAGTCGGTCGCGCTGGACAGGCCCGGCTTCGGCGAGAGCGCGCCGGCCGGCGCGGTGACGTCGCTGGAGCAGCAGGCCGCGGCGATCGCGCCGCTGCTCGTTCAGCGGCGCGGACGGTGGCCCATACTCATCGGGCACTCGCTCGGCGGGCCGATCGTGGTGCGGGTCGCGACGGACCACCCGGACCGCGTGGACGGCCTGCTCATCGTGGCCGGAAACCTGGACCCGGGCCTCGAGGAGCTGCACTGGTACAACCACGTCGCCACGCTGCTCGAGCCGCTGCTCTCGCGGCCGATGCGCAACAGCAACCGCGAGCTGACGCCGCTGCGCGAGGAGCTGGCTGCGCTCGCCGCGCGGCTGCCGCGCCTCACCTGCCACGTCGTCCTCGTGCACGGCACCGCCGACAGGCTCGTGCCCTACGCGAACGTGAACTTCATGCAGGCCCGCTTCGTGAATGCCGGCAGCCTGCGCCTCGTCTCGCTGCCGGGCGCGGACCACTTCCTGCCGTGGACGCGGCAGGACGTCCTGCGCGAGGCGATCGCGGACCTGATCGCCGCGGGCGCGGCGCCCACCGCCGAGCCCGCCGGCTCGCGATGAGTCGGCTCGCGATGGGTCGGCTCGCGTGTCGGCATGCGATGGGTCGGCATGCGATGGGTCGGCATGCGCGATGAGCCGGCGCGCGACGAATGGGCGCTCGAGGCGGGGCGCGCTCAGGGAGCCGTGGAGCGCAGCCCGTTGCTCGCCGTGAGACCCGCGGGACCCGACGCGTCCGCGATCCAGTCCTGGTAGTAGAGGCTGCTGCCGGCCGGCACGTCGGTCGGCCACGTGCCACCCAGCACCAGCCCGCCCGCGGCATCCGTGACCAGCCCCGTGACGACGAAGTCCGGGGAGGGCACCATCACGCCGCCCTTGAAGTTCTTCAGGATGTACGACACGCCGATGAGCATGGCGAGGGGCGCGTGCGGCGCCGCATTCGAGAGCGACAGCGTGATCGGATCGCCGGGGAGCAGCGTGCTCGCGCCGGTGAGCTGCGGGATGCCGCCCGCGCCGGCCAGCCCGTTGCCCTGCGTCGCCCACGGCAGGACCTGCTCCGAGAGCACCGCGGACAGCGCCGCGTAGGCGGCCTGCGCGTCCGTGTCGAGCGTGCCCGCGAGCAGGTTGGACGTCTCGTGCGCGTCGGTCAGCAGGTCGTACAGCTCCTGCGAGGCCGGCGTGTCGGACAGCGAGTAGTTCCAGATGAGCTTGAAGCGCACGCCGCGCGCGGCGCGATGGCGCGACACGTACGGGCCGAAGCCGTTCGGCTGGAAGATCTCGGCGTAGGCGAAGCTGCGCCGCGAGGGCAGCGCGGGATCCGCGAGGTACGGCAGCAGGCTGACGGAGTCCGCAGCCGCCGTGTGCGGCACGCCCGCGATGTCGGCGATGGTCGCGTAGAGGTCCGTGGAGTTCACGAGCGCCGCGCACTGGCCGCCCGCCGCGATGCCGGGCCCGGAAACGATCAGCGGCACGTGGATGCCGCCCTCGTACACGGTGCCCTTCAGCTTGTTCGGGTCGAGCGGCGGCGAAGCGGCGGGCTTGTCGGTCCCGTTGTCGCCGATGAAGATCACCACGGTGTTCGCGAGCACCGACGGATCCATGCTGTCGAGCAGCCGCCCGATCTCCGTGTCCATGGCCTCCGTCATGGCCTTCATGTGGATCGGGATGTTGCCGACGATCGGGCCCGGCAGCGTGAAGGTGTGCAGGCTCTGCGGCGGCTTGTGATACGGCGCGTGCGGCGCCGTGAAGGTGGCCCAGATGCACCAGGGGTCGGAGCCGGCGCGCGCGATCTGGGCCAGCGTGTCGTTCACGACGTCCGTCGTGTTG
>Ga0193753_10003005_pt1 | contig 12822 bp, 14 predicted proteins | sample H1c2metaG_FD_144925 | JGI IMG/M metagenome (GOLD analysis project Ga0193753, IMG submission 144925) | Soil microbial communities from a riparian zone of the East river system, Colorado, United States - H1c2 | ecosystem: Environmental > Terrestrial > Soil > Riparian zone | place: USA: East... | reverse complement strand
TATCGACGTGGCGAGAGCGTTCGAAGGGTTCAAGACACTCGAAGCCTGGGTTCGCTCCTGCCGCGGTGGGCAGCGGCCGACCGACGGCTACTATGTCACGCTGTGGCGCGTTCTGTTTCGCTATCCGGAGATTCTTGCCTGGGAAACGATGTGGAACGACAGCGTGCATGAAACGTACGAGGCGATTTACAAGCTCGTGAAAGGCATCAAGCCACAAATGCAGGTTGGCTGGCATGTCTGGCATGCGCATAGCTTTTCTCCGTTCTTCCGGGCCCAAACAGACTTACAAGAGTTGAGTAAGTACTCGGACTACTTAAAGATGACCGTCTATCACAATCTGGGCGGCACGCGTATGGAAACTTACATGACGAGCCAGCGCAATACCGTCTACGGCGATGTGCCGATCGATGAAGCGCTCGAGTTCGAATACCGCATCATGAACTACCGTGAGCGAGGATACGAGGAACTACCCTATACGGGGCTCTCGCCAGATTACGTCTATCGCGAGACGAAGCGTTCGGTGGAAGGCGCCAAGGGCACCCAAACCCAAATCTGGCCCGGTATCGACGTAGACATTTCCAACATGGACGTGCGCTACAGCCAGTGTTCGCCGCCGGTGGTCAAGGAAGTCACCATGGCCGCCTATCGCGGCGGCGCGCAGGGGCTTGTGATCTCGCGCAAGTACTCTGAGATGAAATTGGCCAATCTTGCGGCGGTTGGCGACGCGTTGCGCGAGATGAAAATCGCCTGATGTTCGCGCTACTCTTCGCTGCAAGCCTGCTGGCCGGAGTGATCGACGTACACGTGCATTGCGCTCCCGATAGCGTGCCGCGCGCCATCGATGCGATCGATCTTGCGAAACTCGCTAAAGCGCGAGGAATGCGCGGCCTGGTTTTAAAGAGCCATTGGGAGCCTACCGCTTCCCTCGCCTACTTAGTGCGCAAGGAAGTGCCCAGCATCGAAGTGTTCGGCGGAATCGATCTCAATGTGAGCGTAGGCGGGATGAATCCCGAAGCCGTGGAACGCATGGCGAAGATCACCGGCGGGTGGGGCCGGTTTGTGTGGATGTCGACTTTCGACTCGCAGGCCCAAGTCCGGTTCGCGAAGGAGAGCAGGCAGTTCGTCGCGGTCTCGCGCAATGGGGAGCTTCTGCCCGAAACCAAGAAGGTCATCGCGACAGTCGCCAAATATCACTTGGTTCTCGCGACCGGTCATAACACGCCCGAGGAAGACTTACTGCTCATTCGGGAAGCCCGCGCGCAGGGCGTGCGCGGCATCATCGTGACGCATGCCATGATAGCGCCCATTCACATGTCGATCGAGCAGATGAAGCAAGCAGCCGCGTCGGGAGCTTTCATCGAGTTCGTATACAACGGGCTCATCGGCCACTACAAAGAATTCACATTCGCGGACTACGCTAAGGCGATACGAGCAGTCGGCCCGGACCATTGTATTTTGTCGAGCGATATGGGCCTACCCGCCAACCCGCTGCACCCGGACGGGCTGCTGCTCTTCTTTGAAGGGCTAAAGAAAACCGGTATCACTGACGCCGAAATCGGAATCATGGCGCAGCGGAATCCGGCACGGTTGCTTGGCCTGGACCCAATTAAATCAAACGAAAGGTAAGTTTCATCAAATGGATCGAAGAGCGTTTTTACAAAGCACTGTCGCTGGAGCTTTGGCGGCAGGGGCGCAGGCGCAACCGCCATCGTCCGGCAAGGCCATAGGCCTCCAGATCGGGGCCGTCTCCTTCGTGGACGAGGGAGTAGAGAAAGTTCTCGACGTCATTCAGGAGTCGGCATCGGTCAACACTATTTTCCTCGCGACGTTTACCTATGGCCGCGGCATTGCGGGAAGGCAGGTGCCCGGCCAGCCGTTGCCGGATCACGGCAAGCAAGAATACGACACCGGCTCGTTCTACGGCGGCAGCTACACGGCGGTTCATTCGCAATACTTCAAGGACACTGTTTTTCGCGACTTTCGGGCGCCCGATTTTGGCAAATACGATGTGCTCGAGGATGTGCTGCCCGCGGCGCGAAAACGCGGCATTAAGACGATCTGCTGGTTCGAAGATGTATTCCGCAAGGACCTGCCGAACATCGAGCAACTTCAGGAGCGCGAGCTTTCGGGCAACTCGGCAAGCACGCTCTGTTTTAACAATCCGAACTACCGGCATTGGCTGCTTGGCATGGTGGAGGATTGGTCGCGCTCGCATCCCATCGACGGCATCATGTGGGGATCGGAACGCCAGGGTGCATTTTCGAACGCGCTGAGCGCCAGTCACGGCGTTTCCGATCCCGAGCGAGTCACCTGTTTTTGCCAATTTTGCCAGGCCAAGGCGAAGGAAAGAGGAATCAGCGTGGAGCGTGCCCGCACCGGTTTTCTCGAACTCGCGAAATTTGTGCGCGCGGGCCGCGCTCACCAGCGGCCGGTGGATGGCTACTATGTCACGCTTTGGCGGCTCATGCTCCGCTATCCGGAATTGCTGGCCTGGGAAATGCTATGGACCGACAGCCTGCGTGAGACCTACGCCGCGATCTATCAAAAAACCAAGCAGGTGAACCCGTCGTTGGGCGTGGGTTGGCATATCTGGCACAACAATTCGTTCAATCCGATTTACCGGGCGGAACAAGACTTGGCGGAGATTTCCAAGTATTCCGACTTCCTCAAAATCGTGATCTATCACAATTGTGGCGGCGAGCGCATGGCGGGCTATATCGATCACGTTCACGATTCCATCTATGGCGATGTACCCAAGCAAGAGCTGCTTGACTTCCACTATCGCGTTCTCGACTATCGCGAAAAGAGTCTAACTGAGATTCCGGAATCGGGGTTCTCTTCCGACTATGTGTTGCGCGAGACGAAACGCGCGCGCGCGGGCCTCGAAGGCAGCAAGACAAAGTTGTGGCCAGGCATCGATATCGATATCCCAACCGCTCAAAACCACAGTAAGTCGACGCCGGACGGAACGCGGCAGGCAGTTCTCGCGGCGATTCACGGGGGAGCTGATGGTGTGCTGCTGTCGCGCAAGTATTCGGAGATGAAGCTGGCGAACTTGAAGGGGGCCGGCGCCGCTCTGCGGGAGTCTGGCTGGGGGTGAGCGATGCGTCATTCATACTGAAGAAAAACATGAAGACCGCATATGGACTAGAAATTCCGGAGAGCCTCGGTGAGCTCATCGATCCAAAACGTTGCGCACTAATCGTGTACGACATGCAAGTGGGCATCATCGGGCAGATCAAAGATGGCGCCGCGATTACGGCGCGGGTCAAGCAAGTGCTCGACGGTTGCCGCGCGGCGGGAATGCGGGTCTTCTACACCAGACATCTTTCTTTGCCGAACCAGTTGATGGGCGCGGGCCAATATCGCTTGGCGATGTCGTGGCAACGCGTCGACGACCCTGAGAAGGTGAAGCCATGGTTTCTGCGGGATAATCCAGGATTTCAAATCGTGCCGGAGTTGGAGCCATTAGCGAGCGAAGCGATTTTTGACAAGCTCGCGATGTCGGCCTTTGAAGGGACCCCGCTCACGATGGCGATGCGAGACTGCCGGCTCCAATCCTTTCTCATCGTCGGCGTGGCCATGGAGATTGGGATTGATATCACCTGCCGTCATGGCGTGGATTTGGGTTTCGTTCCGATTGTTGTCCGGGATGCTTGCGGAGCCGGACACCAGGACGCCGCGGAGCGGGCATTGCAGACGCTAGAGTTCCTCGGTGACACGGTTCTGACGGATTCCGCGGCAATTTCGCAGGCGCGCTAAAGCTTTTCTGACCGCATGGCCTGCGAATTTCCTCGCAAAATATCGCAGGTATTAGTTGAAGGGCCATTGCGGCCATGTGGAAGACCTGCCTATTTGTGTTTGCATTGACGCTATTACCCGTCCTGGTCAATGCCAAGAACCAAAACCGATCTTGCGGCTTGGCGTATCAAATGCAACAAAGCGAGCTTCCGAGAGACATCGCCGTCAAGGTGGATTCGATGACCGGCGGCGCGACAAGAATCGCCATGGATTGGTGGGTGGCCCGTCTGAGCCGTCCCGCGCGCCCCACCAAGTGGCACACAGTCGAGAGACTCGACGACTGCATGATTTACATCCGGCATGGATGGGACAACATGATGTCCAAGAGATCGGCAGCGGGCTACACGCGTATGCCCGATGACGAAAGATATGATGGCATAGCGACGGTGAAGCTCCTGGACGCCTGGGTCGTGGCCCATGAGATCGGGCATTTGATCGGCTGCAGGCACGGTAGCGGAGTCATGCGCGCGGACTACACATCCCAAGACGAGCAGTTATGGATCGACAATGACGCACTGCATTTTGCACTGCTCGTCCGAATAAAAGTAGAGGCTGCCAGGATTCCACAATCGTGGCGCACGGATGTGAGGCCTAGCGGTCCGGGGAGCTACGGTTCTCGGAATCGCTTGCCGTCGGCTTCTCCTTAACCTCGCGAGCGGCTTCCTCGCTCTTCTTCGATTCCGGCTTAGCTTGCGTTCGTTTCAGCTTCGCCTCGCGGGCGGCGCGAGCTTCCTGCTCGACAACCGGGTGGTTGATACCGTATTTCATCCTAAAACGTTCGGCGGCATCACGCGGATACTCGGCGAATAGTCCTTGTGCCAGCACGACCGTGGCAGCGAGTAGTACAGTAGTGTTCTTCATAGTGTTGGTTGGTCCTTTCAAAAAAAGAGAGTTATGCGGCCTCGTCCAGGCGAGCTTCCGCGATGTGGCGCAGGTGGTACCGATGGGCAAGCTCTTCCCAATGCACTTCAAGCCGTCCGCCCTGCGCTTCACGCTGCTCGGCGGTCGCCTTCAACAGATCGAGACAGGTATGGTCGATGTGATAAAGATCCTGAATGTGCACATGGATCGTGGAAGAAGCCGGAATCGCATCCAGCGCTTGCGCCAGCCTGGGCAATCGTAGAAACGTTGCGAGGCCCTTCAGGTATACGTCCACGCGCTTGCGCGACGGGTTGTTGACGACGTCGACGCGGAATCGAGTCGCGTTCCAGAGAATTTGCACGACGGTCAATCCGAACCCGATGGCCACGCCGGTCAGCAGGTCCTCGACGACGATCCCGATCACGGTCGCGGCGTAGATGAACACAGGCATGGAACCGTAGCTTTTCAGTTTCGCGAGATGCTCCAGGTCCACCAGCTTGAAGCCGGTGAATACAAGAATGCCGGCAAGACTCGCCATGGGAATCAGCCGCAGCACGGACGGAAATGCGAGTACGAGCGCCAGCAGCCAGACGCCGTGCAAGATGGTAGACAAACGTGTCTTGGCGCCGGCTTGCACGTTTGCCGAACTGCGCACGATGACTCCCGTCATGGGAAGCGCGCCGATAAATCCGCAGAGCATGTTGCCTACGCCTTGCGCGCTCAGTTCTTTGTCATAGTCGGCGCGTTTTCCGGAATGCATGCGATCGACGGCCGCAGTCGAGAGCAGCGTTTCGGCGCTCGCGATGAGGGCTACCGTAAATATGGTGATCAGCGCGCGAGGCTCCAGAATTCCGAGCAGCGATGCTTGCGTCGGAAATGTGAAAACGCTCCAAAGATTGTCGGGTATTTCAACGTGCTTGATATTCAGTTGAAAGATAGCCGTAACAGCCGTGCCGAGCACGACGCCCACCAACGATCCAGGAACGACTTTCAGGGACTTCGGCCGGAATTTATTCCAAAGCAAGATGGACACAAACGTCAGCACACCGATGCCCGCGGCCAGATGATGCGCACTGCCGTCGGGAGGGAAAAATGCTTTGAACAGCGCGCCCGGGATGGCAAGGATATTGCCGATTCCCGACGCCTGGGGTTTGTCGTCGATCATGACGTGGAATTGCCCCGCCACAATCAGGACGCCGATACCGGCGAGCATTCCGTACACGACCGCCGGTGAAATGGCGCGGAACCATTGGCCCATCTTCAAACGGCCGGCAAGCAGTTGTATCGCACCGGCCAATAAAAGGATGGTGCCCAGCGCCGCCGGGCCGAACTCGCGAGCCGCTTCAAACACGACCACCGCAAGACCGGCCGCGGGCCCGCTTACTTGAAAAGGAGCGCCGGACAGAACGCCCACGACGATGCCGCCGATAACGCCGGTGGCAAGCCCGAGTGCGGGCGGCAGGCCCGACGCGATGGCGATGCCCATACACAAAGGCAGCGCCACCAGAAAAACCACGAGAGAGGACACTAAGTCGCTCGCGAACGCAGTGGAGGCCGGCTTCATGCCGCGTCTCCCGGCGAGACGCGCGCAAATCTACTTCTCGAGTTGGACCCCGCGGCGCCGGCTGTCGTGTCCTGTTGCAGCGGACGAAAAGCTCGCGGCTTCGCATCGTACGACATGATCTCTCCGGAATGTATGTGGTAATGCCACCCGTGAAGGTTCAATTGGCCTTGGGCCAATTTGGCGGCCACGCTTGGGTGCGTGCTGAGATTCTGCAATTGAGCGATGATGTTCTCCTCCGTGATCATGTGAAGAAGAACTTCGTCGGAGGCGTCCTGGTAATTCTTCAACACTACGGAGCGTGCCGCTTCGGCATGTTTCAGCCACGCTCCGGTAGCGGGAAGGCCGGCCGCCTTCTCCGGATGCAGCACCACTTTCATCGCTCCGCAGTCGGAATGGCCGCAGACAATGATGTGCCGGATTTCGAGCGCTTCCAAGGCATACTCGATAGCGGATGCTACTCCGGCATCCGCCGTTGCGCCGTGAGCGGGGATCTGGTTCCCGATCGTTCTGCACACAAATAGGTCGCCCGGCCGGGATTGCGTAATGAGGTCGGGGACGATGCGCGAGTCGGCGCAGGTGATGAAGAGAGCTTCCGGATGTTGTCCTGTTCCGAGGCCGCGAAAGAGTTGCCGCTCGCGCGGAAAAACGTGTTGTTTGAAATGAAAAAAGCCGTCGATGAGGTTTCGCATGACTGACGGTCTTGCTATTGCAAGATGAGGGCCGATTCCCGGGAACGTCATCGCTCCTTGCGAATCCAGTCACATAGCGGCTAGGCTTAGAATCGAAGTCAAATCGTGTTGGACGATATCGGGCAATCGCGGCTAATTTGAGGCAGAAGCGGAATGCGGTTGAACAACATCTAAGGACGAATTGGACGTATTGTTTTTGGCTATCAAAAATCATTCGCGCTTTTGGGCAATCGTTGTTATCGTGGCCGTGCTCGTGGCAATTGAGCTCGGATTGCGATTGACGCCGCCCGATACCGAACACTGGCACTACGCGCTGCATCGCTTTTACTACCTGGCGATCATTACCGGGGCGCTTTCGTTTGGGTGGACCGGCGGGCTCTTGACCGCTGTGATTTCCGGCGCTCTGTACGTTATGCACGCCTCCGACATTGATTCGCCTGACGCGCGGAACGTTCTCGATCGCTACTTGGAAACTTTGGTGTTCTGCCTGGTTGGATTCGTGGCGGGCGTTCTATCCAATAGCGAGCGCAAACATCGCCGCGCGGCCGAACGCGCTACCGAAGAGCTGCAACATGTATATGGAGAGTTGCAAGACAATGTCGAACACTTAAAACGCGCGGCGCGCATGTCGGCGCTGGGACATATGTCGGCGGGACTGGCGCATGAAATTCGCAATCCTCTGGCCGGCATCGAGGGCGCCGCGGCGATCCTGCGCGAGGAGCCGCATAGCGAAAACCGGCGCACGGAATTCCTCGACATTATTCAGAAGGAGGCCCGCCGCCTCAATCGTCTGGTGACGAATTTTCTCGAATTCGCGCGTCCCAGGGCGCCCGAGATGCAACCGATGCAGATCGGCACGCTCGTACAATCGGTAGTGGATGTCGTAAAGCAGACAGCGGCGCGGCACCACATCGATTTCACCGTCGACGTCGCGGAAAATTTGCCTCCGCTCCGATGCGATGCCGAGCAAATCAAGCAGGTTCTCCTCAATCTCATGTTGAACTCAACGCAAGCGATGCCCGAAGGCGGCTCCATCGCCATCTTCGCCAGGCTTCAGAACGCTGAAGTCACGGTGCGGGTTTGCGATACGGGACCGGGCATCCCGCAATCGGATATGGATTTCATTTATGACCCCTTCTTTACGACCAAAGAGACTGGCAGCGGCCTTGGCCTGCCGACGGCTTACCAGATCGTCGAACAACACGGAGGCGAATTGAAGCTCGAAAAGAGCGGCCCTACGGGCACATGCTTCCTGTTCACTCTCCCCGTTCACAAGACGGAACGCGCATGAGGGCGGCGCGCATATTGGTTGTGGACGACGAGGAGAGCCTCCGCCGTATCCTGCAAGTTCAGTTGGAAAATCGCGGCTACGAAACATCGCTCGCCAAGAATGGCCAAGAGGCTTTGGCGATCCTTACTGAATCTCCGCACGACCTGGTGCTAACGGATCTGCGGATGCCGGGGCTATCGGGCCTCGAGCTGCTAAAGCGCATCCGCGAGCATCACCAGGGCACCGAGGTCATTTTACTGACGGCGTTCGGCACGATCGAGAACGCGGTCGAAGCGATGCAGTCCGGGGCCTATCACTATGTAACGAAGCCGGTGCGCTTTGATGAATTGGCCATTGTGATCGAACGCGCTCTCGAACGGTGCCGCATGATCGAGCAGATTGCCACGCTACGTGAAAGCCTTACGGAGAAGTATGGTTTTGAAAACATCATCGGTCATTCGAGTTCGCTGCGGGCGGCTATCAGCGTTGCTTCACGCGCGGCGCGCAGTTCGTCGGTTGTATTGATCGAGGGGGAGACGGGCACCGGCAAGGAACTGCTTGCCCGCGCGGTCCACGCCAACAGCCTCCGAAGCGAAGAGCCCTTCGTTGCGGTCAACTGCGGCGCGATTCCAAGAGACCTGCTCGAATCCGAGTTATTCGGATACAAGAAAGGCGCTTTCACCGGCGCTACCAACAGCAAAGCGGGGCGCATTGAAGGCGCCGAAGGGGGAACTCTCTTTCTGGATGAGATTGGCGAGCTTCCTCTACAGCTCCAAGTCAAGCTTCTGCGGCTTATTCAGGAAGGTGAGATCCAGAAGCTGGGCGCGCTCGAACCAGTAAAAGTAAATGTACGAATCGTTGCCGCCACGAACCGGAATCTTTTGCGCATGGTGGAAGAAGGCGATTTTCGCGAGGACCTCTACTATCGTTTGGCGGTGATTCCCGTTACCTTGCCTCCGCTACGCGAACGCGCCGAAGACATTCCGGATTTAGTCGAGTATTTCTGGAAGGTAGCGGCTAAGAAGCATAACCGTCCCGAACTACAGCTTCCCGAGCGCCTTTTGCCGTATTTCAGCCGGTATCATTGGCCCGGAAATATTCGCGAGCTGGCGAATCTCATCGAGCGGATTACGGTCTTGAGTCCGGAGAGCGTCGTTACGCTCGAAGATCTCCCGGAAATTCTTCGGCAGGAGCGCGGCGTCCTGGATGCGATTCAACTCGAGCTTCCGGCCACTCCGATTAGCCTCGACGCCGTGGAACGTGAATTGATCGTGCGAGCCCTCGATCGCTTCAACTGGAATCAGACGAAAGCCGCCAGCTATCTGAACCTTACGCGCAAGACGCTGATTTACCGTATGGAGCGATACGGTCTGCGAAGAGAGCAGTCCGAGAAGAACAACGGCGGCTAGCGTGTTGAAAACGGCGTTGTTGAGAACCAGGCAAACTGCAGAGTATGATTGTGCTCCGAGACAATTCCATTCCGCTGCGGCACGTATTGGTGAAGATATCCGAACTCGAGACGATTCGATTTGGTCAGCTTGTAGGTAAATGCAGCGTAGGCGCGATTCTGATCCAGGTATCGGATACCGCGATTTCCACCGAAGTGAAAAAACAGCTCATCGTAGACGGCGATTCCGAAGGGCTTGCCGCGCGACGTTTCTATCGGAAGCGGAAAGTCGGCGCGCAGCATGTAGCGAAATCGATTTCGCATTTCCCATCTTTCCGTCCCCACAAGCCGTTGCTCCAATCGAAGCCGATGCTGGAGTGGCACTTTGCCGGCGCGGTGTTTGATTAACGCTTGCTGAAAGAAACGATGCTCGGGAAATGCCGCTTTTGCGGGCACGTCACCATAGCGAGAGGTGCGAACGTACGCATAGCCCGCGGTCAGCATGACATGTTGACTCAATTGATAGTTGACCCCGGGGCGAATCAAAAGCTGCTGCGGCGTGAGGCCGGCATCCGCACGCCGGATTTGAGATTCCAGGTGAACGCCCCAGCGCTCCCTGACCGGATGGTCGCCAAAATACATGAACCAGGCATGTAGGTTCCTATCTTGAATGTTTTGCGCGCCGGCCAAGAGCGGAAAAGCCGCGGCCAGCGCGCAAAACAGGAATCGCCGCTTCACGGGGCGAGTGTTTCGGCCCAGCGTTGCGCTTCGATTCTTTCCGGCGATTCATGCAGACGAACGATCGTCAGACCCTTCTCGTCGGAAAGGTAGAGCAGCCCACGCCGGTCTTCGACCAGGTGACTCGTTACGACCGCTACTTGCTCTCCCTGCGCCTCACGGCTGAGATTCCACAAAGCTAATGAATAGCTCGAACCCGCCGGCGTAGCGTTTGCGTTGTCCCTGCCGGTCAATAACGCTTTGCCGTTCGGCAGCAGATGCACTTCCGATAACGAAGCCAGGTTTTCATGCGTGAGCGTCTGAACTACGGAGGGTTTCTCTTCGTTCGTTACATCGAAAATCGTGAGGCTGCGATCGGACGCGCGGTGCGCGTACAGATAGCGTTTGTCATCGACGTGTTGGAGGGCGAGCTTCGAGTGTCCGCCGCCGGCTTGTTCCAGCCGTGAGAGGACATGATGTTTTTCGGATGCAGATGTTCCTGCAAATAGGGGCATGACGGCAAGCGCCGCGCATAGGCCCAGTCTGGATTGTTTGTTCATTGTTGACGTTTTCCTTTCGGCTAGTCTCCAATGTGCAAATGACGGTCCAAACCGGAATGGTGTTTGTTTCGGAGCATTTGCCGTTCACGAAAGGGCTCGGATCTTGAACTCGTGCCTCTCTTCGGCCAAAAGTTGCCCTAAATGGGGCCAGTGCTTTGTTTCCCTTACACTCGAAGGCCGGCGTCAGCCTTATCAATCCCTTTTGCAACTTTGTTCATGCCCGGCGTAAGGTTTGACCCGAACGCTAGCTCAACGTCTTCCAGATACATGGAAGCTCTTTTCGCCCTGGTACTTGATATTGACTCGGATGACCGTGCAGCCTATGGCTGGCAGGAGCTGTGATAATAGCAGGCAGAAGGATCCGTTGTGACCGTGAAATTGGAACTCAACCCCGAGATTGAAGCGGGCCTATCCGCACGAGCGCATGCACGTGGCTTGTCGTTAGAGGCGTATCTCGATCAGGTGCTTAAGAACGCTGCGGCTCCTAAGCGGCCTTCGGGAAAAAAGAGTCTTGCTCAATTGTTCGCGGAATCCCCCTTTAAGGGCCTTGATCTGAAGTTTGACCGGGACCCTGATACGGGGCGTCCAGTCAAGCTATGACCGGCTTCCTGCTGGATACAAACGTTCCCTCGGAATTGACGCGACCCCAATCCGATCCGCATGTGGAGAAATGGCTGGACGATGCCGACGACGAGCAGTTGTTTTTCAGCGTGGTCTCCCTGGGCGAAATTTTCAAAGGTCTTACCGTCTTACCTGAGAGCAAGCGACGGCAGCAATTGCAGCAATGGGTAGAAGAGACTTTGCGCCCATGGTTTGAGGGGCGTGTCCTGCCCGTGAGCGAGGATATCGCCGAGCGCTGGGGCATTCTGGTGGGGGAATGCCAGGTAAAGGGAAGGGCACTTAAGGTGGCCGATGGCTTGATTGCCGCTACCGCGCTTGAGCACGATTTGACTGTGGTCACGCGAAACGTGCGGGACTTCGCCGATTTGGGCATCCCTGTTCTCAATCCCTGGTCTGCGGCATAGCGACCGTCAATCTGCTCAGATTCTTGTTGCGACAACGGAAACGTTACAGAAGACTCTAGACGTACGCGCGTCGGAAGAGTGGCGCCGTAAGTGTCCGGCTACCTCCGGTGCCCAAATCTGCCATAATGAGAGTACTGGAACTAAAACATTGTTTGAGTTCAATGTTTTGAGCAAGCCGATCAGGCTTTCTTCGTCCAGACCTCTTCATTTTAGGACAATCAGCACCGGATCATCTCGACAGCTCATAAAGAACGTATGGCAGTACAAACCCATGTCGGCAGCATCTTGCGCGGGAAAGACATTTTTCTCTGCCACACGGGTGCGGATAAGTCATGGGTTGAGAATCTCGCCGAAATGATCGAGCGCGTAGGGTGTCAAAGGATTTTCATTCTATAAAACTTTGTGATTCTGTCATGCGGCTGAATCTGCCGCAATTCGTGATTCGCCGAGAGGAAGGCTTTCACTATTGGACGAACTAGAAAAGTGTTGACGTACGCAGATCGACGCTGAATCGGAGCGGAGGCACCATTACCCTTTCATGGCGAAAGAACGATTCTTGCCACTGCATTGCATCGCGGACGACGGGAAGCAAACAGCTATCGTAGGCGAGGTCATTAAACGCGCCCATGCAAGATACGAAATCCGGCTACGTGGGAATCGAAGAACGCCAACGTCTGCACCGCTCATCTTCACCCGCCTGAGAATGGCGCAGCGTGTGGTAGAGATAAAGCTCAGATCGTCAGTTGCTAGCGCTCGCTGATCGAGCGTCCGGGGCCTCTCCTGAGTAGCCAACGGAACCTTCACTGTGTTCGACGAAATCGAAGGTCTGCGTTTGGAGAAGCGGAGCGGCGGCCACCTCCTGAAGGCGCAAGCCAATTTGCGCGAGACTGTATTTCCGGGTCAGCTTTGCCGGTGGATTTGGCTTCAGCCTGCGTTGCTCTTCGGTGG
>Ga0193753_10003004_pt1 | contig 12824 bp, 8 predicted proteins | sample H1c2metaG_FD_144925 | JGI IMG/M metagenome (GOLD analysis project Ga0193753, IMG submission 144925) | Soil microbial communities from a riparian zone of the East river system, Colorado, United States - H1c2 | ecosystem: Environmental > Terrestrial > Soil > Riparian zone | place: USA: East River... | reverse complement strand
ATCGACGATGGTCTATGCAGGTAGGGGGTGGTAACCGAAACGTACGAGCGTGCGACTGCCTTTGCGGTCTTCTTTGATCTCGCAGAGCTTGATCGAGCTCGTACCGATATCAACGCCGACTAGATTCTTGCCATCTGAAGCCAACGCGCATCACTCCTCCTCGCCAAAAACGCGTACGCGATCCGCGAGGCTCATGCCCAAGGCCTCGAGGATTTTCCTCTTGGTGTCCATACGACAACCCAGGCCCTTTTCGACGCGGTCGATCGTCAACACTGAGAGATTCGCACGACGTGCCAGCTCGGCCTTCGACATCATCTTTTCGATGCGCGTTTCGCGAAGGCGATTCTTCGTAACGGACGACTGCTTGCCCTTGGGTGCCTTTACATCCCGCTCGCGCGCACGTGCGGCCGTGTTTTCGGTCGTACGTGTGCTCACTGTATCGACTGCTACAGCGGAGCGAGCGCGGTGTCGCTCCGGCGTGTCCGAGGTCAGCTCGGGCATCACCGAAACATCAGCACCCACGGACTTTTCGCGTTGCTCCATGTTCCCGAGGCAGCGACTCGCGTGCTGCGTTGAAGAGAGGAAAACGACGGCATTAGAACCCGTCAGAACTCTCTTGAGCTTAGGCCTCGGGCATTCGGCGGGTCAAGCAAGATTCGCTAAAATTCCGCATAGTTAAGCATAAATTACATCTAATTTAGTGCTCACTATGAAAAAACCCGCCAGGGCCAGTCCATGCATTTCTCTCGAGTGTCAAAGAACAGCTACGTCGAAGCTAGATGCTCTCATTAGACGAGGCTAAATTCAAAATTCCTCGATAGCTGTTCAAACACAATGCGCAGGCAAAGTGAGTTAGGTGAAGCCATGCTCCTCCACCGCCGCCAGGCGGGTTTTGGCGCTGTCGTGCTTTGCGTCCTCGGGCTTTTGAGCAGCTTTGCCCTGACGCCGCACGCTCGAGCCGACCGCCAGCACACGGTTAAATCCGGGCAATCATTGGCACAAATCGCCAGACAGTACGGCGTATCGATCGCGGCACTCGCGAAAGCCAACAAGCTCGGACCCGATGCTTCCTTACAGATTGGGCAGCGTCTGACGCTGCCCGGCGGTGCCCCGGCGAAGTCCTCGAAAGCGGACATCAAGCCCGCGAAGTCAGATGCGAAGACCGCCAAAGTCGCGAAGCCACCGAAACCGGTGAAGCCTGATCCCAAGTGGGGCACACCCAAACGCGGCGGGACGGTGAGCTTCTATCGAATCTGGTCGCGCGAAACGATGCGCGTGAAGCTCGTCGACGACAAACGTGTCGCACGCCCAGCGGCGCAACGCTTCATGCGCGAGATCATGCGGCCGCGTGAGTCGCGCAAGCGCAAGCTTCCGAACGCGCGGCTTCTGCGTTTACTCGCCGACGTGTCCGATCACTTCGGTGGGCGGCAGCTCCAAATCGTGAGCGGCTATCGATTGCCCGGTGGACTCACGCGCGACACGAGCCGTCACGTCGCAGGTGAAGCGATGGACTTCCGCATTCCGGGAGTGACACTCACGGAGTTGCGCGATTACTGCCAGCGCTTCGATGCGGTCGGAGTTGGGTACTATCCGCGCACGCAGTTCGTGCACCTCGACGTGCGGCGCCAGAATGCGCGTTGGACGGATTGGTCGCTGCCCGGACAAGCGCCGGTACTTCAGAAGCCCGACGACGTGGATGATCTCGGTAACCCAGTCGAAGCGGAATCGATCATCGCGGCGAGCGAGCAAGATCTGCAAGAAGCGCCGCCAGCGCCCGATGACGGGCTCCCACCGCTCGAGGATGTGCCGGCACCTCGCGTGTTTGGCAAAGTCCCGACAACGCCGCCTGTGACGCCGCGTGGACCATCGACGATGCCAACGCCGACGAAGTCACGCGTGATTCACTGACTACAGGATGCTGTAGTCAGCGAGACGCCGATAGAACGTTCGGCGCGGCATGCCGAGCGTCTGCGCAGCGCGCACGCGATTCCACCCGCACGCTTCGAGCGCGGCGAGGATGCGCTGCTTCTCGATGTTGCGATGGTCGTCGAGGGTGCTGATGACCGCTTGAGCAGCCATCGGCGGCTGGCTCGGCAGCGCACGCGGCCCCGAATCGGACGTCGCGAGATCACCCACGTCGATCGCGACACCTTCCGTCATCACGCAGGCTTGCACGAGGACATGGGACAACTGGCGCACGTTACCCGGCCAGGGTAACTCGACCATGCGAGCCAAGGCCGCGCGCGTGAGGTGTTTGCGCGGCACGTGCTCGTCCTCCGCGAACTCGCGCAGGAAGTGTTCACACAGCAGCGGGATGTCTTCACGGCGTTCCCGCAGCGGCGGAAGCCAAAGCTCGACCACGCCGAGCCGGTAGTACAGGTCTTCGCGGAACGAGTTGTTCTCGACGAGGTCGCGCAGCGAGCGCTGTGTCGCGACGAGAATGCGGACATCGACCGGTTCCTCGACTTCGCTACCGAGCCGGTAGACCGTCTTCTCCTCGAGCACGCGCAGCAGATCGATCTGCATCTTCGCCGGCATCTCGGAGACCTCGTCCAAGAACAGGGTGCCGCCGTTCGCTGCCGCGATCACACCCTTCTTGTCGCGGTCTGCGCCACTGAACGCGCCCTTCATGTGCCCGAACAGCTCGCTCTCGAGCAGCGACTCCGGCAGCGAGCCACAATTCAATGCCACAAATGGGTGTGAGGCCCGCGGACCGGCGTCGTGAATGCCGCGCGCGACGAGCTCTTTGCCGGTGCCGCTCTCGCCACCGACGACCACCGGCACGGCGTTGCCCGCGAGCCGGCCAATCGCGTCGAAGATGCGGCTCATCACAGCGCTCTTCGCGATCATGCCGTAGCGACCCTGCCCGCTGCTGCGCGGAGCGACGCGCTCGAGCTCGCGCTGGACGTCCTCGAGCTGGCGCGTGCGCTGCAGCAGCACGTCTTCGACGTCGCATTTTGCCTTCTCGAGCTCTACGTTGGCTCGTTCGAGCTCGAGCTTCTGCTTGCGGATCTCTTCGAGCAACCGCGCGTTTTCGATCGCGATCGCAGCTTGATCCGCAAATGCGGACAAGAGATCGACCGTCGCATCGGAGAAGCGACCGCGCGAGCGCCGGTGTTCGAGATAGAGCACGCCCACGGTTCCGGCGTGGCCACGGATCGGCAAACATGCGACCGAACGCAGCATCAGCTTGTGGACCGACACGTAACTCGAAAGCCGGCCATCCGCCGTCGCATCGACTGTGACGATCGCCTCGCCGTCGATCAACACAGCCTCTGCGATCGAGCGGCTGAACGTCGCCAACGCTTCATCCTGCACGGTCATGCGCGTGCGCGTGAACTGGGGCGTCAGCTGCCCAGCCGAATCGACGAGCAGCACGGAGCCGCGCTCCGCCGCTGACAAATCGACCGCGCTCTCGATGATGCGCTCGAGCAAGCGATCGAGGTCGTGTTCGCTCGCGAGCCGCTTGATGATTTGGAACAGGCGTTCGCGCTCGGCGCTCGCGTCGAGCATCAACGTGTGGTGCTCTGTCCGCGGATCGTTTGCCGCCTGCTGCTCGCTGCGGTTCGCCCGCTCGCGGACAGCACGCCGCCGAGCGTCTTGCCAAAACGCGTCGCGGTGCTCCCGCGGAATGCGCAACGCGACTTCCTCCAGCACTTCTACGGCCGAACGTGCGCTCGTTCGTGCGGCGAACACCGAGCCGACTTGCTCGTGGGCGAGCGCGAGCGCCGCCAGCGCGGACCACTCGACGTCGCGGTCGTGGGCTTTGCGCGCGCGCGCGACGACCTGATCGAGTGAGACCGCCGCCGCATCCGCCTCACCGTTCGCGAGCCGCACGCGCGCCACGAGCATGTCGAGGCGCATGCGCAAGTCGTCCATCTGCTCTTTTTCGATGCGCTCGCGCGCCGTCGCGAGCCGCGCGGCTGCGGCGGACCCGTCGACCGGCCCGTTTCGATCGAGCAATGCTTCGGCCGCATCGAGGTTGTGCTCGGCCACTTCGCGTGTCTGGCCGAGCTCGGTGTAGCGCGCGATGGCGTCGTCGTACCCGATCAACGCTTGGTCGACCTGGCCCGTGCGCGCATGCAGATCGGCGCCCTGCGCGGTCATCTGCGCCATGAAGTAGCGCGAGCCTGCGGCTTGTGCGTCTTTGCGAACCTCTTCGATCTCGCCGCGGGCGATCTCGTACAAGCCGAAGTACACGTGCAACAGCGCGAGGTTCGCGCGCGCTTGGATCTGCGTGGAGACGCGACCGGCCCGACGGGCGAGGTTCACCGCGCTCGCGTAGTGCTCCGCCGCGGCCCCGTGTTCGCCCATGTAGAACTGCAGGACGCCGAGGTTCAGCGACGAAGTCGCCATGCTGCCGACGTCACCGAGATCGCGCGCGATCTCGAGACTCTGCGCGAGCAAGTCGCGCGCGTGCGGCATGTCGCCCGAACGTTGGTGACCGATCGCGAGGTACGCGAGTGCGTTGGCTTCCTCGCGCCGTTCGCCGAGCCGGCGCGCGAGCTCGAGTGCAGCTTCGTGGCTGGCGCGAGCGCCGTTCGTGTCGCCGCCGTACTGCGCGACCATGCCCTTACTGCCGAGGAGCTCTACACGTACCGCGTCGTTCGCGGGCGCACATGCCAGCCCGAGCTCGACCGCGCTCGAGACAGCCGGATAGTCGCCGCGTCGCAAGTGGATCTTCGCGAGCTCGCGCTGCACACGCGCGCGTTTCGCACCATCGGCGTCCGCGGGAACACGGTTCAGCGCCGTGATGGCATCTTCCCAACGACTCAATGCGGTGAGCGCGCGAGCGGCGACGACACACGCCTCCGCGCGAAGTTGGGGGCTCGCATCCGCACGTTCCGCGAGCGCACCGGCGAGTGCAGCCGCGATTTCGTGCTCACCGAGCGAGTTGCGCGCTTGCGCGAGCCGGAGTGTGACTTCGTCTCGCTGAGACGGATCTGCCTGCGGAAGCAATGCATCGAGCAACTGCGCCGCTCGCGAATGTGCGCCGAGCTGCGTGAGTGCGTCAGCACCGGGCAGCGCGAGCGCGCGCAACGTCGCGAAATCCTCGGCGATGACCGCGAGCTCCGCGCGCTCGGGAACACCGAGCGAAGCGAGGCCAGCCTCGTTCAGTAAGCGTGCTGCGAAGGACTTCGCGCCGTCCCCGATATCGCTCGCACGCAGCGCCGCGAGCAAACTCTTTCGCAACGTGCCGTCTGCCAGCATCAGACTCGTCGCATCGCGCGCTACGATTCCTTCCGCCTCGAGCCGCGCACTCGCGGTCGCGGCGTCGTTCGCTGCCGATCCAATCGCCGGAGCGACGAGCGACTCGGGCAAGCTCGGAATCAGCGCCAGCACGTTGAGCAGCTCGCGCTCCGCCCGCGACAAGCGCGCGAGCCGCGCTTGCGTCAGCGCGAGCGTCGCCGCTTCGGGCGGCAAGTTCTGCACGTCGGCCGGCGTGACCGCGGTGAGCGACGAGAGCTCGTAGAGAGCGCTCATCAATGCACCGGGCAAACCGGCCACGTGATCGCACAGCGCGCTCACGACGGTGCTGTCGAGCGAACCGAGCGCTTCGGCCGCGAGCACGCCGACATCTTCGCTCGACAAGCGCGGCAGCTCGAACGTGCTGCTCGGCTGCAGCTCGCGCACCGCGGCCGCCGTCGGCTGCGTCGCGCTCGCGATCAGCGCAACACCGCTCGCCGACTCCGCGTGGATCGCCGAACGCAACACGGAGCCGAGCACCGCATCCGCACGATCCAGATCGTCGACGAGCAGCACGAGCGAAGCTTCGGCCGCGACGGCTTTGAGCAAATCTGCGAGGCGCGTCGCCGCACTCGCTTCATCGAGCGTGCCCGACCGCAGCGCGCGAAGTAGCTCGCGCCCGGGTTCCGACTCCGCGTGCTCGCCGCCGAGCACCGTGAGCAGTTGATCGACGAGCCCGATCAGCGCCTGCGCGCCTGAGCCGCGACCCGCAAACACTTCGAGGACCAAACGCGAGCCGAGCTGCAGCCGCCACTTCAGCTCTTGCAGCAACAGCGACTTGCCACCACCCGTCGGCGCTTGAACGAGCCCGGCCACGGTGCGCGCGCCGCGGCCCGTCACGAACGCTTCGAGGCGCGCGAGGTGGTCTTTGTGCCCGCGCGGCCGCGGCGCGACGAACGCGCGCGCGGCAGCGGGAACGCTCGCACGCTGCGGCCCCGTCAACAGCCGCTCGACCGAAGCGTGTAGCTCGTCCACGCACGGAAACCGATCGCGCGGATCTGCCGCGAGCGCGCGCTGGGTGATCTCGAGCGCGCTGCGACCCGCACCGCTCGCCGCTGGTAGCTGCAGGGGCGAACCTTCGAGCTTCGCGGACATCGCCCGCGAGCCGAGTTCCGCGTACGGCATCTGCCCCGACACGAGCCAGAACAGCGTCACACCGAGCGCGTAGATGTCGCCCGCGATGCTCGATGGCTCGCCGCGCAGCAACTCTGGAGCCATGAACGCCGGTGTGCCGACCGGGCCGTGAGACTCGCGCAGGGTCTGCGGCCCCGAGGCGCGCGATAGACCGAAGTCGATCAAGAACGGGCGGCCGTTCGAATCCACGATCACGTTGCCCGGCTTGAGATCGCCGTGGACGATGCCGACGCGGTGTAGCGGCATGATCACCGCGGTCATCCGCACGAACAGCCGCAATCGCGCTTCTAGATCCATGCCGCTCACGGCGGCATCGAGCGGCTCGCCTTCGATGTACGCGCGCGTGAAGAACGGCCGCGCCGGTTGGCCCGGCTGTGCGCTCATCACGCCGAAGTCGTACACGGGCGCTACGCCCGGAATCGACACTGAAGCCAGGAGCGCAAACTCGCGTTCGAACGCGGCGCGGAGCACGTCATCGACGCGCGCGCGGATCGTCTTCAACGCGACCTGTCGGCCGAAGAGCATGCGGTCGCGCGCGAGGTGGACGTCCCCGGCGCCCCCGCGTCCGAGATGCCGAATGACCTCGTAGCGGTCGAGCAGCCCCATAACCGCCTACACTACTCGATTGGCTCACCTTGCACAAGTCGGCACATACTGGCCGAAACATCGAGTGTAAACCAAAGGTTACAGCCAAAATCTGCGGTGTTCCTAGGCCAACGTTGCGCCGATGTGTGCCACCTAGCCATCAATGTGCCAACCAGCCGATTGCATCGCGGCTCGGATATCCGCGATGTGGTCGAAGCCGCGCGTTTCCAAATCGAGCTCGACTGCGATCTGTCCGACCTCGGTCCGAGCCCCGATTCGATCGTGATGCACTGACAGCACATTCGCCCCCGTCGTCGCGAGCGTGGCGAGGACCCGCGCGAGCGTTCCGGGGACATCGGGCACGAGCACGCGCATCCGCATCGTGCGGCCGCTCTTCACGAGGCCGCGATCGATGATCCGCGACAGCACGTTTACATCGATGTTGCCGCCCGACACGAGCACGGCGACTCGCTCTCCCTTCACCGGCAGCCGCTCTTCGAGCAGCGCAGCGAGGCCGGCAGCGCCTGCGCCCTCTGCGACGGTCTTCTCGTCCTCGAGTAAGCTGAGAATCGCTTCCGAGATCGACGCCTCGTCGACGACGACCACGCCGTCGAGATAACGCCGCGCGATCTCGAACGTGTGCACGCCGGCCTGTCGCGCGCCGATGCCTTCCGCGATCGTGCGGCGCGCCTCCACGAGCACGGGATGCCCGACTTCGAGCGCCCGGTACATCGACGGCACCTGCTCTGCTTCGACGCCGTAGATGCGAATGTTCGGCTTCTGTTCTTTGATCGCGATGGCGATGCCGCTCGCGAGCCCTCCGCCGCCGACCGGAATCACGACCGCATCGAGGTCCGGCACTTGTTCGAGCAACTCGAGACCGATCGTGCCCTGCCCCGCGATGACGGCCGGGTCGTCGAACGCGTGGACGAGCGTCAGACCTTGCTGGCGCTGGAGTCGAAGCGCTTCAGTGGCCGCATCGTCGTAACTGTCGCCGCACAACACGACCTTCGCACCGTAGTTGCGAGTCGCCGTGACCTTGATCAGCGCGGTCGCGGTCGGCATCACGATCGTCGTCGCAATGCCTTCGAGCCCGGCGTGAAACGCCAACCCTTGCGCGTGATTGCCCGCGCTGGCCGCGATCACGCCGGCCTCGCGCTCGGCAGCCGTCAGCTGCAAGAGCCGGTTGCGTGCGCCGCGCTCTTTGAACGAGCCCGTCATCTGCAGGTTCTCGAGCTTCAGGTGCACGTGGCAGCCGGTTCGGCGGCTGAGCCGCTCCGAGCGCGGGCACGGGCTCTCGTAGATCCGACTGCGGATACGTTCGCGCGCTTCGCGGATATCCGCCAACGTCACTTGAGCCGCCACGACCATCAGCTGCCGACGTTTTCCTCGTCGGCCTCCAGATCGTGCGACTGGCTGCCGTTCGCGGCTTCGGGCGAGCTCCCGTCTTGCTGCAAGCGCCGTTCGAGATCGACCATGAACGCGCCGTCCGACTTGCGTTCAGCCCCTTTGCGTTTCGGCGAGAGCAACACGACGGGCTTCACGTCGGAGTCTTCGTCGAACTCGTCGAGACCCAACCGATCGGAGAGGTTTTTCGAGATGCTTTCGTCTTGCGGCGTGGTGGGAAGATCTTCTTCCTCGACGAGCAGCTCGTCCACGCTCACTTCTTCGACGTCACCCTCGGGAGCACGCCGCCGCGCCGCTGACGCCGGATCGCGCAGCGCGCGGAGCTCGTCCGCCAGCAACTTCGCTTCGAGGGCGGCCGCGTTCACGACATCGTTTTGCACGATGCCCATGCCCTTTTCATGCGCGCGCTCGTACGGGTAGACCGAGCGCACGTATTGCGCGACGACGAGCGGCCCCGTCACGAGGCTACGCTGCATGCAAAACTGATCGAGCGCCATCGCCAAGTGGCCGGTGCTGCCCATGCGCCGGCTGCGATCGCGCGCGAGCGCTTGCAGCACGATCTTCTCGAGCTCCGGCGGGTAGTTCGACACGTGCTGCGACGGCGGCGGGATGTCTTTCTCGACGATCGAAGTCATGATCTCGACGTCGCTACCGCGGAACAACCGCCGGCCGGTCGTGAGCTCGTACAAGATCACTCCGACCGCAAACACGTCTGCGCGCTTGTCGAGCGGCTTTCCGCGAACCTGCTCGGGGCCCATGTACGCGTACGTTCCGCGCACAGCACCCGCGTCCGTATCGACACGCGCCGAGCTCTGCGCGACGCCGAAGTCGAGCACCTTCACCACCGCGTCCGGCGAGATGATGATGTTGTGCGGCGTGACGTCGCGGTGGACGATCCGCAGCGCGCGTCCTTCGCGGTCGCGCCGCTCGTGCGCGTGATGGAGCGCCATGCAGAGCTGGCTGACGATCCCGATCGCAACTGCGAGCGGCATCGGTTTTTGCTCTTTCGCGGCAGTGCGGCAGAGATCGGTCAGCGTGAAGCCACTGACGTGCTCCATCGCCAAGTACCAAAAGCCATCGGCGTACCCGAGGTCGTACACCTGCGGGATATTCGGGTGCGAAAGCTCAGCGAGAAGCCGCGCCTCGTCCTGGAACATGCGGAGCGCGTGCTCGTGCTCCGCGTAGTGGGCGAACAAGCGCTTGATGACCACGTCGCGGAAGAAGCCTCCTTGCCCCCACTGACGTGCCAAGAAAATCTCCGCCATCCCGCCCGCCGCAATCTTGTGCAGCAGCTCGAAGCGCCCAATCTTCCCGTGCTTCACCGGGAGGAGCATACCGGATGAACGGATCGGTGTCCCTGCGAAGGTGCTGAGACCGAAGCTGGGGACACCCGGAAGAACCACGAGCCCGGCGAACTACTCCAAACGTCCGCTGTGTCTTGGACAGGCTCTCGGCCAGATCCGCGACAGATTGGCCGACAGCCTACATGAGGTCGATGATGAAGACTCCGCGTTCGCCGGTGTCGTCCTCGTCCGACGAGGGCGCGGGCGCAGTCGGCATCGGAACGGGCAGCTCGATCACCGGCTGCCGTTCGCTGCGACGTCGCTGTTCCTGCTCCCGCCGTTTGATCTGGTCGATGATGAAGGGATTGAGCATTGCCGGATTCCCTGGCGATGTGCCTACTCAATCCATAGTAACAGCTTGCCCTTCTCGCAAATTACACTCGCCGATTATTTCGCTGCCCGGCGGATTCCGGCCGGATTCGAACTGGAGGAGCCGGGAATTCCGGAAGAGTCGAGTGCGAGTGAGCGATCGAACATGTCGACCAGCTTCATCCTCGGAAGGCCTCGAATCATCAGGAATTCCGGACCCCACATGCCCGGGCGTCCCGTGCCCTGAGCGCGGTATGTCAGAAATGCACGTGCAACGAAGGTCCGTGTATTGTGTGCTCCTACTCGCATTCTTCGCGACCCTCGTTTTGGTCAGTCCGAGCCAGGTCCGAAGCGAAGACCTCTCGACCCGCGAGCCAGCCTGGAACGGGCTCACCGAGCTCCGCGCGCTCGCCGAGCGCACCGGCGCGGCCGTCATCACGCCCGAACAGGTCGACGTGTCGCAGCTGGGGCCGGAGGACGCCCTGCTCGTGGTGCACCCGGTCGAGGCACTGCCGAGCGCCGAGCTCTCCGCGTTTCTCCGGAGCGGCGGGCGCCTCGCGATCGCCGACGACTTCGGCTCGGGCCGCGCGCTTCTCGCCGCGTTCGGCATCGCCATGTTCCCGCCGTCGGGAGATGCATCGATTCGCAGACTGCGCGACCAGCCGTACCTGATGATCGCGAGTCGCCAGAACACCCACCCGATCAGCCGCAATGCTGACGTGATTGTCACGAATCACCCGCAGGTTCTCAGCCACCGCCAGCTCGAGCCGATCTACGCGCTTCGAAAGGACCGCGACGCGATCGTGCTCTCGGGCGCAGTTGGTAAAGGCCGGCTCGTCGCGATCTCCGACGGCAGCATCCTGATCAACAACATGCTGCAGTTCGAGGGCAACCGCGCGTTCGCGCGCGATCTGCTCGCATACTTGGTCGGGCCCGCGCGAGGCCGCTTGTACCTCATCGGCAGCGACGTCGAGTGGAAGTTCGGGTTGCGGCGCTTCGGCGCGGAGCACCCGCTCGAGAGCCTGAAAGCCATGCTCACGCACGTCGCGAAGCTGCGATTGCCGGCGAGCGCGGTGACGGCGCTTTCGCTCGTGCTCGCCCTACTCTTGTTGATCAGCGTCGTGACGGCGCTGCCGCGGCGTTCAGTCTACGCGCGGCGCAAGTACCTCGAAGTGCCGGCGTGTCCGGCTGGATTCGCCGGTCAGGTCGACTATTACAAGGCCGACGGCCGCAACTTTCTGCCGCCGCTCCTCGCGTTCAAGTTCGAGCTGGAGAGCCGCATGATCGCGGATCTTCGCACGAAGGGTCAGCTCTCGCTGAGCGAGCTGCTCAAAGCGTTGCGCGAGCGTGGACTATCCGAGCGCAGCGTACTGGATACGCGAGAGCTGCTCGTGACGCTCGACGCCACACACTCACAGACGCACGGCGCGATGCCGCTCGTGTCGCCGCGGAAATTCTCGGCGCTCGTCGCGACCGGACAGCGTATCCTGGCCGAGCTCGACGGTAGGTCGAGTCCGTCCCCATGATCGAACCGAGTGCAGCTCTACAACCCGAGCGCTTGGCCGCCATCGCAGCCCGTGCTTCCGAAGTCTCCCGCGAGGTCGCACGCGTATTCGTGGGCTCGGCCGAAATCCCCGAGCTCCTGCTAGTGACGCTGTTCGCGCGCGGGCACGTCCTGCTCGAAGGCGTGCCGGGTGTCGCGAAGACGACGCTCGCAAAAGCCTTCGCCGCAACATTGCGGTGCGCGTTCAAGCGCGTGCAGTTCACGCCGGATCTGCTGCCGTCGGACATCACCGGCACCTACGTGTTTTCACCGCACGATGGCGTGTGGAAGCTGCGCGAGGGCCCGGTGTTCGCGAACGTGGTCCTCGGCGACGAGATCAATCGCGCGCCGGCGAAGACGCAGAGCGCCCTGCTCGAAGCGATGCAGGAGTTTCAAACCACGATCGATGGCGAGACCCGCCCCCTGCCGAACCCGTTCATCGTGATCGCGACGCAGAATCCGGTCGAACAAGCGGGCACGTATCCGCTGCCCGAAGCGCAGATCGATCGCTTCTTGATTCGCCTGTTGATCGGCTATCCGACCGCGCGCGAGGAAGAAGCGATGCTGCGGCGCTTTGCGTCGGGTACACCGGAGGTTCGCAGCATCTTGTCGCCGGAAGAAATTTTGTACGCGCAGCAGCTCGTAACGGCAGTGCACGTCGAGGATTCGCTGCTCGAGTACATCGTGCGTTTGTGCGAGTTCACGCGCAAACACGGCATGATCTTCCTCGGCGCTTCGCCGCGCGCGGGCTTGGCGCTCGTGCAGGCTTCGAAAGCACTCGCGCTCGTCCAAGGTCGTCCGTTCGTGCTTCCCGACGACGTCAAGCGGCTCGCACCGAACGTGCTGGCCCACCGGATCGTGCTTTCGCCCGAAGCGCAGATGGAAGGCGTGACCGGCGAGACCGTCGTCCGGGAAGCGCTCGAGAAGGTCGGCCATCGTCGCGAGTCGCGGCGCTAGAATAATTCTGTAACCCGATGGTCCCGCTACCGACAAAGACGAGCATCGCCGCGTTCGCGGGCGCGATCGCGATGCTGCTGATCGGCGTCGCGCTCGGCTCCGCGATCGCCGTGATCAGCGGCGCCGCGATCCTGGTCGCGCTCGCGACCGCATTCACACTGAGCTTGCCGCTCGGGGCACGCTTGCGTCGCGAGCGACTCGAGCTCGCCTGGTGGCACGCGCACGCGGAATCCGGCTCGGCGCGTGGCTCGGTGGTGTCGGGCGTGCCGTTCGAGGTTCAAGTGTCGCTCCGGCACTAC
>Ga0193753_10003003_pt1 | contig 12825 bp, 9 predicted proteins | sample H1c2metaG_FD_144925 | JGI IMG/M metagenome (GOLD analysis project Ga0193753, IMG submission 144925) | Soil microbial communities from a riparian zone of the East river system, Colorado, United States - H1c2 | ecosystem: Environmental > Terrestrial > Soil > Riparian zone | place: USA: East River... | reverse complement strand
TTGAATCGTTCGGCGGCAAGGACGCGCTCCTGGCCGCCGAACGATTCAAGCCCGACGTCATCGTCATGGATCTCGTCTTGCCGGAAATGAGTGGAATTGACGCAAGTCTGCGCATTCTTGCCGAGCTGCCGCTGACCCGAATCGTCATTCTGTCCGCATGCAGTACCTCGGAGCACGTCTTTCGCGCACTGCGCGCCGGCGCCTCCGGATATGTACTCAAAGAATGTGCCAGCACGGAGCTCGTGCAGGCAGTTCTGGCCGTGTGCGCAGGCGAGCGATATCTCAGCCCGAAAATCACCGGGGTCGTCATCGATGCGATGCTCGGTGATCCGTCGCGAAGCCCGATCGAGCGTCTCAGTCTGCGCGAACGTGAGGTCCTGGTCCTGACCGTCGGCGGTTCTTCGAGCGCGGAGATTGGCGAAATGCTCTCACTGTCGCGCAAGACCGTGGATACGTATCGAAGCCGAACCATGGGGAAGCTTGGAGTTCCGGATCTGGCGGGGTTGATCCGTTTCGCGATCGCGCACGCAGTGACGTCCGCCTAAGGGTTGAGCAAACGTCCTGTGACCGGGCGCACAAATCGAAGTTGACGACGCAGAGTGTCGAGTAGTCCTGACAGAACTGCGGAACCCGACTAACTACAGTGCATGTTCAGCGGCGGTTGCCGCCAGGAGCAGACACATGTCACACACGACTGTGGAGTGCGAAGGTCGGGTGTTCCCGAAATTCGCAGACGAATCGTTCAGCGCCCAGGCTTTCGTTGCCGATAGGCCTGCGTTCACCGAACTCGAGTTGCCGGCGCGCAATTCCCGAAGGCAACGCACGATGCCGACGGCGGGCCTGCGCAGCGCAATCGAAGGCAAGGAGTTGAGCCTGCACTATCAACCGCAATTCGAGCTTCGTGGGGGCAAGCAGTGTGGGGTCGAAGCTCTCGCCCGATGGTTCCTGCCGGACGGCGGGTCGATCGCGCCGACCTCATTCGTCGCTGCCGCGGAAAGAAACGGCCTGATATCCGCGCTCGGCGCCTGGGTCCTTCAAGAGGCGTGCGCGACCGTGGCAACCTGGCACCGGAACACCGAGCAGCTGCCGATACTGTGTGTCAACGTCTCGCCGCGGCAGGTGTCGCCGGCGTTCAATGCGGTCCTCGCCAGGACGCTCGAACGAACCGGGTTCCCCGCTTCGCGACTCGAGCTGGAAATCACCGAAGGTATTCTCATTGAACAGCCGGACCTCGCGCTCGAGTGCCTCGCGCAGTGGAAACGGCTTGGAGTGCGAATTGCACTGGACGATTTCGGAACCGGTTATTCGAGCCTGAGCTACCTGTCGCGCCTGCCCGTCGACCGCATCAAGATCGACAAGTCGCTCATCAATCGCATGACCAATGACGTGAAGACCGCGGCCATCGTGCGCGCTGTCATTTCGCTCGGTGCGGATTTCGGCTTCGCCGTGCTGGCCGAGGGCGTCGAGTCCGAAGTGCAGCTCACGATGCTGAATGGCATGGGCTGTCGGCAGGCGCAGGGCTTTCTGTTCGCCCTGCCGGAAAGCGCCGACCAGGCGAGGGCGTACCTCGCCTCGAGCTGGGGCAAACGCATGAATCCTCATCCTTCTCTTGCCGAATTTTCCGCCACTGGGAGTGCTCATGCATCCTGAACGACGTGTCTCGCTCGCACCGAGCCCGAGAATCGACTTGAACGATTCGAACATCTTCATGCTGGCCGAGGCTTCGCTCCCGTGTCGTGTGCTCATCGTCGAGGACGACCCGCTGGTGGCCAGGCAACTGTCGAGTTTGCTCAAGTCGGGCGGATATGAGCCCCACTCGGCCAGTTCGGGACACGAAGCCCTGAGCGTCCTCGACGAAACGATTTGTCAGATCGTGATCACCGACTGGCAAATGCCGGACATGGATGGACTTGCGCTGTGCCGCCAGCTGCGCCTGCGCCCCGTCGATGCCTACACCTATGTCCTCATCCACACCGTGCGCGACAGCACCAGCGACATCCTCGCCGGTCTTGCCGCCGGAGCCGACGACTATCTGATCAAGGGCGCCACCCAGGCGGAGATCCTGGCGCGACTCGAAGTGGGCCGCCGAACCACGCATCTCGACCGGTCGCTGCGCAAGAGCAATGAAATGAATCGGCGCATGTCCGTCACCGATGCGCTGACGGGAGTTCACAATCGCCGCTTCCTCATGAAATACCTGCCGCGGGAGCTCGAGCGTTCGCGGCGCTACAACCATCCGCTTGCCGTCATCAGTTGCGACCTCGACGACTTCAAGCGCCTCAATGACGAATTCGGGCACGAGGCGGGCGATGAGATCCTCCAGGCGTTTGCCCATCGCGCCTGCAACTGCATCCGGCAGGGTATCGACTGGGTGGCGCGCTCCGGCGGCGAGGAATTCGTGATCGTCTTGCCGGAGACGGGCCTGAGCGGCGCGAGCCGCGCGGCGGAGCGGCTGCGTCAGGTCCTTGCCACGGAGCCGATATCCACGTCTTCGGGTTTGCTCGCCGTCACCGTGAGCATGGGCGTGACGGCGCTCGAGACGGCGCGGGACCTGAGCGCGGTGTCGGTGCGGGAACTGCTGCGCGCGGCCGATCGCTATCTCTTCGCGAGCAAGCACCGCGGCAAGGATCGGGCAACCGTGGCTGCAATCGGTGACGCCGTCGCACGGCCTGGCGAGCAAACGGAGAGCGGACGTGCGACGCACTGATCTCAACCCGGGCAGGGGTTTGAAACCCACGGTGCTGGACGTCTCGTACGAAGACGTGCGCCAGTCTTTCCTCCTTCGACTCCACGGCGATGAAGTTCGGCTGGCAGTGCTCCGCGATGCTCTCGGCTCCGCTGAAGTCTCCCCCGCCACAGCGTTCGTCGACCTCGAGATATTTGCGCACCGATTGCGGGGAGCGGCGGCGGTGTTTGATTTGCCGGAACTTCGCGACGCGGCAAAAGGGCTGGAACTGGCTGCGGCTGTCGCGGTGGCCGAGAGATCTGTGATTGGCGAACCCCGGGTCCAGGAAACCATCCGGATACTCGCCACCCGTTTGACGTGCCTGAACGGGTATACGCGGCCTTCGAGCGCTCCGGGGGCGCCTGTACCCGCCAACTGAACGACACCATGGCTGCTGACGAATTTGTTGCTGAATCGAAAAATGCAAGTCGGGGTGTTCGCGGCTTTTGCGACATTGCTCGCGGTGGGTGCGGTTTCGTCCTGGACATCGCTCCAGCTCGCGCTGACCTTCGGCGGCGCTTTGGGTCTGGCGCTCATCGTACTGGGTCGCTTCGATGCGCGACGCGAAGATGCCGGGTTCGAAGGTCCCGATGCCGAGAACGCCGCGCAATTCCGGCTTCTGGTCGAAGGGTTGCAGGACCACGCCATCTTCATGCTGGATCCGGAGGGCAATGTAGTCAGCTGGAACAGAGGCGCTGAACGCATCAAGGGCTACACGGCCGCGGAGATCATCGGCCAGAATTTCTCCCGCTTCTATCCCCAGGAGGACATCGACCTTGGCAAGCCCGAGGCGGAACTGCGGGCGGCGGTGTCCGGCGGCCGGGTGGAGGTGGAACGCTGGCGCGTGCGCAAGGATGGGACCCGATTCCTGGCTGAGCTCGTCATCACGGCGGCGCGCGACTCCGCGGGACAGCTCATCGGGTTTTCCGAAATCAGCCGCGACATCTCCGCGCGCCGGGACAGCGAAGCAAAATACCGTGGTTTGCTGGAGGCGGCGCCCGATGCAATGGTGGTGGTTGACCAGGCTGGGCGGATCGTCCTGCTGAATGTCCAGGCGGAGAAGCAGTTCGGCTATTGCCGCGACGAACTGCTGGCGCAAGACGTGACCCTGATCATTCCCGGGGGCTTCTCCGAACCTTCGATCGGAACCGGAATCGAGCTGCATGGCCGCCGCAAGGACGGCAGCGACTTTCCCATCGAGCTCATGTTGAGCCCGCATCAGAGCCAGGAAGGCCTGCTGGTCACCGCGTCGATCAGGGACATCAGCGTGCGCAGGGCCGCCGACGCGCAGCTCGCATCCGTCGTCGGCGAGCTGGGTGTCAAACATCTCCTGCTCGACGCGGTCGTCGAAGGAACCAGTGATCCTATCTACATCAGGGATCTCGAGGACCGCTTCCTGCTGGCGAACAACGCCTGTGCGCAGCTCTTCGGACTCAGCGTGGGCGAAATGATCGGCAGGACCACGCGCGATCTACTTCCCAACGATACCTACTACGCAGTCGTCGAGAGCGATCGGGAGATCGTGCGCGTGGGTGCCACCCGGGTCATCGAAGAACTGGCGGAGATCGACGGGGTCGTGCGGACCTTCCTCACCACCAAGGGCCCGTACCGCGATGCGAACAACGCCATCATCGGAACCATGGGCATCGCGCGGGACATCACCAACCGGCGCAGTGCGGACGAGTCCCAGCTCGCGGCACTGAAGCACGAAATCATGGTGCGCGAGGACACGGCCAGGAATCTGGCACAGATCGAGAACCGTTACCGCGCGCTGCTCGAGTCGGCGCCGGAGGCGATGGTGATCAGCGACGCTTCCGGGTGTATCCAGCTGGTCAACGGACAGACGGAAAAGCTGTTCGGCTATCGGCGCGAAGAGTTGATAGGGAAGGCCGTCGAAATCCTGGTGCCCACGCAGTTTCGCGCGAAACATCCTTCCCACCGGACCGGATATCACGGCAACCCGCACACGCGCTCGATGGGAGAGGGGCTCGAGCTGCGCGGATTGCGCAAGGACGGCAGGGAGTTTCCCGTCGAGATCATGCTGAGCCCGCTCGAGACCGCCGACGGAATTCTGGTCACGGCGGTGGTCCGCGACATCACCGAGCGCAAGAAGTCTCAGGAGGACCTGATGCAGACCGTGGGGGAACTCAAACGCTCCAATGACGAGCTGGAGCGCTTTGCCTACGTCGCCTCGCACGACCTGCAGGAGCCCTTGCGCATGGTGGCCAGCTACACGCAACTCCTGGCAAAGCGTTATGCGGGCCGCCTCGACCAGGACGCCGATGAATTCATCGCCTATGCCGTCGATGGATCGAACCGGATGCAACGCCTGATCAACGATTTGCTCGCCTACTCGCGCGCGGGCTCGAGCCGCACGAAGCCACAGCGGATCTGCAGTCAGCTCGCCTTGACGGAGGCGCTCGTGAATCTGCAGGCAACGATTGCGGAGAGCGGTGCGACAGTGACATACGACGCGCTGCCGGAGGTCACGATGGATGAAACACAGTTGACGCAGGTGTTTCAGAACCTGATCGGCAACGCGGTGAAATACCGTGGAACGGAGGCCCCTCGCGTTCACATTTCGGCTTCGAGTGTCGCGGGAGTCGAGTCGATCTTCTCCGTCCAGGACAACGGCCTGGGAATCGACCCGCAATTCTTCGAGAAGATTTTTGTGCTCTTTCAGCGTCTGCACGGGCGCGGCGAGTTCGAGGGCACGGGCATCGGCCTCGCGATCTGCAAGAAGATGCTCGAGCGCCTCGGTGGCCGAATCTGGGTCGAGTCGAAACCCAACGTCGGGTCCACTTTTCACTTCGCCGTACCCACCGGAGCTGCAAGATGATCGATAGCACCGGATCACGACCCGGCCCCATCAGCGTCCTGCTGGTGGAAGACAGCCCCGGCGATGTCCGTCTGACGCAGGAAGCCTTGAAAGACGCCAAGGTGCACGTCGATCTGCACGTCGCCTCGGATGGCATCGAAGCGATGTCCTTCCTGTTGCGGCAGGGAGTTCACGCTGAGGTTCCGCGCCCGGATCTGATCCTGCTCGACCTGAATCTTCCCAAGAAAGACGGCCGGGAAGTGTTGAAGGAGATCAAGGAGAACCCGGTTCTCGCGCTCATCCCGGTCGTCATTCTCACGACTTCGTCATCCCAGGAAGATGTGACGAACAGCTATCGGCTGCGCGCGAACTGCTACATCACCAAACCCGTGTCGCTCGATGGTTTCCTCAAGGTCGTGCACAGCATCGACGATTTCTGGCTCTCCGTGGTCAGGCTGCCAAAGGAGAGGGCGCGGTGAAGAAGGCTCTCGAAGTTCTCGTCGTCGAAGACAACGCGGGCGATGCAAGGCTGCTGCGCGAAATGTTCAGCAAGGAAAAGCCGGGTAGTTTTCATCTCACGCATCTGCTGCGGATGAGCGATGCGCTCGTCCATCTCGCCAAGGGTGGCGTCGACATCATGCTGCTGGACATGGGCCTGCCGGACGGACACGGACTCGACACCGTGCGGCGCGCCCAGGCCGTGGCGCCGGGGATCCCCGTCATCGTGCTGACGGGCCTCGACGACGAAGCGCTCGCGGCTCAAGCCATGAAGGAAGGCGCGCAGGACTACCTGATCAAAGGCCAGATCGAGAGCCGCGCTTTGCCACGCGCCCTGCGCCACGCGATCGAGCGTCACCGGATGCAAGCGGAGAGCGACCTCATCCGCAACAACCAGTTGCAGTTCAAGGACAATTTCCTCTCGCACGTGTCTCATGAGCTTCGCTCGCCGCTCAATGCCATCTACCAGTTCGTCACCATCCTGCTCGACAAGCTGGTGGGCGACCTGAATCCGGAGCAGCGCGATTATCTGGAGATCGTTTTCCGCAACGTGAAGCAGCTGCAGGCCATGATCGACGATCTGCTGGAGGTCACGCGCGGGCAAGGCGGCAAGCTTGTCATTGAACTGCAGGCCACCTCGATGGGCGAGGCGATCGCCGATGCGGTCGATACGCTTGCGGGCGCGGCCGCGGCCAAGCAGATCACGCTTTCGACGGACATCGCGGCCGACCTTCCGCTGGTGTGCGCGGACCCGACGCGGGTGCGCCAGATCCTCATCATCCTGCTCGACAACGCGGTCAAGTTCACGCCTGCGAATGGCTCCGTGATGATCCGTGCGCAATTGCTGGAGAACGACCCGAACCTGCTGGTGCTGCAGGTATCCGACTCCGGCTGCGGAATCAGCGAAGGGATGACCGAGCAGATATTCGAACGCCTGTTCCAGGCATCGGACCCCGCGCAGGCGGGGCGCCAGGGCCTTGGACTCGGGCTGCACATCTGCAAGGAACTGGTATTGCGGCAGGGCGGGCGAATCTGGGCAATGAGCACTCCTGGGCGGGGTTCGGTACTGTCCGTGACGCTGCCGGTGTTCTCCATGCGTAACCTGCTGGCGCCAGCACTGAAGAAGGCCGCTGGCGCGCACGGTCCGTTCATGCTCCTGGTGGCGCAGATCGTTTCGCCCGATGGGTGGTTGTCCGATGCAACACGGGCGGAGCAATCGTACGGCGCGCGCGAATTGCTCGGGCGCTGCCTGCTCTCGGAGCAGGACGTCCTGCTCCCCAAGATGGGCTCTTCGGGCGCGGCGGAACTCTATTTCGTCGTGGCGGCCACCGATGCCGCGGGCGCCGACGTGCTGATGCGCAGAATTCGCCAGAGATTCGACGAACGCGAGCTGCAACTGAAGCTCGGCTTCGTTCTATCTACTTCATCCCACTCGATCGAAGTGCCCCGGGCAACCGAGGGCGGTTCGAGCGGCGCCCTGGAAGGAGTGGCCGCGACGATTCAAACCCTGGTCAACGAGGAAATTTCCTCGAGGATGGCGGCAAATGGCTAACAAAATGATACTGCTGGTCGATGACGATCCCGACGTGCGGCTGGCGATGCACGTACGGCTGAAGGCGAACGGCTACGACACCTGTTTTGCGAGCGATGCGCTCGGCAGCATTTCGGAAGCCCGCAAGCAGCAACCGAACCTGGTCATTCTCGACCTGGGGCTGCCCGGGGGAGATGGTTTCGTGGTGATAGAGCGGCTCAAGAGGCATCCGTCGCTCGCAGTCATCCCGATCATCGTCGTCTCGGCGCGCGACGCCAGCGGCAACCGGGAGCGCGCCATCAAGGCGGGCGCCAAGGTCTACCTGCAAAAGCCCGTCGACAATGTCGAGTTGCTGGCGATCATCCGCCAGGCCATGGGTGAGCCCGAGCATCCGGGCGATGCCGACGTGACCGGAAGCTGGAAGCTCTTTGCCTGATCGAGAGTCCAGTGCCTCGCGTTTGGTAGACTGCCGCGCGTTCATTGCCGGGGAGGGCGCGTGGATCTGTCAATCACCTCTGCGCGGACCTCCACGTGAGCGATCCTGCCTTTGACTACGTGATCATCGGCGCGGGCACCGCGGGCTGCCTGCTCGCCAATCGCCTGAGCGCGGATCCTGCACGGCGCGTCCTGCTGGTGGAAGCCGGCCCGCCTGACAACTATGCGTGGATCCACATCCCCGTGGGCTATCTGCGCTGCATCGGCAATCCGCGTACGGACTGGCGCTACCGCACCGAACCGGAAGCCGCGCTGCACGGCCGCGACCTGCTGTATCCGCGCGGCAAGACGCTGGGCGGCAGCTCGAGCATCAACGGCATGATCTACATGCGCGGCCAGGCGCGCGACTACGACGCATGGGCGGAGGCCACGGGCGATGACTCGTGGCGCTGGTCGAACGTGCTGCCGGATTTTCGCGCCCACGAATGCAGTTACCGATGCGAGGGCGAGGCCAACGACATGCACGGCGCGGTCGGCGAATGGCGCGTTTCCAGGCAACGTTTACGCTGGGACATCCTCGATGCGTTCGCCGAGGCCGCCGGGCAGGCGGGCTTTGCGCGCATTCCGGACTTCAACACCGGCGACAACGCCGGCGTCAGCTATTTCGATGTCAATCAGCGCGGCGGATTCCGCGTGAGTTCGGCCAAGGCGTTCCTCAAGCCGGCGAAAGGGCGCGCCAATCTCACGGTGTGGCCGCGGACGATGACCGAGCGGCTCCAGGTCGAGCGTGACGCCAACGGCGCGCTTCGGTGCACCGGAGCGATGCTGATCCGTGATGGCGAGCGACTGCGCGTGCACGCGGCGCGTGAAGTTATCCTCTGCGCGGGCGCCATCGGCTCGCCGCAGATCCTGCAGCTCTCGGGCCTGGGTCCCGCGCCGCTGCTGCGCGAACACGGCATCGAGGTGCTGCTCGACTCGCCCGGCGTCGGCGCCAACCTGCAGGATCACCTGCAGATCCGCCCGGTGTTCAAGGTGCGCGGCGTCCGCACGCTGAATGCGCTGGCGTCGAGCTTCTGGGGTCGTCTTGCCATCGGGCTCGAATATGCGCTGCGCCGAACGGGCCCCATGAGCATGGCGCCCTCGCAGCTCGGCGCGTTCGTGCGCAGCGATCCGTCACTGGCGTTCGCGAACCTGCAGTACCACGTGCAGCCTTTGTCGTTGCGCGCTTACGATCAGCCGCCCGACGCCTTTCCCGCGTTCACCGCCAGCGTCTGCAATCTCAACCCCGAAAGTCGAGGCACCGTGCGCATTCGCAGCGGCAGCATCGCCGATCCGCCGCGCATCGCGCCAAACTACCTGGCGACGGAAGGAGACCGGCGCGTCGCCGCCGAATCATTGCGCGTCACGCGGCGCATCGTCGCGCAGCCCGCGCTGGCGCGGTATTTCCCCGAAGAGCACCTGCCGGGCGCCCGGTTCGTCACCGATGAGGAGCTGGTGCGCGAAGCCGGACGCATCGCCAACACCATTTTTCACCCCGTGGGCACGGCGCGCATGGGCCGGGCGGGCGACTCGAATGCCGTGGTCGACAGCCACCTGCGCGTGCAAGGCATCGACGCCTTGCGCGTGGTGGACGCGAGCGTGATGCCGACCATCACCAGCGGAAATACCAACAGTCCGACCTTGATGATCGCCGAGAAGGCCGCGCGCTGGATCATCGCCGGCGTGTAGCGGCGTGCGTTTTGCTACGACGCGTTTGATACACTGGCGCGCCGTTTGAGTTGGCTACCGCTTCCCGGGGGATCGAAGAATGAACAGGAACTCGCTGCTGGCCTGCGCGGCCTTAAGTTTGTTTGCCAGCGCGGCCATGGCCGAAGGCAGCACCGCGGCATGGAAGCCCATCTTCAATGGCAGGAATCTCAGCGGCTGGTCGGTGCAATACGCGTCGAAGACGGCCGCCGATGCGCCGCCGGCGTCGAGCATCTTCGCGGTGAAGAACGGCGAGATCCACGCCTATCCCACGCAGAAGGCGGGCACCGAGCAGCCCAACGCGTACCTCGTCACCGACGCGGATTTCAAGGACTACGTGATCAGCCTCGAATACAAATGGGGCGAGAAGAAGTTTCCGCCGCGGCTCGAGCACGTGCGCGACGCCGGCTTGCTGTATCACGTGCATCGCGCGCGGCCGGCGGATTGGCCGGCGAGTGCCGAGGCGCAGATCCAGGAAGGCGACACCGGGGATTCATGGGCGGTGTCATCGCAAGTGTCGAGCTTCGTCGATCCGAAGACGGGTCGTTACACGCTGCCGGAGAATGGCGGCGTGCCGGTCACGGTTGGCAAGAACAACGACTTCCAGCGCACGCGCCATGGCCGCGTCAACGAGTATCCGGGCTGGAATACGCTTGAAGTCATCGTGCGCGGCGATCGTGCCACGCACATCGTCAACGGTGTGGTGAACATGCGCGTCAGCGATCTCAAGTCGTGGGACGAGGGGTCCAATAGCTGGGCGAAGCTCGACCACGGCAGGATCGCGTTGCAGGCCGAGAGCGCCGAGCTGTTTTATCGCAACATCAAGGTGCGCGCGCTCACGCCTGCCGACGACATGCCGCCGGAACCGAAGCTCACAGAGGTCTGGTTCCCGGTGCCCGCGAAAGTGACGCCGGGCAAGGCGCCCGGCGCCGCGCCCTCCGATGCCATCATGCTGTTCGACGGCAAGAGCCTCGATGCCTGGAAAAACGCCAACACCGGCGCGGCGGCAGGCTGGAAAATCGACAACGGCGAGATGGTGGTCGGCCCCGGCACGGGCGACATCCTGACCAGGGCGGCTTTCGGCGACGTGCAGCTGCACGTGGAGTGGCGCGACCCGCAGCTGCCCGCCGACAAGGTGAACCAGGATCGCGGGAACAGCGGCATCTTCCTGCAGGATGTGTACGAGGTGCAGGTGCTCGACAACTTCGAGAACCCGACCTACGTCAACGGCATGGTCGGGTCTATCTACAAGCAGTACCCGCCGCTCGTGAACGCCACCTGGCCCGCCGAGACCTGGAACACCTACGACATCGTCTACACCGCGCCGCGCTTCGCCGCCGACGGGTCGCTTACCTCACCCGCGCGCCTCACCGTGCTGCTCAATGGCGTGCTGGTGCAGAACAACTCCGTGCTCAAGGGCGGCACCACCTACATCGGCGCCCCTAGCTACCGGCCCCACGGCGACATGCCGTTGCGTCTGCAGGACCACGGTCACCTGGTGCGCTTCCGCAACATCTGGCTCCGGAAGCTTTAATGGGGACATTCCTCGTTTCCTAGCAAACGGGGACAGACCTCGGCGGTGGAGCGTCAGCGCGAGACGGACAGGCTCCCGGCGCGGAGAGGAGGGCGCGCTCGCTTCGCTCGCGTCCGCTCGCGCGAGGCGGCGCGTCCAGAGCTGTCAGCGTTTGGTTTTCGGGCGGACAATCACTACGGTGTTGCAGGGAACCACCAGGAGTACCTGCGCGCTTAGCGCCTCGCGCTCGCCGCCCTCCACTTCGCGCCAGGAGCCTGTCCGTCTCGCGCTGACGCGCCAACGTCGTGCCTCGGTCCCGCTTGGTAGGAGCGCAGAGATCGGATTCGGAACCGACTTCCAGCGCACGGTAGAACTCGGATCTCTTCGACATCGCCGCGCCTAGTCGAATCGAGCTCCGTCCCCGTTTGCTAGGAAACGAGGAATGTCCCCATTTCCTGAGACGCAGGTCACAGGGCGTCTGGTGGCAAGTTATTGCCGCTGACCAGGCCGCCGAAATGCGGACTTTTCCGCTCGCTTCGTTCAAGGGAACACCGTTCCCAACCGATAAACCCAGACGGAACCCTATGAACGACGCCCGCAAAAATGCCGTTGCAGCCGAAGCGACGACCACGGACCTGCCGCTGCAGGCCCAGCTCATGGGGAGCCTTGCGCTCGTTTTCATCCTGAGCGGGGTCGCAGGTCTCGTCGGTTATGCGACCTACGACGGCAGCATTCTCGTAAAAAGCGTGGAGGCGAAAGCCAGCGTTTATGCATCCACGCTGAGTTCCCAGATCTACAACGCCATTTCCCTCGAAGACTCGCCCATGGCCGAGGCGGTCATCGGCCCGTTGCGGAGTGACAAGAACGTCTACGGCGTCGCCGTGTATGGCAAGCACGGCCAACTGCTCGCCGGCCATGGGCAATATCCGAAGGCAGTAGCCAGCAAGTCCGACGCGAAATACGACGACGACCGCGTGCTGGTGACGGTGCGTGAGGTGCCGATCGAGCAAGGCGCGTCGGGATACCTCGTGCTCGCTCTATCCACGGAACACATCGCGACGGCGCGCATGCGCGCCGCACAGTTCCCGGCCATGACCACCGCCGTGGTGCTGCTGTTCGCCATCCTGCTGGCGCTCGCGCATTCCTTCAGCGTGATGATGTCGGAAGTCGTGCGCATGTTCGAAGAGCGACGGCAGATGGAGCGAACCGAGAAAGAACGCCTCGAGCGGCTGGTGTCCGAACGCACGCGCGAACTCGAACGTGGTCGCGAGCAGTATCGCCTGGTGGTCGAAGGCACCCAGGCCATTCCGTTCGCACTCGACGTCGAAGATGGCCATTTCGAATACATCGGCCCGCAGGGCCCTCAGCGGCTGGGCTTCGGCGAAGAGGTCGGGAAGGGCATCGGCTTCCTCGACAGGCTCATGCCGCGCGACCGCAACGGCCCGGTGCGCGCGCGCATCGACGAGAGCAAGTCCGGCAATTTCGAACTCGAAACGAGCGTGCTCACGGCCGACGACAAGTGGGTCGACCTGCGCTGGGTCGCAAGTTGTGAACAGAGC
>Ga0193753_10003002_pt1 | contig 12831 bp, 12 predicted proteins | sample H1c2metaG_FD_144925 | JGI IMG/M metagenome (GOLD analysis project Ga0193753, IMG submission 144925) | Soil microbial communities from a riparian zone of the East river system, Colorado, United States - H1c2 | ecosystem: Environmental > Terrestrial > Soil > Riparian zone | place: USA: East... | reverse complement strand
GCAAAGGGCGGGCAGGTCTCCGTCAGCCATCTCGCGCCGACCATTCCCGAATCCGTATTCATGATGTTCCAGATGATGTTCGCCATCATCACGCCGGCGCTGATCACCGGCGCATTCGCAGAGCGCATCAAGTTCTCGTCGATGCTCGTGTTCATGGCGTTGTGGTCGCTGTGCGTCTACGCGCCGATGGCGCACTGGGTGTGGTCGCCGGACGGCTGGTTGGCATCGCTCGGCGTTCTCGATTTCGCCGGCGGCACCGTGGTGCACATCAACGCGGGCGTCACCGGCCTTGCCTGCGTGATCATGCTCGGCGAACGCAAGGGTTACGGCACGGATCCCATCTTCCCGCACAACCTCGCGCTCACCATCACCGGCGCCGCATTGCTGTGGGTGGGCTGGTTCGGATTCAACGCGGGCTCGGCGCTCTCGGCCGATGGCAGGGCGGGGTTGGCGTTCGCCAATACGCATTGTGCCGCGGCCACTGCCGCGCTCACGTGGATGGCCATCGAATGGGCCGCGCGTGGCAAGGTCAGCGTGCTCGGTATCGCGTCCGGCGCGGTCGCGGGACTCGTCGCCATCACGCCCGCCGCGGGCTATGTCGGCATCGGCGCGGCGCTGGTCATCGGCATCGCAGCGAGTCTCGGGTGCTTCGGCGCGGTGGTCGGACTCAAGTCCTGGTTCGGTTACGACGATTCGCTGGACGCCTTCGGCATTCACGCGGTCGGCGGCATCGTCGGCGCCGTGCTCACGGGTGTGTTCGCCTCGGTCGCGATCGGCGGCGTCGAAGGCAACGTCATGGCGCAACTCATCGGCATCGGTGCATGCGCCGCGTATGCGCTGGTCGTCAGCCTCATTCTGTTGATGTTGATTTCAGTCACCATCGGACTCCGCGTCAGCGAGGAAGCTGAGGCAGCGGGACTCGACGTCAGTACTCACGGAGAGAGTGTGGAGTAGCCATCCATGAGTCTCATGACAAGCTCAGAAAGACTTCGGCGCGCCACCGCGTTGTGGCATGCCTATCTGACCATCACGGGTCAGCGGTTCGAACTCGCGATGTTCCTGAAGGATCCGGGGCTCGAACAGCAGACCATCGCCGGTGCGCTGGTACACGGCGATCCAAAACTCGCGGCGCTGGCGCAGGACTGGCTGCGCGACACCGGGCAGGTGGTGCCCGCCGTCGCTGCGTCACGCGGGGTGGCACAGCCATCGGCGCAGCCGACACCGGCGAACGTTCCAGTGGAAGGCGCCAAGCCTTCCCGATACCTGCGCGGCGTACGCTAACGAACGCTCTGTAACCACGGCGACGTGGTGCTCCAGAAAATCACGTCGACGCCCAGGTAGTCTTGGGCGAACTGCACGAACTCGTCGCGCGTAAACGGCTTTTTCGTTTCGGGATTCGTGTACGTCAGCGTCGGTTCCTGGATTGCCATCGCCACCAGGCTCAACTGCCCCTTGTACTGGTTGAAGAACGGATACGAGTTCTTCATCTGTGCCTTCTGGAATGGAACGATGTCCGGGCCGCCGAGACCTATGCGGTTGCGCTTCGCGAACTCGAACGTGCGCGACATGTACTTGCGCTCGTTTTCCCACTCACACGGCCAGAAGTTCGCGTACTGCACGACGTGTGACCGGGCGAATACCTTGCGTGCATGCGCGATGTTCTCGAGCGTCGCCGCGAAATATCCGTCGCAGGTGAATCCGGTCTGGTCGTTCTTCCGGTCGACGTCGGCGGCGCTCTCCGGCAGGTTGATGCCCCACACGCGGCCGTCGAATTTCTTCGCGAGCGCGGACAACAATTTCTGAAAACGCTCGCGTACGGCCGGGTTCCACTGTTGCGCCACCCATCCATGACCTTCCGGCTGGTTTTCACCGGGGTTGTCGGTTTGCGGCACGAGGCCGCCGCGGTAGATGGGATCCTCCAGAAGATAGGCTGGCACGTTCCGGTGCTTCACTTCGAAGAAACGATCCTGGATCTGGATGAAGAGTTTGCGGTCGAGGTGGGTGAGCCAGGCGAGGTCGCGTTCGATCTCCGAAAAATCGTACTGGTCCCTGGCCGTCTCCAGTGACCTCCAGCTGTACACCAGTTGCGCGCCGGCAATGTCCGGCCGGCGCAGCAGCGAACCCTGTGCGCGCAGGTCGTCGGAGTTCGTGAAGATGAAATTCAGCGGCGCGGCCGCGGAAATGCCCGGGAAAACGACGCATGCAAAGAGCAGGCGAAAAAAAACGCCGCGCAGAGCGCGGCGTTTCTTCAGAGCAAAGGCCAATCTAGTTAAAGATAGGCTCTTACTTCGAGATCGAGCGACGGAACATCCGGTCGATCTTCTCGTTGGTGGCATCGCAGCAGGACTGCGAAGCTTGCGCGGCGGCCAGCGCCTGGTTGGCAGCGCTCTGGGCACCGCTCGCGGTCGACGAAGCAGACTGAGCGGCGGCATTCGCAGCGTCAGCCGAGCTCTTGGCGGCGGCGAGATCGGCGGTGAGACGGCTCACCTGTTGTTTGAGATTGTCGACTTCGGCTTGCAGAGGCTTCAGGTCCTGGCAGCCGGCCAACACGGTAAACGCTGCAACGGCAGCAACCTTGATAATCGCACTCTTCATAACGACAAATCCCCTTATTGGTGGTTGAGCAAGTCCGCTTCGCCATCAACTCGCATCGAATGCGATCTGAGTGAAGGTAGACGTCTATTAGGCGGGCGCAACTGCAACAAATTCGCGAGTTGTTTGCAACTGAAATTTGTTTCGTGTCGGCCAGTGGCGACAATAGCAAGATTGTCAGCTGGTCAGCTATTAGGACTAACACCATCTCGCAAAATTTCTCGCGCTGCGTTGTGTCCGGGAAGTCCGGTCACGCCGCCGCCGGGATGTGCACCGGAACCGCACAAGTAGAGGCTTTTCAGCGGGGTGCGGTAGGCGCCGTAACCTAACATCGGTCGCGCGGCCCACAACTGATCGAGGCCCAACGCTCCGTGGAAAATATCGCCACCTGCTAGTCCGAGTTTTTCTTCGAGATCGAGCGGGCTCGGTGACGAATGTCCGGGAATGCTCGCGCGGAAGTTCGGCGCGTACGATTCCACCGTCGCAAAGACGAGGTCCTCAGCACGCGTCTTTTCCTGACGCCAGTCGCGACCGTCCGGCAGTTTGTAGGTGAAATGCTGACAGAACAACGAGGCGACGTGGGCTCCCTTCGAGGCCAGGGATGTGTCAAGCCGCGAGGGAATCAGCATTTCCACGATGGGCTTGCGAGACATGCCCGTGAGTCGCGCATCGGCGAAAGCGTGATCCATGTACTCGAGCGTCGGCGCAAGAATGATTCCGGATCCGAGGTGCGCGCCCACCGTCGTCGCGCGGTGCAGCAGTGAATTTCGGCAGTTCGGACAACGCCACGCTCATGCGAAAGGTGGCCGAACCCACGCGCAATCGTTCGATGCGTGCGCGAAATTCAGCGGGCAGATCCGTGTCGGCCAATAGTTTGAGAAAGAGCGGTTTGGGCCCGAGGTTCGCGGCCCCAACCACCGCATCGAAACCGTACAGCGCCTTGACGGGGTCGGACTCGAACCAGTGGTCTAACAAGTCGCCGGCGCTGCGCGTGAAGAGTTCGTGGATGTCGCGCTGCACCGCGGCGTCGAGCTTGCGGAAGCGGCGGCCCATCTGCAGTGCGCCCCACAGATCGCGCAGCCGGCGCGGATCGGCAGGCGGCGTTCCAGCAGTGCGATCGCAACAGCGTGACGGCCGCGTCGAGCATCTTGTAGTAGGCGGGCAGGCGCTCGGCGCGCGCCCTGTCCGGGCCGGCGGTGAGCGCGCGGCCATCGGGCAGGCGCAGGTGAGGCCGTTGTGGCCGCCTCCCACGATGACCCCGTCGAAGCTGCTTTTGACGCTTGACCTGGATATATCCACAGTGTACAAATCCTCAGCCCTGATTCTTCTTTAAAGGAATCCGCCATGTCCGATCTCACTCCACGCCAGACAGAAATCCTGCGTCTCATCCAGCGCCAGATCAATGAAACCGGCATGCCCCCCACGCGCGCGGAAATCGCCGGCGAACTCGGTTTCAAATCTCCGAACGCTGCCGAAGAGCATCTGCGTGCTCTCGCGCGCAAAGGCGTCATTGCGCTCGTGCCCGGCGCTTCGCGCGGCATCAAGCTCATGGACACCATGCGCGAACAAATGGGCCTGCCGCTCATCGGCCGTGTCGCCGCGGGCCGCCCCATTCTCGCCGAAGAGAATATCGAATCCCGGCTCGACATCGATCCCAGTATTTTTCAACCCAAGCCGCATTACCTGCTCAAGGTCGTCGGCATGTCCATGAAGGACGCCGGTATTCTCGATGGCGATCTCGTGGCCGTGCATCGTACGCCTGAAGTGCGCAACCGGCAGATCATCGTCGCGCGCCTCGAAAACGAAGTCACCGTGAAGCGCTACAAACAAGACGGCTCGGTGGTCTGGCTGCTGCCGGAGAACGCGGACTTCGAACCCATCCGCGTCAACATCAAGGAAGACCCGCTCATCATCGAAGGCGTGGTGGTGGGTGTGTTGCGGCGGGGCAAGGCACTGTCTTGATCCGTCGCAGACTGAGGCTGGTTTCATCCGGGACGGGCACATGTTGTTAGGGTTGCGCACGGCTGTTTACCACGCGCCCGATATCGCGGCGGGCAAGCTCTGGTACACGAAAGTCCTGGGGTTCCCGCCGTACTTCGACCAGCCTTTCTACGTGGGCTTCAATGTCGGGGGCTTCGAGCTCGGGCTCACGCCAGATGCGGCGAAGACGGCGGCCGGCGCCTATTGGGGCGTCAAAGACATCGAACCCGCGCTCGCGCGGTTGCTCGAGCTCGGCGCCGAGCCGCGCACGGATATTCAGGACGTAGGCGAGGGCATCCGGGTGGCCGACGTGCTCGACCCTTTCGGCAATGTGTTCGGCATCATCGAAAACCCGAATTTTCAAACTGCCCGTGTAGATCAAGCCCGTGTAGATCAAGCCCGTGTAGATCAAGCCTGAGTAGATCAAGCCTGAGTAGATCAAGAAGAGTGGATATGAAACGCGCATCCGGCAGTTTTGAAGTCAGCGTGCAGCCGTTGGCAAACACTGAGGTGTCGGGAGACCCCATGCTCGGCCGTTTCCTGCTCACCAAGAAATTCAGCGGAGATCTAGATGCCTCCGCGCGTGGGCACATGTTGTCCGCGGGCACGTCCACGAAGGGCTCCGCGGGTTACGTCGCCATCGACCAGGTCACCGGTTCACTCGGCGGGCGCAAGGGCAGCTTCGTGCTGCAGCACTCGGGAAGCATGAAGCGCGGTGCGCCCAATCTCTCGGTCATGGTGGTGCCAGATTCAGGCACGGACGAGCTGGCAGGAATCACCGGCACGCTCAGCATCAACATCGTCGAAGGCAAACACTTCTACGACTTCCTTTACTCGTTCGCCGCGAGCTGATGTCACCAGTACTTCCATGCTCGAAACCCACGAAAAGCAATTGGAAGAGTTGCTCGCCCACCCGTCGGTGTGGCGCGGGCGCAGCCGCGCCGCGGTCGAAACTTTTCCCACGGGTTTCGCGGCGCTGGATGCGGGTTTGCCTGGCGGTGGCTGGCCGCGCCATGGCCTCGTAGAAATCCTCACGCCGCAGCCCGGCGTCGGCGAGCTCTATCTACTGTTACCCGCGCTCGCCGCGCTGTCGCGGCTCCTGCCGGCGCGCTGGTGCACCTGGGTGTCGCCGCCGCACGAGCCGTTCGCGCCGGCGCTCGCCTCGCATGGCGTGGCGCTCGATCGCATGCTCATCGTGCGCACGCACCTGCCCTTGTGGGCGCATGAGCAGGCGCTGCGTTCGGGCGCGTGTGAAGTGGCGCTGGCCTGGCTGCCGCGCGCCAGCCCCCGCGCCGTGCGCCGCCTGCAGCTGGCGGCCGAGCAGGGCCGGGCGCTGGGTGTGCTTTATCGCAGCCAGAAATTTGCGAGCGAGGCTTCACCGGCCATGTTGCGGGTGCTGCTCGAGCCCGTGGTTACCGCCGGTAAGCAGGGCGCGCGCGTGCATCTCCTCAAGAGCCGCGGTGGCAGTCGCGAGCCCATCGATCTCACGTGGGCCGATGCGGCGTGAGTGGGCCAAAGCTCATGCGCCACGCCAGAAAAAAGTTTTTTGAACCGGGGGATGTGAGTGCGGTGCCGTCCGTTTTACGGGTGCGGCCGGCGCCGCCTCCGCCCACGGGGCCTGGGCCCTTCGGCCAGGCCGCGCTCGCACTCGATCCGCGTGAGTTGTGGATCGCCGCGCATGTGCCGCAGTTGTCGCTGCTCTCATTGCCCGCCGGGGCGTCCACCGCGCCGCTCGTGGTGCTCGACGAGGCGCGCAATCCGCGCATCGTCGCCGCGGATGCCCGGGCGCAGGCGGCGGGAGTCCGGGTCGGCATGACGCTCGGCGCGGCGCTCGCGGCCGCACCTCATATCGACGCACGACCGCGCGATGCCGCGCGCGAACTGGCGCTCATGCAGCGGCTGGCCGGCATCGCTGCCACTTTCACGCCGCAGGTGTCCATCGAAGCGCCCGACGGTCTGCTGCTCGAAATCAAGCCGAGCATCCGGTTGTTCGGGGGCCTGAAAGAGTTGTGCCGCCAGTTGCGCGCGGCTTGCCTCGCGGATGCGGCGTTTGCACGCAGCGGCGCACAGCCGCATTTCACGCTGGCGCCCACGGCGCTGGCGGCGCTGGCGGCCGCGCGTGCCGGCGCGCGCTGCTTCATCACCGATCCGCGCCAGTTGCCGGCACGGCTCAAACTACTGCCGGCTGGCGTCCTGCGCTGGCCCGAAGACGCCAATGCGCGGTTGCTGGCCATGGGCGTGCGCACGCTCGGCGATCTGCTGCGCCTGCCGCGCGCCGGCTTTGCCAGGCGTTTCGGTCCGGCACTCCTGGCGGATCTCGATCGCCTGCAGGGGCGGAGCGCCGACCCGCGCCGGCGGCTCGCGCGGCGCGAGCGTTACACGGGGCGCGTGGATCTCGATCATGAAATCGAAGATCACGATCGCATCCTCGAAACGCTGCGGCCCCTGCTGGACGAGCTCGAGCAATTCCTGCGCCGGCGGCAGCGCGGCATCACGGCGTTGCAATGCCGTTTCCATCACTATCGCGCGCCGCCCACCACGTGCGCGCTGCGCCTGGCCGCGCCCGAGGCGGATGCCGCGCGGCTTCAATCGCTGCTGCGCGAGCGCCTCGCCAACCTCACGTTTCCCGAGCCCGTACGGCGTTGCGAATTGCGCGGCGGCGCGCTCACGGAGCGGCCGCTGGCCAGCAAATCACTGTGGTCGGCAGGCCAGCATGGCCACGCGCCAGCCAACGAAATGCCGGCGCTCATCGAGCATCTGCGCGCGCGGCTCGGCGCCGATGCGGTGTACGGCCTCGGCCGCGTGCCGGAACACCGGCCCGAAAATGCCTGGCGGGTGGCCGAGCCCGTGGCCGCCCCGGTAGTTAGTACCACGGGCGCAGGTGCAGGCGCGGGCGAGACGCCCGGGAACATCCCGTTCCGCCGGCCCCTGTGGCTGCTGCACGCGCCGCAGGAGCTGGATTCGCAGCGCGGGCGGCCGCGCCTGAGCGGGACGCTCGAATTGCTGGCCGGCCCGGAACGCATCGAGAGCGGCTGGTGGGATGGCGCCGACGTGCGGCGCGACTACTACGTGGCGGGCGATGCGCGCGGCGCGCGTTTGTGGATCTACCGCGAATGCCTCGGCCCCAGAAAATGGTTCCTGCACGGCATATTCGGATGAGCGCCCGAACTCCGGGCCATGAGGCTCCCGCTTACGCGGAGCTGCATTGCCTCAGCAATTTCAGCTTCCTGCGTGGCGCCTCGCACGCCGAAGAGCTGGTGGTGCGGGCGTTGGAGCTCGGGTACACCGCGCTCGCCATCACGGACGAATGTTCGCTCGCCGGCGTGGTGCGCGCGCATTCGGCGGTGAAGAAGGTGGGCGGCGGCATCAAACTACTCATCGGCGCGGAGTTCACGCTCGGCTGCGGGCTGCGGCTGGTGGTCATCGCGCGCAATCGCGCGGGTTACGGGCGCCTGTCGCGGCTCATCACGCGCGGGCGGCGCGCGGCCGTCAAGGGCAGCTACGCGCTCACGCGCCAGGACGTCGAAGAATTCATCGGTGATGCCGCGCTACCGCGCGAGGGTGATGCCGCGCTACCGCGCGAGGGTGATGCCGCGCTGCCGCGCGAGGGTGATGCCGCGCTGCCGCGCGAGGGTGATGCCGCGCTGCCGCGCGAGCACGAAGCCGTGGGCGAGGGCACGCTCGCGTTGTGGCTGCCGGCGCTCGACGCCGACATTGCAGGCCAGGGTGCGGACGAGGGCGAATGGATAGCCCGCACTTTCGAAGGGCGCGCCTGGATCGCGGTGGAACTCGTGCGTGACGGCCGCGATCGAGAGCGATTGGCACGGTGCCGGGAGCAAGGCCTGCATCACGGCCTGCCGTTGACCGCGGCCGGCGACGTGCACATGCACGTACGCGAACGACGCCGCCTGCAGGATGCGTTGACAGCAGTGCGTCACGGAGTCCCGGTGGCCGAGGCGGGCACCAGGCTCCATCCCAACGGCGAGCGGCACCTGCGCGAGCGCGAGCGGCTCGTACGGCTCTATCCACCCGAGCTGCTCGCCGAAACCGTGAAGATCGCCGCGCTCGCCCGCTTTTCACTGGACGAGCTGCGCTACGAGTACCCGCATGAACTGGTGCCGGCAGGAGAAACGGCGGCCTCGCATCTGCGCCAGCTCACGGAAGCCGGCGCGGCCAAGCGCTGGCCGGCGGGCATTCCGGCGAAGATGCGCGCGCAGATCGACTATGAATTGAAGCTCATCAGCGACCTGCACTACGAGTCTTACTTCCTCACGGTGCACGACATCGTGAACGAGGCGCGCCGCCTCAACATTCTTTGCCAGGGCCGGGGCTCGGCCGCCAATTCGGTGGTGTGTTATTCGCTGGGCGTCACCGAGGTCGATCCTTCCCGCGGCGAGCTGCTCATGGAGCGTTTCATCTCGCGCGAGCGCAATGAGCCGCCCGATATCGACATCGACTTCGAACACGAGCGGCGCGAAGAGGTCATCCAGTACATCTACCGAAAATACGGCCGCGATCGCACCGCGCTCACGGCCACGGTCATCAGCTATCGGCCGCGCAGCGCATTGCGCGACCTGGCCAAGGTCATGGGGCTCGACGCCGTGCAGGCCGAACGGCTCGCGGGCGCCATGCAATGGTGGGACACCGCGGTCGATGAAGAGCGTGTGTGCGAGGCCGGTTTCGAGCCCGGCAATCCGAAGCTCCAGATGCTGCTCGACCTGGCTGGCCAGTTGCAGGGATTCCCGCGGCACCTGTCCCAGCACGTCGGTGGCTTCGTGATCTCGCAGGGGCTGTTGGAAGAGCTCGTACCCATCGAGAACGCCGCCATGGCCGATCGCACCGTCATCGAATGGGACAAGGACGATCTCGATGAGCTCGGCCTGCTGAAAGTGGACGTGCTCGGTCTCGGCATGTTGTCGGCGTTGCGCCGCGGGCTGGCGCTGGCGGCGAACTTCCGCCGCAAGCCGTTCACGCTCGCCGGAAATCATTTCGTAGACCCGCGGGTCTACGAAATGATTTCGCGCGCCGACACCATCGGCGTGTTCCAGGTGGAATCACGCGCGCAGATGTCCATGCTCCCGCGCCTGAAGCCCAAGGAGTTCTACGACCTGGTCATCGAAGTGGCCATCGTGCGCCCCGGTCCCATCCAGGGCGGCATGGTGCACCCCTATCTTCGCCGTCGGCAGGGACTCGAACCGGTCACGTATCCCAGCGATGCCGTCAAAGGCGTGCTGTCGCGCACGCTCGGGGTGCCTATCTTCCAGGAGCAGGTCATGCAGCTCGCCATCGTTGCCGCGGGCTTCACGCCAGGCGAGGCGGATCAGTTGCGCCGGAGCATGGCGGCCTGGAAGCGGCGCGGCGGGCTCGGGCATTTCGAGCAACGGCTCATCGACGGCATGAGCGCGCGCGGCTACGACGAAAGCTTCGCGCGGCAGATCTTCAGCCAGATACAGGGTTTCGGCGAATACGGTTTTCCCGAGTCGCACGCCGCGAGTTTCGCGTTGCTGGTGTACAGCTCCGCGTGGCTCAAGTGTCACGAGCCCGCGGCCTTCACCTGTGCGCTCATCAACAGCCAGCCCATGGGGTTCTATGCGCCGGCTCAGCTGGTGCGCGACGCGCGCGACCACGGCGTCGAAGTCAGGCCCATCAGCGTGTGCAGCAGCGATTGGGATTGCACGCTGGAACGCCGCACGGACGACGAGCCAGCGCTGCGGCTCGGCCTGCGGCTGGTCAAAGGCCTCAGCGAAGAGGCCGCGGAGCGCATCGCGGCGGCGCGTGTCCTGGCGGAAATCGTGAGCGTGCAGGACCTCACGCTGCGCGCGAATCTGGCGCGCCGTGAACTCGAAGCGCTGGCCGACGCCGGCGCACTGCGCGAGTTGTCGGGGAATCGTCATCTCACTTTCTGGCAGGTGGCCGGAAGCGAGCAGGAGTTGCCGCTGGCGCCCGTGCCGCGCGCCGCCGAAGGCACGCCCCTGCTGGCGCCGCCCACCGAAGGGCAGAACATCGCCGCGGACTACCGCACCCAGGGCCTCACTCTGGGGCGCCATCCACTGGCGCTGCTGCGTGCCGATCTCACGGCCGCCCACGTCGCCACCTCAGCCGCCCTGCGCGACCTGCCGCATGGGCGCGTGGTACGTGTGGCGGGCATCGTCACGGCGCGCCAGCGCCCGCAGAGTGCGGGTGGCGTCATGTTCATCACGCTCGAGGACGAAACCGGCACCGTGAACCTCATCGTCTGGGAACGCGTGTGGTCGAGGGCACGGCGCATCGCCAGTGGCTCACGGCTGCTTGAAGTGGCAGGCATGCTGCAGAAAGAGGGCCTGGTCACGCACGTGGTGGCGCAGAAGCTGTTCGATCGGACGAGCATGCTCGGCGCGATCGTCACCCAGTCGCGGGACTTCCGCTGAACTGAGTCTTTCCTCGTTTTTCCACCAAACGCGCGAAGCAGATCCGATCCGAGCTCCTGATTCTTAGCAAGCGGGACCGCGGCACGACGTTGGTGCGGCAGCGCGAGACGGAGAGGCTCCGGGCGCGAAGTGGAGGGCGGCGAGCGCGAGGCGCTAAGCGCGCAGGTACTCCTGGTGATTCTTTGCATCACCGTAGTGATTGTCCGCCCGACAATTAAAAGCTGACAGCTCTGGACGCGCCGCCTCGCGCGAGCGGACGCGAGCGAAAGCGAGCGCGCCCGACTCTGAGCGCCCGGAGCCTCTCCGTCTCGCGCTGCCGCTCCCCATTGAGCCTGTCCCCGTTTGCTAGGAAACAGGGAATGTCCCCAATTCCTTGGGCGGGTTGTCGCGCCACCAGCGCGCGATTTCCGGCATGTCCTCCTCGAACGTTCCCGGCGCGAAGAAGTTGAGCACGCCCGCGCGCACCTCGCCGCGGTTCTCGAAATCGTGCGTGACGCCACCGGGAATGAGCACGAACGAACCCGGCGCGGCGTGAGTCCATTCGTTGCCCACGAGTACGCTCATGGTGCCCGCGAGCACATAGAAGATGTCGTCCTCGGGATGTGAATGCGGGCCTGGCCCCGAGGTGCGCGGCTCGAGCCACCATTCGGAAATGGAGTAGTGCGCGCCGGTTTCGGCGCCATCGGCCTTGAACACGGCATCGATGCGGCCCATGGGATACGCGCGGCCTTCGCCGGGCTTGAGGATGATGGGCTTACGTTCGGAATTGGATTGCGTCATGGGGGCGGATCGTAGTGCGCCGCCCCATGCGCAATCGTGAAAAAGTGTCGCTGTCCCGTAACCGAGGAGGATCAGCTCGCGTTCTTGGTCTGACTCATCTTGCGCACGGCCGTGCTGTCGTCGTCGATGTTGTAATCATCGAAGTCGCTGGTGAGTTCCGCGGTGTGTTTGTCTTCGAAACGACGCTCGAGGCGACGCCACGCAGGATCGCCCAGCTTCTGGCCACGCTTCTTCGCAGCGTCCAGGTCTTTTGCAAGACGATCGAAGTCGACTTCGCTGGTGGCTTCGAAGGCAACCTCTTCTTCGTCCTCGTCGAACTCTTCTGATTCCGGTTTCTCGTTCATGACGCGAAGGCCTCAGATGGGCGCGTTATAAAACGAGAGCGGGCGGCATGCAATGGCCAAACCCAAGATTCCATCAAGGTTTAGCGAATCAAATTGTTCATCTCGAAAATCGGCATGAGCATTGCAAAAACGATGCCCATGACGAACATGCCCATCACAACTATGAGAAGTGGGCCCAACAGTCCCACCAGCGCGCCCATCATCGAGTCCAGCTCGCGTTCCTGGTTGGTCGCGGCGCGTTCCAGCATGTTGTCGAGCTCGCCGCTCGATTCTCCGGAAGATATGAGGTGCACCGTCATGGGCGGAAACAGTTTGCTCTGCCCCAGGGACTTGCCGATCGGAGCGCCTTCGCGCACCCGGGCGGCGGCCGCGTTGACCGCGTCGCGCATGGGTAGATTGGTGACCACTTCCCCGGCGATGCGCATGGCCTCGAGCACGGGCACGGCGCTGGCGGTCAGGATGCTGAACGTGCGCGTGAAACGCGCGGTATTGAAGCCGCGCACCAGCCGTCCGAACAGCGGCATGCGCAACTGCAGGCGGTGGAACCGGCGGCGGTTGTCCGGGTTCTTGAGCCAGTAGACGAAGAATACGATGGAGGCGACGATGCCGAGCGCGAGATAAATGCCCCAATTGCGCAGGAATTCGCTGACGAAGATCAGCACCTGGGTGGCAAACGGTAGTTTGCCCTTGCTCGACTCGAACACCTCGATCACTTTCGGTACGACGTA
>Ga0193753_10003001_pt1 | contig 12833 bp, 11 predicted proteins | sample H1c2metaG_FD_144925 | JGI IMG/M metagenome (GOLD analysis project Ga0193753, IMG submission 144925) | Soil microbial communities from a riparian zone of the East river system, Colorado, United States - H1c2 | ecosystem: Environmental > Terrestrial > Soil > Riparian zone | place: USA: East... | reverse complement strand
GCTTTGTAACTGCATTCGACATCCTTATTGCCGTCTTTCGAAAACTGATATGTGTGCGGGATCATTTCTTTTACATCTCCCACCGATGTATGGATGGTGATCTGCCCTGATTTAACCATGAGCTTGTCGGCACCCCTGTATTTCATCACGATATTATCCGGATTACCACCCGGGTGCACAACCAGATCGTATTTCAATTGGTTATTCTCTGTATAGTACCGTAAATCGATATTGGGATAAATATTTTTGTAGATGATCGCCTGGTAAATTTTGCAATTGGATTTCCAGTGGGAAGGATCATTGCCAATAAAATAATTATTGTACGTATCCAGACTTTTATCTCCCTGGATTTCCACTTGTTCGGAACTGTTCACGAACTCCACCTGGTATACATGAGAATGCATGATGAGATTCGCCGATGAACTACCCGGACTCGAAGGGCCTTCTCCCGGGTTCGATTGAACAGGCGGCAAAGAAGCGGCCAGATCGGACGCAGCAACTGATTTATTTGCAGAAGGCGGGGTTGGAGATTGATTGGAAGCCTTACTCGCGGCGGGTATTCCATGCATTGTATTCCTTAATGCCTCCATGTCAGAAGGACTTTGCATCAAAACAGAAAATCCATGTTTTTGGAGGTAGAAAGTAGTATTCGGCATATTGGCCCTGAACCGGATGGTATTATCCCACTGACCTTTATTTTCTATAAATTCCAGGTTGCCGATCTCTGATTGTGCATAGAGTCCGGATAAGTAAGAGTTCAGAAAAGCAAAAAATAAGAATATCCTCTTTTTCAATAGCTGGAATTTGAATTCACGTTAAGAAATCCTGCTCCAGGGGGTTTTACCTTTTTCCTGTTTCAATTGTTGGCGCAAAAGGTTATTGTCAGGGAGATCCAGTTCAGGATCCGTGTTCAAAATCTCTTGTGCCTCCTGTACGGCTAACTGCAGTATTTCCCGGTCACGCACGATGTCGGCCAGTTTAAAATCCAATAAACCGCTTTGACGGGTGCCTGCGATATCTCCCGGACCTCTAATCTCCATATCTTTTTCCGCAATTTTGAATCCGTCGGAGGTTTCACACATGATCTTTAGTCTTTCCCTGGCTTCGCTGCCCAGTTTATTGCCGGCTAAAAGAATGCAGTAACTCTGGTCGGCACCTCTTCCTACACGTCCACGTAATTGGTGAAGCTGGGACAGACCAAATTTTTCAGCACTTTCAATTACCATAACGGTTGCGTTGGAAACATGTACGCCCACCTCAATAACGGTGGTTGCTACCATAATCTGAGTGTCGCCCGAAACAAATCTTTTCATATTGGTTTCCCTGATCCCTGTTTTCTGCCTGCCATGTACCATACTAATATAGTACGCAGGTTCAGGAAAATAGGCTTTTACATTTTCATACCCTTTCATCAGATTTTCATAATCGAGCTTTTCCGATTCTTCTATCAGCGGGAAAATGATATAGGCCTGCCTGCCTTTTTTTATCTCAACCTTAATGAAATCCATCACTTTAGGCCTGTCATATTCATAACGCTTCACCGTTCTGACGGGTTGCCTTCCGGGAGGCAACTCGTCAATAACACTGTAGTCAAGATCGTTATAGGCCGTCATTGCCAGGGTTCGGGGAATGGGCGTTGCGGTCATCACAAGTACATGGGGAGGCAAAAGGGCTTTTTTCCAGATTCTTGCCCTTTGGGCCACGCCAAAACGATGTTGCTCATCTATAATGGCTAATCCGAGATTTTTAAATAATACAGGATCTTCCAGGATGGCATGGGTTCCGATCAGAATATTTACGGAACCATCGGCAAGTTCTTCGAGAATCTTTCTCCGGGCAGCTGATTTAACTGACCCGGTAAGTAGTTTCACCGATACCGGCAGATCTTTCAACATTTCCTGGAAGTTAATGAAATGCTGATTACTAAGGATTTCAGTAGGCGCAATCAGGCAGCTCTGGTAGCCATTGTCGGCCGCCAGGAGCATGGTCAGGAGGGCCACCATGGTTTTCCCGCTGCCTACATCACCCTGTAAGAGCCGGTTCATCTGATGCCCGGTAGCCGTATCCTGGCGAATTTCCCGTATGACCCGTTTTTGGGCACCCGTGAGTTCAAAGGGAAGGGATTTTGTATAAAAATCATTGAAAAGCCGTCCAACCTGACTGAAAATGACGCCACGCGATAGTTTCTGGCGTTGCGTTTTAATCATGCGTGTTCTTACCTGGTTGAAAAATAACTCTTCAAACTTCAAACGGAACAGGGCACACTGATAGTCCTGGAGCGAGGTTGGAAAATGTATAGATTGAAAAGCCTCGAACCGGGATATCAATCCGGATTTACGAAGGGTTGTTACAGGTATAAACTCCGGAATATCTTTTTCACTTATCTGGGAAAGCAACTGTTGTGTGAGTTTAGCGATCTGCCGTCCGCCAAGGGATTTCGCTTTAAGTTTTTCTGTGCTCGGATAGATAGGCTGCAGGGGTAAACCACTTTTGACCTCATCATAAGCTTCCATTTCAGGGTGTGTCAATTGCATCAACCCGTTAAAAAAACCTACTCGGCCATAGACCCGGTACCTGAATCCAGGGTTCAGATTTTTCTCCATCCAGGATATTCCCTGAAACCAAATCAATTGCAAAACACCTGTTGCATCTTTGATCGTTGAAACGAGTCTTTTTGATTTTCCTGTACCTAAAATTTGAAGTGAACCGAGGAAACCTGCCACCTGAACAAATTCAGCGGCAGAAGAAATGTCTGCAACGGATGTTATTTGGGATTTGTCCAGATGACGATAGGGATACAATTCAAGCAGATCCCGAAAGGTATCGATCCCGAGTTCTTTGCGTAATAAAATCGCCCGGTGCGGACCTACACCTTTCAGGTACTCTATCGGGCTTGATAATATCTCCGTTGAATTCCTGTTCATGTAGGAGGACAAATTTAAATCAATTATGGTTTACGCTACCATACTCATCTTGCAGAAAACAGATTATGGTTGTATATTGAAGTTAGTTTTCCATGAATGAAATATTACTTACAGTTGCTAAGGCCCAAAGACTGGGCGAAAAACCTTTTTTTAATTGTTCCCTCCTTTTTTGCAGGTCAGTTTTTTGTTCGCGCCCGTTTTCTTCATTTAATGGAAGGAATTGTTTCATTTTGTTTTATTGCATCGGCCATTTATATCATTAATGATTACCGGGATATAGAAGACGACAGAAAACATCCCGTAAAATGTAACCGTCCGCTGGCGTCGGGAAAAGTGGAAAAACCGGTAGCAATTGGTATCTGTATCGGATTGCTCATAATAGGTTCCGTTCTGGGTCTGCTTGCGGACCCGCATTACCAATTTCTGTTTATACTGATCCTTTATTTTTTTATTAACCTGTTTTATTCATTTGGGCTTAAAAATTTTGCCATCCTGGATATCCTGATGCTTTCATCAGGCTTTGTGCTCCGGGTAAAGGGAGGGGCGATCATATCGGGCGTGGAGGCCACGGAATGGCTGATTATCATGACCTTTCTTCTATCCCTTTTTATGGCCATTGCCAAACGGCGGGATGATCTGTTGCTGAAAGTGGCAACAGGAACGGATATGCGAAAGTCAATGAGCGGTTATAATCTTGACTTTCTGAATACAATGCTCGGATTATCCAGCGCCATCGTGATCGTGGCGTATATTAACTACACTGTTTCGCCCGTAACAGTAGCCCGGTTGGGTACACGCAGCCTGTATTATTCAAGCCTTTTTGTTATCGCGGGCCTGATGCGTTACCTGCAAATCACTTTTGTACTGAAGAAATCAGGATCTCCTACGGAGATCCTGTATAAGGATCATTTTATACAGATTACCCTGGCTTTGTGGGTTTTAAGCATCTACGCCATATTATATTTAAGAGATATCACCATCTTCGCCAGATGAATTACGTATATGAAGGCTTAAAGCGTAAAGCTTAAGGGAGTAAGCTCATTAGAATTCTGGCATAAATCATAGAACGTGAATGGTAAAAAGATAGCCTTTTTTGATTTTGATGGCACAATCACGACCAGAGACAGTTTGCTGGAAATTATAAAATTTCTGAAAGGCGGGACTGCGTATTATACCGGGATGTTATTGAATATGCATTGGTTCATGGCAAATCAAATACATCTCATATCAGCCAGCCTGCTGAAGGAAAAAATACTTTCCTATTTTTTTTCCGGGACACCGGAAAACGTTTTTAAGGAGCAATGTGACCAGTTTGCAGAATGTGACCTGCCTGGTTTCATAAGAAAAGGAGCCATCGCTGAAATGGATCGCCTCCGGAGAGAAGGTTTTGAGATGGTGATTGTTTCGGCTTCCGCCGAAAATTGGATCAGGGGTTTTGCTAATCGACAGTCCCTGGGATTAATTGCCACCAAACTGGAAGTGAAAAACGGACTGATCACGGGAAAACTGGAAGGAAAGAATTGTAGCGGGGGACAGAAAGTAATTCGCATAAAGGAGAGATGGGATCTAAAAGTTTATGAAGAGATTTATGTTTATGGCGATTCACCTGCTGACAAACCCATGATGGCTCTGGCAACCCGATCATTTTATCAGCCATTTAGAAAAGCATGATTTTTTTTTATCTGATATGTCATATTATCACCTGGGCGGTATTTATTTATTTCGCTGCAAACACGCTGTACCTTTTCATTATGGCGCTTTTCGGCCGGCTGACCCGGAGCAGGAAATATATTATACAAAGTGAAAAACACTTCATTGCCGTACTTATTCCCAGTTTCAGGGAAGACCATGTTATTGTAGATACAGCGCTTCAAACAAACGAGCATGATTATCCCCGGTCCCGGTTTACCGTAACCGTTATAGCTGACAGGCTGAAACCGGAAACGATGCAAAAGCTGAAGCAGATACCGGTGAATGTTTTAGAAGTCAATCTGGGTATGAAGTCACGTTCACTTCATGCAGCGCTTGAATCACCCGGTATCAGGGAATCCGAAATTGTGATGATACTGGACGCAGATAATATCATGGCTCCCGGTTGTCTGGAAAAAGTGAATGCAGCGTTCCACGCAGGGATTACGGCTATGCAATGTCACCGCACAGCAAAAAATAAAAATTCCGAAGTGGCCCTGCTGGATGCGATGAGTGAAGAAATCAATACAAACCTATTCCGGCGGGGTCCCGCTTTTGCGGGATTATCGGCAACGCCAAACGGTTCCGGGATGGCGTTCGATACGAAGCTCATACGGGATATATTTTCGTCCAGGGAAATTCTCGAAAACCCGGGGGAGGACAGGGAGATTGATATGCAGTTGTTACAACGCAAAATAAAAATGGAATTTCTGGATGATGCATTCATATATGACGAAAAAGTCGCTACCGCAGGAGTATTTGAAAAACAGCGGATACGTTGGCTGGAGGCCCAGGTAAATCATGTGCGGCGATTTTTTGACAGCGATATGAAAACGGCACAGAAAACCATTATTTTCATCAATAAGTTTTTTCAGAATTTATTACTCCCCCGTGTGCTGACCCTGGTGGTTTTTTCCATTATCATAGTCATTCTATTCATTCAGCATTATTTTCAACTGCCCTTGATCAGACCGGCATTCCTTGTGTGGGCGTCCATGATGGGTCTTTATTTATTAACACTGCTGATTTCCATACCGCGCATTTTTTACAGCCTCAAAACTGTATGGGCGTTGAGCCGTCTTCCTTTGCTTATGTATACGATGATGCGCGCGGTTCTTCAAATGAAAAAAAAACGGAGAGAATTTATTCACACACCTAAATCATTTGTATCGGAAGAAAAGCCTCCTAACGCTTAACGCCTAACGCGTAACGCTTAACGCGTAACGCTTAACGCGTAACGCGTAACGCGTAACGCTTAACGCGTAACGCCTAACGCCTAACGCGTAACGCCTAACGCCTAACGCGTAACGCGGTAGTGTGGTGAGTATGTAAGATGAATGATGTAGTAATTCTAAATGGAATTTGGAAATGATAATGTACTAAAATGTTTTTCACACTATCATATCCAAACTCAACGTTCATTTGCAACTTCTATTACTTTCCTCCATTCGCCACACGAAAAGCTTTACGCTTTACGCTTTACGCTTTGCGCTTTACGCTTTAAACGGGTGATTTACTGGAATGCGAAAGATTATATCCAATTCCCTTCAGGAACCATTTTAGTTTTATAAAATGACCGCTGATCAGGCAGGAAATAATTGTTTTGGGAATCGTAAACAAAATAAAAAAGAGACTGAATATCAGAAAATTAAACGGTGTGCTATTCCTGCGCATATACAAAATGCGGTTTCTCGTTAGATAATATGTTTTCATTGGGTTTTCCTTTCCCACCGTCATGGATTCTTTATGAAGAATCGTGGCTTCAGACTGATACCAGATAAGGTAACCGGCTTTTTGTATCCGCGCCGACCAATCCCATTCTTCGTAATAAAGAAAAAAATTCTCGGGGAACAGACCGGTTTTTTCAATCACCTCTTTTTTTACCATCATCGCGCAGCCATGCGCGCCGTTCGTCACACCTGAAACATTATATTGTCCGTTATCGGTTTCATGATCACCGATGGAGGATGTTCTTCCGGTAAATGGATTCATTGGCCGGAAGCCTGCATATTGAATAATGCGGGGGTCATCGAAATATTTTATTTTGGGACAGACAATCCCGATGGAAGGGTTTTGGAAAAATGGCTGAATCAGTCGCTGGATGATATCCGGCGTGAGATCAGTATCGTTATTTACTATAAAAATAAATTCGCCCCGGGCTTGTCGTATTCCCCAGTTATTTCCCCCTGCAAATCCCAGGTTCCTGGTACTAAGCAAAAGCCTTGTATTCGGATAATCGACGCCTTTGAAAATGTTCCCCGGATCTTCACTCGAAGCCATGTCACATATCAGTATTTCGAAACAGGGATAAAGCAGTTTTTTGCTGGATTCCAAAAATTCCGCCGTAACGGCCGCCTGATTGTAATTCAGGGTTATGATGGAAACAAGAGGTTGGTAACCTGCTTCGGATAAATTCATTCCGGGAAGATAATACGGAATGCCGACCTGTAAATATTAAGCACTTGATTTTTGAATAATCGCAGAAGGCGTATTGGCCATGATCCAAAGGTCGTACATGAAATTATACTTGTTGGCATAATCAATGTCCAGACTGATTCTTTCTTCCACAGACATGTCTTCACGACCTCGTTTTTTGATCTGCCACAGACCGGTCATCCCGGCCGGCGCAAGGAAACGCTGGGCACACTGGTCAGTTGTCAGCGTTGCCGCTTCGTAAAGCGGAAGAGGACGGTTACCAACCAGTGACATATCTCCCATCAATACATTCAGCAACTGGGGTAGTTCGTCCAGACTGGTATTTCTCAGAAATTCACCTACTTTGGTAACACGGGGATCGTTATTGAATTTGAAAAAAGTCGGTTCCTTTTTTTCATCTTCTGTATACTGATTCAGATGTGACAGCTCCTGCACACGGCTCTCAGCCCCGGCGAACATGGTTCTGAATTTAAAGAAATCAAATATTCTGTAACCACGGCCCGCTCTTTTTGAAATATAAAAAGTGGGTCCCTTTGATTCAATTCTGATTGCCAGTGCGATCAGAATAAACAGCGGACTTAAAAGAAATAAGGCAGTCAGTGAAACCAGTATATCGAAACTACGCTTCAATATGCCATGCAGATTAATAGTGGAAACAACCATGGCCTCATCTTCTTTGAGACTGGCGTTCATTTCATTGGCTTTTGATTTCACCTTATTCAAAAAACGCACTTTACCCAACAGTGAATTATGGTCAGATTCTTCAATCTTCATAATATCGTCGGCCAACATATGCTTTTTAAACAGGGTCATATCCGCTTCACCAAGATTCGAAGAGTCCATTATAAAAGGGATGGAACTAAAAAGCGGATTGCTATTCAGGAATTGAACGAAATTTTTTACAGTTGAAAAATCAAAATTCGACTCACAAAAAATGACTTCAGGCAATGTATTTTTTTCCTGCTCAATGGAACGTTTTAATTCAGCACGTGCGTTATCGATACTGTCGGATGCATATCCACGCTTGAAAAGTTTAACTAATTTTTCAATATTGGCAGGATTTTTGCCAATATAATAAAATCCGCTATGAATGATACTTGTGCTCGCGAAAACCTCTTTTGCGGGCAGTGTGTACCTTACAAAAGCTTTTCCTTTGTAAGCAGATTTGGGTAGAATTGTAAAATCCATATTCAGGTTAAGGTTAATTTTCAAAAAGTACTAATCAGCGATTAAACTGCTTTCATTGGGTAATAGGTATCCAGCGACTTATTCTCTATCAATTGTTGTACCGCGCTCACCAGGTTTACCGGGTTAAACGGTTTCAGAAAATATTTTTGAACGGAATAAGCTGCACATTTTTCTTCCGTTTCTTCCGCACTCAATCCAGACAAAACCATCACCGGAATATTTTTATAGATTCCACTGGAAGATAATTGTTGTATCAGTTCCCAGTTTTCCAGGTCTGGCAATTGCGGATCAGCAATAATCAGATGTGGAAAGTTTCTCTTCGACAACCAGTGCATCGCTGAACAACCATCTGGTACCGTTATGACCTGATAAGATTTTCCGAGTACTGTTTGAAGCAAAAACCGAATCGCCTTACTGTCGTCTACTGCTAAAATTTGCTTTTTCATGGGCAGAAGTCCTTGATTAAAATTTGACTTTATTCCTCAGTAGGCTGGAATTTTGGTACGTGGCAAACAAACGGTATTGGCATCTAAGGTTAGACTTTAGATATGGATGAACGTCAGGTATAGTGTGTATGAATCAGCAATCTTTGGGGATTTCAAGGATGGATGGCTGATTATGCCCGTATAGAATTGGGGATTGAAGGCTTCAGAGGTATTGAACGGATTGTTAGAAATTCTACGATAAAAGTAGGTATTTTTTCCTAAGATCCAAATATTGGCAAACCTTTTTTTGAGTCAGCCTGATAACACAATCAAAAAATCATGCCTGGTTATGGATGAGTATCCCTGGATGATTTATCCCACATGACAGGCTGGTTACCGCTGATAAACCGGAAGAAGCCCAGGAACATCGACAAATTCATAAAAAAGAAGTAATAAGGTATGTAGAAAGCCTTGATTTTCACATTCTGTCGCGCAAATAACCATCCAGCGACAGCGATCGTGTAAAATACGATCTGGGCAAGTAAAAAGATCACGTAAAAACCCGCTTGGCCATTATAAACCAGAAAGACGTTTGTAAAAAAACAAATGAGCAGGCAAATAGGGCAGAGTGTCCATCGCAGGATTCTGTGTGAGATAAATTGAAAGGATAAAAGAGGATACCGGTAAACGTTAAAAAGTTTTTTAAGTAAGACCATGGCCTGGAAGGCCCCTGCAGCAATACGCACTTTTCGCTTTTGTTCCTCCCGGATTGAAACGGACGCAGACTCCGTAGCATACGCTTTTGGTTCGTAGCGCACAAGATATCCGTCCATACATATTTTCAGCGATTGAACAAAGTCTTCAATGATGGTGTCTTCGGCGACTGGATGAAAATGGGAGGTCTTAACTGAAAATAATTCTCCGGCCGCGCCTACCACCGAATATAATTCCGAATCCAGTTTTTTGAGAAGTGATTCATATTTCCAATACATGCTTTCCCCGGATTCGACGGCATTGTCTCTCCCTGCGGAGATTATTTTTTTTTCTCCGGCTACCCCGGCTACCAAAGGGTCGGCATAGTGTTTCAGGATCTCCCGCACAGCGGTTTGATTAATCAGGGCATTCGCGTCAGAAAATATTACATAAGGGGTCGCTACATATTTCATCGCACGGTTTATCGCTGCCACTTTTCCCTTTCTTTCTGTCTGGTGCAATAGCAATACACCGGTATATCCGCGAATAATTTCGGCCGTTGCATCTGTTGAACCATCCGTTATGAAGATCCACCTGATCTTACCCGCAGGATAATCTAAATCCAGGCTGTTTCTCAATTTCCGCTCTATACAGTCAGCTTCATTATAAGCAGCGACGATGAGTGTTACTTCCGGTTCGAAATCGGCTGGCGGTTGGCGGCTTGTTCCGCGAAATGCGGGGTTGACAGTTTTTTCATTGACCGATGATCCCGCATCGTTGCACGAACCAATGACCGGGCTCGCGTTAAGCGTTAAGCGTTGAGCGTTCGGCTTAAAAAGTCTTTTTACTTTTACAAACAGATAAATGATTAAACCGTAACCGATGTAACTATAAAAAATAATAAAGAAGCTGAAAAAAAATAGAAACTTAACCATTGTCAACCGTTGGTGGGCGCTAATTTAAAAGATTCAGCCGAAGGGCTGCCGATATTAATTTTATTCTTTTTATGCGAACAGAAAAAACGCCGGATCATGGTCTGTCATTTTATTTTACTTTCTGGATTTAATGACTATTTTTGACCGGATTGGATCTTCTAATCTGTTGATTGCCCGTATATAGTCAGTTTTTTCAAAGCGTTCCCGGGCAGAAGAATCATATCAGCCGCAAATACAGCACGCGGTTGCGGTTCGGGTGATGAAAGAATGGACCCATCTGATTCCTTCCTGTAAATAACCTGTTCGGATATCTGAAAAACATTCACGTACAGCACTGTAATCTCAGATCTGTTCAAAACGAAAATGGCGCATCAATTCATAAAAAACAGGGATATCGTCCTATTCAGTTTTCAGCCATGGAACTCCGGGATCGCCTTCAATTTCAAGGACATGGCATTTGAACTTGCCCGTTATAACCGCGTATTGTTCATAGATCGTGCCCGCGACAGGCATTCCATACTGAAAAGAATCTTCTCGTCGAATAAACAGGAAATAGAAAACAGAGGTGCGCCCGAGCTAATCCAGGATAATTTTTGGCTCCTGAAACCGGCATCAATGCTGGAATCGGGCAATTGGTCGCCCACTTATAAAATCTTTGACTTCTTCAACAGAACGAATAATAAAAGACTTGCAGTGGAGATCAAAAAGGCGATCCGCGATTTGAATTTCAATGATTGCCTGATGATCAATGATAATGATTTCTTCAGGGGTCTGTACCAGAAATCCCTCCTGCCAATCCGCGATTACATTTTTTATATAAGGGATGCACTGACCAGCCAGCCCTATTTTAGGAAATATGGCCCCCGCTGCGAGATGGAAATGATCCAAAAGGCGGATCTCGTAGTGGCCAATTCCGGCTGGCTCGCGGAATATGCCGGACAATGGAACCCAAACAGCGTCGATATTGGCCAGGGTTGTAACCTGGAAGAATTTATAAAGGACGATCTGCCCGAGCCTTTGGACATGCAATCGATTCCAAGGCCCATTGCAGGCTATTGCGGCGCCGTCAATTCCCTGAGACTGGATGAACCAATGCTGGTCCATATTGCGCGCTCAATGCCTGAAATAAGCCTCGTATTGGTTGGCCCCGCAGACAGCCAGTTTGCCAGGAGTCAGCTCAGACAGCTGCCAAATGTTTATTTTCTCGGATTAAAACCACCGGATCAGGCAGCATCCTATGTACATCAGTTCGATGTTTGCATAAACCCCCAGCTGGTAAATCCGCTGACGATTGGCAATTACCCAAGAAAAATAGATGAATATCTGGCCTCAGGTAAACCGGTCGTGGCCACAGAAACATCAGCAATGGAAATGTTTCGGGATTTCGCCGATTTATGCCATTCAAAAGAGGATTTTGTGCTGGCCATCCGGAAGCTGGTGAATCAACCGGAAGCCGACTCCGGAAAAACAAATACGAAAGGAAGAAATTTTGCGCTGATGCACAGTTGGGAAAATTCGATCGGCGCACTGGGAGACGCGTTTTATTTTACAGAAAAAAGGTATAATACAACATAAATACAAGTTGCATCGTTTTGCCCGTTATGTTAAGTAGAGGAAGCAGAACCGATTACGACAGTTTTTGTACTTTTGGCAAAATTTAGGTATATTGTAACCCTGGACCTTATCCAGAAACTATGAGGAATTTTTACTTTGTTCTCCTTATGGTGCTTTTTTCTGCGGCCGGTGCTCAGGCCCAGAACCGCCCGGCTGGCTTTGCAGATAATGCAAGTCCATCCACCGTTCATTTTTATCCAAACCCTGCGACCTCGATTATTACTTTTGAAGATTTTGCAAAAAAATACGACAAGAATTATACTATCCAGCTTTTTAATTTCCTCGGTAAAAAAGTATATGAATTTAATCTGGCTGACCAGAAGAATATTGTAAACCTCTCCGATTTTTTCCGGGGTATCTATATCTACCAGCTCCGGGATCCCTCAGGCAAAATTGTTGAAAGCGGCAAATTTCAGGTAAACAAATAATGCCTTCATTTATTATCTGATTAATCGGTTACTTCAACAATCAGGAATTTCAAATAATGCGTATTCTCCAATCCCCAGGCAATCGGATGGTCCGGTGATTGTGCCTGATATGTTACCTGTCTTATTTTTTTGCCGGCATCTTTTGCAGCAGACCGGATGGTATCCAGGAACAATTGTGGCGAGACCAGGTTGGTACAGGAAGAACTGACAAGGAATCCACCTGAACGCAGCAGTTTCATTCCCCTCAGATTAATTTCTTTATAACCACTAACAGCTTTTCCGATATTTTCCCTGCTCTTTGTAAAAGCAGGCGGATCCAGCATTACGACATCGTATTTCTTATTTTCCCTGGACCATTTTTTTAAAACATCAAATGCATTCACTGCTTCAAAACGCACCGTGTTTTCAAGTCCGTTCAGGGCCGCGTTTTTACGGGCAGCGGCTACTGCATTTTCCGAAATATCCAGCCCCAGCACAGATTTTGCCCCATAATGCCCGGCG
>Ga0193753_10003000_pt1 | contig 12837 bp, 9 predicted proteins | sample H1c2metaG_FD_144925 | JGI IMG/M metagenome (GOLD analysis project Ga0193753, IMG submission 144925) | Soil microbial communities from a riparian zone of the East river system, Colorado, United States - H1c2 | ecosystem: Environmental > Terrestrial > Soil > Riparian zone | place: USA: East River... | reverse complement strand
CGAGCTGGCCGCGGTCAGCGCCAGCGCCGCCCACCGGCGCGGCGGCCGCCCGACCAGCTTCCAGACCAGGTAGGCCGCGATCGGCAGCCCGGCGAAGGCGGCCTGGTAGTCCATGAGCGGCGCCGCTCCGGCCAGAAATCCAGCCAGCGCCAGCCAGCGCCAGTCGCGCCCGTCCTCGGCCACCTGGACCGACAGGATCCAGGCGCTGGCGATGCACACCGCGGAGATCTGGTGCGAGACGAACAGGATGGAGTAGATGAGCGCCATGCTGCCGGCCGCGTAGCCGGCCAGCGCCGTGCGACGCGGTCCCTCGTCCGGCGCGTAGCGGCCGAGGAAGCGCCAGAGCAGGAGCAGGAACAGGAGCGTCGGCACCACGCCGGTCGCGATCCGGAAGGCCCAGGTCTCCTGGGCCAGCGACGGCTCGCAGCCGGTCGCCGCGCACGCCCCCTTCAGCGCCAGGTACGCCGGCACCGCCAGGAACGACGAGCCCGGTGCCTTGTTGGAGTACTGGTGAGCGCCGGACGGGGACACGTCGGCCGTCGCGCCGTACCGCTCGACGCCGGTGTCGATGGCGAAGCGTCCCTCGTCGACCATCGCGGTGGTGAGGTAGATGCGCGGCAGCTCGTTGGCGCTGCGCATCGGCGCGAAGTAGGGAAACGGGTAGAGGTAGAGAAACCCGAGCAGGCCGGCGAGGGCGAAGCGGCGGACCGGGCGAGTCACGGCGGCAAACCGTACCCCAGGAGGCCGGTCCGGAACCCCCCGCCGGGGTGGGATTCGCCGGAGCTGGCACGGTATGGTACCGGACCCAGCGATGCGGCTCCTATCGATCCTCATCCCCGCGTACCAGGAGGAGCGAACGATCGGCGAGGTGTTGCGCCAGGTCGCCGCCGTCGACACCGAGTCGGTCGGGTTCGACAAGGAGATCCTGGTCTGCGACGACGGCTCGAGCGATCGCACCGTCGACGTGGTGCGCGAGCGCATGGCCGAGGACGACCGCATCCGGCTGGTCCTCCACCAGCGCAACCGCGGCAAGGGCGCGGCCATCCGCACCGCGCTGGTCGAGGCGCGCGGCGAGTTCGCGCTCATCCAGGACGCCGACCTCGAGTACGAGGTCTCCGACTATCCCGCGCTGCTGGCCGAGGTCGCGGCCGGCGCCGAGGTGGTGTACGGATCGCGCTTCAGCAACGGCTCGCGCCCGTCCGGCATGCACACCGCCAACTACGTGGCCAACCGCATCCTCACCCGCGCGGCCAACCTGCTCTACGGCCTTTCCATCACCGACGAGGCGACCTGCTTCAAGGTGTTCCGCACCGAGCTCCTGCGCTCGCTCGACCTCCGCTGCGAGGGCTTCGAGTTCTGCCCCGAGGTCACCGCCAAGCTGGGCAAGCGAGGGGTGACCATCGCCGAGGTGCCGATTCACTACCGCGCGCGCAACGTGGCCGAGGGCAAGAAGGTGCGCTGGACCGACGGCGTCGAGGCCATGTGGGTGCTCCTGGCCGAGCGCGTGCGCCGCGGATGAGATAGATAGGTCAGGACCGTGGCGAAGCCGTCCGCCCAGAGCACGTCCCCCAACAAGCCGCCGACCATCACCGAGGTGGTCGACCTGTCGCTCGCCGCGCTGGCCTGGGGCGACGTCAAGCGGGCCTTCGCCTCGCTCCTTTTCGGGTGCGGCGCCGCCGCGGTGGGCGAGTACGTGGTCACCCTGGTCACCGCGCCCGGTCGGCTGGCGGTCGGCACGGTGCTTCGCTTCTTCCTGCTCGACCTGGTCCTGTTCGCCACCCTCTACCTCGCGCTCGCGTCGGTGGTCTCGGTGGTGGCGGTGGTGACGCGGCTCGCGCTCCTGGCCGACAGCGCCGACCGGGCGCGCGACTTCCGCGGCCTGCTGGCGCCGGCTCGGACCGCCCGCCGCCCGGTGCGCGCGGCGTCCTGGCTGTGGGCCGGGGCGATCGCGGTCGCGATCTACCTGGCCGCGTCGTCGCGGCTGACGGTCCGCCTGACGTCTCTGTTCAAGGAGCCGCAGCTGGTCGCCGCGCTGGCCGCGGCGCTCCAGGTGGTGCTGGTCCTCCTGTGCGCGGCGCTGGCCTGGGTGGTGGCCGCACTCCTCTACCGCGCGGCCGGGCGCGCCGACGCGCGGCTGGGCCGCTGGGCCTGGTTGAGCCCGCTGGGCGATCCGACCGCGGCGGCGGTCGGCCTGCTCCTGTTCGGCCTGCCGGTCGCGGCGCTGGTGCTGCTGTTCATGCCCCAGCTGCGCCCGCTCATCCCGTGGCGGCACCTGGTCAGCGCCGGGATCATCGCGCTCGGCACCCGGGCCGGGACCCACATCCTGGCCAGGCGCGGCGCGCTCTTGCCGACCACGCCGCGCTGGCGGCTGGGCGCGCTCGGCGGGATCCTGTTCGCGGCCGCGCTGGTCATGCCGGTCACCCTGGTCGCGGTCGGCGCCGACGCGGCGACCAAGAGCCTGGCGGTGAGCGCGTCGCCGCCGCTCCGCTCGATGGTCGATCTCCTCCGCCGCGCCACCGACTTCGACCGCGACGGCTACGGCACCCTCCTGGGCGAGAACGACTGCGCTCCGTTCGACGCGGCCCGCCACCCGCTGGCCCGCGACCTGCCCGACAACGGCATCGACGAGAACTGCGACGGGCGCGACTTCGAGCTCGGCCGCCTGCCCAGCTACCGCAAGGGCAAGCGGATGCCGGTGCCCGAGGGGTTCCGGCAGAAGTGGAACGTCCTGCTCATCACCATCGACACGGTCCGCTACGACCACACCACCATGGGCGGCTACACCGTGCGGACCGGGCGCGAGACCACGCCGGAGCTGGCCCGGCTGGCGGCTCGCTCCACCTCGTTCAGCTTCGCCAACGCGCCGTCGGCCGGGACCATGGCGTCGGTGCCGGCCATCCTGACCTCCAAGTTCTTCCACTCCGGCATCGCGCTCGACGAGGGGGTGAAGCACGGCATGCCGCCGCGGCTCAAGGACCAGAACCTCCTGGTCAGCGAGCTGTTCAAGGCGGGCGGGTTCAAGACCGGCGCCATCCTCAGCCACGAGTGGTTCCAGGACTGGGGGATGAAGCAGGGCTTCGACTCCTACGACAACCTCGTGCCCAAGGCGGACCCGTACGGCTCGGCGGCCGACAAGGTCACCGACGCGGCGGTGGCGTGGATCGGCCAGCGCGACGAGGACCGCTGGTTCCTGTGGCTGCACTACATCGATCCGCACGGGCGCTACGTCGCCCACCCGGGCGACCGCAGCTTCGGCGCCACCGAGGAGGACCTCTACGACGGCGAGCTGGCCTACACCGACAAGCACCTGGGCCGGCTGTTCGACGAGATCGGCCGCATGCCCGGCGCGGACCGCACGATCATCGTCGTGACCAGCGATCACGGCGACGGCTTCAACGAGCATGGCTTCATCAACCACGGCTTCGCGCTCTACCGCGAGCTGCTCAACGTGCCGCTCATCGTGTTCGTGCCCAACCTGGCCCCGCGCCAGATCGCCGGCGCGGTGTCGCCGCTCGACATCCTGCCGACGCTGGTCGACCTGTGCGGGCTCGACCCGCGCGGGGCCGAGTTCGAGGGCGAGAGCCTGGTCCCGCAGCTGTTCTACGGCCAGGACGCGTCCGAGCGGGTGGTCTTCTCCGAGACCAACGCGGGGCACACCCTGCGCGCCGCGGTGACCGGCAAGCACAAGCTCATCTACGACCTCAAGGCCAACGTGTACGAGCTGTTCGATCTGGCCGCCGATCCGTGGGAGAAGCACAACCTGTGGCCGTCGGGGGACAAGGCCGCGTTCGGCGAGATGAAGCGCTACCTGGACGACTGGCTCGAGCGCGTCTACTACGCGCGCGATCCGGCCAGCAACCAGGCGATGGCCAAGATCGCCGACTACCTCCTGACCTCGCCGCCCGAGCCGGCGGTGCGGCTCGACGACGCGTCGCTCGACGGCGGCGCGATCGAGGTGCTCGGCTTCGACGGCGACCGGCAGAGCTTCCGGCCGGGCGACAAGGCGGAGCTGTCGGTCTACTTCCACGCGGTCCGGCGGCCGAGCGCCGACCTCCTGTTCCAGCTCGAGGCGTGGCGCGCCGGCGGCGACCCGAAGCAGACCCCGGCGCGCAGCCCGATGAAGGCGACCGCCGGCGGCCTGTTGCCGACCTCGCGCTGGCGCGACGGCGAGTACGTGCGCGACCGCATCAAGCTGCGGGTGCCGGACTCGTGGGGGCAGCCGCCCGGCGGCAAGGTGGTGGTCGGGCTGCGGGTGCAGACCGCGAGCGGCCGCAAGCCGGTCCCGCACCAGGGCCCGTCGCGCGAGGGCGACCCCGACGTCCTGGTCCTGGGCGAGATCCGGCTCGATCCGCCGGCGGCCAGGCCGCCCGCGCCGGCCCCGGCGCCGAAGGGCAAGAAATGATATCGGTCGGTTCGGCCGGGCAGGAAGCCGCGCCGGCGGCGCGTCGTATGATGGAAGACGCGCATGGCTGAGGACCTGCCGATCCCGTTCCTGCCCAGCCTGCTCGGCCAGCGCATCCGCCAGGCCGAGGACCGGGCCGACCGCATCTACGAGCCGCTGGTCGGCCTGGTGGTCGACAACAAGGATCCGGACAAGCTCGGCCGGGTGAAGGTGCGTTACCCCACCCTGCCCGGCCAGGACACCTCGTGGTGGGCGCCGATCGCCGCGCTCGGCGCCGGCAAGGATCGCGGCTGGTTCTTCCTGCCCGAGATCGACGACGAGGTGCTGGTCGTCTTCGAGCACGGCGACTTCCGCCGCCCGGTCGTCCTCGGCGCGCTGTGGAACGGCAAGGACATGCCGCCCGACAAGAACGGCGGCGGCAACGAGAAGCGAGTGCTGGTCTCGCGGAGCGGCTCGCGGGTCGAGCTCGACGACGACAAGGGGACCGTCACGATCGAGGACGGCGGCAAGAACGGCCGCATCGTCATCGACAGCGGCAGCAACAAGATCACCCTCGAGGCGCTGAAGGGCGACCTGGTCCTCCAGGCCCCGGCCGGCGAGCTCACCGTGGTCGCCTCCGAGTGCGACATGCAGGCCCAGCAGGGTCTCAAGATCGAGGCCGGCGCGACCATCAACCTCGGCGCCAACACGGTCGCGGTCCAGGGCGCCCGCCTCACGGTCAGCGCCGGCCGGCTCGTTCTCAACCCGGGCGGCGTCCCGCCGCCCCAGCCCGCCAGCGCCTCGCCCGAAGACGTCCCCGACCCGGTGTGACGCCGCCGATCAGGTCGACGCGCGCCGGCCGGTCAGCGGTGGGTTGGGCGGGCGATCGTGGTGGAGGTAGCTCGCCACCGACGGGCGCCGGATGTTCTGGTCGACCAGCTCTTGCAGCGCGCGCGGCAGCGCCTCGCCGCCGCGGGACAGGCGGAGCAGCGCGAAGGTGAGGTCCGCGCTGGCCATCGACCACGGCTCGAGCGCCCCTTCGGCCTGGACTCGCTCGGCGATGGCGAGGAGCTCGTCGGCGGCGACGCGGGCGGGCGGGGTCAGCGGCGCACGCTCGCCCGGGTAGAAGATCGTCCACGACGGCCGCTCGCGCAGGAGATCGAACAGGTCGCTGCCGAGAAAGGACAGCACCTGGCGCGCCCTCGCCCTCGCCAGCGGATCGACCGGCCACAGCGACGGCCAGCCCGGGGCCGGGAAGGCCTCCTCGAGGTACTCGATGATCGCGAGCGACTCGGCCAGCCAGAAGTCGCCGTGGACCAGGCCGGGCACGCGGCCGGTGACGCTGTTCTGCTTGTAGGAGGCGGTCAGCCCCTGGCCCTCGTGCATCATCGCGCGCGAGATGGTGAACTCGAGGCCCTTCTCGCGAAGCGCCACCCAGCAGCGGAAGTCGAACGGCGTGCAGAAGAACGCGTCGACGAACAGGGTCAGCGGGGCTGCGAGGGTGGCCACCAGGGAGCTCCCGCTCAATCTACCAGGAGCGCGGTTCGCAGCGAAATCATCCACCCCGCTCGGGCGTTGGATCGGCCCATGACGCTGCGCTGGAAGCTCCTCGTCCTCGGGCTGCTCCTGTTCCAGTGGGTGCAGGCTCTCGTCTTCTGGCACCTCATGGACGTCGTGCGGCTGCAGGCCGAGGGCTCGTGGCTGCACGAGACCGCCTGGGGCCCCGAGACCATGAGGTGGGTCTGGATGGTGGGCAGCCTGGTCACGGTCGTCGGCCTGGCCGCCATCATGGTCGACGTCCATCGCGCCGTGCCGCCCCCGGCCTCGCCCTCACCGCCACCCTCCGCGGAGCAGCCGCCTGGCTGAGCCAGGCGGCGTCGATCCGCCGGGCGCTACCCGAAGACGCGCAGCAGGCGCTTCAGCGGGTCGTAGAACCGGTCGGCCACCCGCTCCTTGAGCGGGATGATGCCGTTGTCGGTGATCTGGATGCTCTCGGGGCAGACCACCGTGCAGCACTTGTTGATGTTGCAGTAGCCGATCCCGTCGCGCTGCTTGAGATCCGAGATCCGATCCTCGGTGTCGAGCGGGTGCATCTCGAGCGCCGCGTTGTAGATGAGCAGGCGCGGGCCGATGTACTCGTTCATCATCTTGTGATCGCGAAGGACGTGGCAGGTGTTCTGGCACAGGAAGCACTCGATGCACTTCCGGAACTCCTGCACGCGGTCGATGTCGGCCTGGTTCATGCGCCAGGTGCCGTCGGCCGCGTCCGGCTTGCGCGGCTTGAACTTCTTGATCTTCTTCTTGGCCTCGAAGTTCCACGACACGTCGCAGACCAGGTCCTTCACCACCGGGAAGGCGCGCATCGGCTCGACGGTGATCGGCTGGCCCTCGGGCAGCTCGGTCATGCGCGTCATGCACATGAGCCGCGGCATCCCGTTGACCTCGGCCGAGCACGACCCGCACTTGCCGGCCTTGCAGTTCCAGCGCACCGCCAGGTCGTTGGCCTGCTCGGCCTGGACCTTGTGGACCACGTCGAGCACGACCATGCCGGGCCCGGCCTCGACGGTGTAGTCGACGTGCTTGCCCTCCTGGCCGGTGCCGCGCCAGATGCGCAGGGTGACCTTTCCGGTGCCGCTGCTGATGCTGCCGCCGCTGCTCATTTCTGGTTCTCCTCGATGATCTTCTTCAGGTCCTCGCGGATCGCCACCACCGGCTCCTTGCGCAGCTTCATCGCGCCGTCCGGTCCCTTCATCACGACGAGGTTGAACTTGCTGTGCCCGTCGTCCTTGTCCGGGTAGTCGGCGCGGGCCTGGGCGCCGCGGCTCTCCTTGCGCTCGATCGCGCAGCGGGCGACCGCCTCGGAGCAGATCAGCATGTTGTGGAGATCGACCGCGGTGTGCCAGCCCGGGTTGTAGTGCCGGTTGCCGGCGATCGACGCGGCGCGGGCGCGGCGCTTGAAGCCCTCCAGCGCCTCCACCGCCTCCATCATCTCCTTCTCCTCGCGGATGATGCCGACCTTTTCCTGCATGAGATCCTGCAGCTCCTGCTGGATCTTGTAGGGCGACTCTCCGCCCTTCTGGTCGAACGCGGACAGCGCGGCCCGCTGGGCCTCGGCCAACTCGCTCTCCGGCACGCTGCCGGCCGGGTGCTCCTTCGCCCACTTCGCGGCGTACTCGCCGGCCCGCTTGCCGAACACGAGCAGGTCGGACAGCGAGTTGCCGCCCAGCCGGTTGGCGCCGTGCAGCCCGGCCGCCACCTCGCCGGCGGCGAACAGCCCCGGCACCGTCGTGCTCATCTGCGAGTCGCCCTCGACCCGGATCCCGCCCATCACGTAGTGAGTGGTCGGGCCCACCTCCATCGGCTCGGTGGTGATGTCGATGTCGGCCAGCTGCTTGAACTGGTGGTACATGCTCGGCAGCTTCTTCTTGATGTGCTCCGCCGCGTTGGGGAGCTTCTCCTTGATCCAGGAGATGTCGAGGAACACCCCGCCGTGCGGGCTGCCGCGCCCCTCCTTGACCTCGCGGTTGATGCAGCGGGCCACGTGGTCGCGGGTCAGGAGCTCGGGCGGCCGGCGCGCGTCCTTGTCGCCGGTGACGTAGCGCCAGCCCTCCTCGGGGTCGGCGGCGGTCTGCCCGCGGTAGAGCGGCGGGATGTCGTCGAACATGAACCGCTTGCCCTGGTTGTTGCGGAGCACGCCGCCCTCGCCGCGGACTCCCTCGGTGACCAGGATGCCGCGCACGCTGGGCGGCCACACCATGCCGGTCGGGTGGAACTGGACGAACTCCATGTCCATGAGCTCGGCGCCGGCGTCGTAGGCCAGGGCCTGGCCGTCGCCGGTGTACTCCCAGCTGTTCGACGTGATCTTGAAGGCACGCCCGATCCCGCCGGTGGCGATCACCACCGCCTTGGCGCGGAAGAGCATGAAGAAGCCCTTCTGCCGCTCGTAGCCGAACGCGCCGCAGATGCGGCCCCCGTCCTTGAGGAGCGCGGTGACCGTGCACTCCATGTGGACCGCGATGCCCTGGTGGATGCCGTGATCCTGGAGCGTGCGGATCATCTCCAGGCCGGTGCGGTCACCGACGTGGGCCAGGCGCGGGTAGCGGTGGCCGCCGAAGTTGCGCTGGAGGATGCGCCCGTCCGGCGTGCGGTCCATGACCGCGCCCCAGGCCTCGAGCTCGCGCACCCGCTCCGGCGCCTCCTTGGCGTGGAGCTCGGCCATGCGCCAGTTGTTGAGGTACTGGCCGCCGCGCATGGTGTCGGCGAAGTGGACCTGCCAGCTGTCGCGATCGTCGACGTGGGCCAGCGCGGCCGCCACGCCGCCCTCGGCCATGACGGTGTGGGCCTTGCCGAGCAGCGACTTGCAGATGAGGCCGACCTTGACGCCGGCCGACGAGGCCTCGATGGCGGCGCGCAGCCCCGCTCCGCCGGCCCCGATGACCAGGACGTCGTACTCGTGCACCTCGTGGTCGGCCATCAGAAGATCCTCCAGTCCGAGAGCACTCCCATGGAGCACAGACGGACGTAGATGTCGGTCCAGGCCACCCAGAGCAGGCTGGCCCACGCCCAGGCCTGGTGGCGGCGGTTGAAGCAGGTGGCGCAGCGCCACATGCGCAGGGCGAGCGGCTTCTTCGACATCTCGTCGTGGCGGCCGCCGATGAGGTGGCGCAGCGAGTGGCAGCCGAAGGTGTAGCCGCCGAGGAGGACGACGTTCATGCAGAGGATCAGGCTGCCGACGTGGAGCTCGAAGTGATGATCGGCGCCCCAGTGGAAGATCCCCTTGTAGGCGTCGAGCAGGAGGACGACCAGGAACGCGAGCGCCAGGTAGAGGAAGTAGCGGTGGACGTTCTGGATGATGAGCGGCAGCTTCTGCTCGCCGCGGTACTTCTTCTGCGGCTTGCCGACCGCGCAGGACGGCGGCGACGCCCAGTGCGACTTGTAGTACGCGCCGCGGTAGTAGTAACAGGTGAGCCGGAACCCGCCCGGCATCCACAGGATGAGGAGCGCCGGCGAGAACGGGAGCCAGCGCGGGAACCAGGCCGGCGGCGGACCGAACAGCGCGTGCGGCGAGTTGCCCCACAGCTCGGGCGAGTACATCGGCGACAGGTACGGCCCGAACGTGTAGTGCGCGTTCTGCAGGGCCGCCCAGGTCGAATAGACGACGAACCCGGTCAGGCCGAGGAAGACCAGGAGCGGCTTCAGCCACCACGCGTCGGGCCGGCGAGTCTGGCCGAAGGACAGCCGCCGGAGCGGCACGTCAGGGGTGGCAGGGCTCATGGGTGGGCTCACGCGACGCCTCCCTGAAGCGAGCCATGATGCGGCACATGTCCGCGGGATATAAGCGATTCCTGCATGGTCGGGCCGAGTATCCGCATTCCGGCGGCAAAATCCAACTCGCCGCCACCTGATTCGATGTCGCCCGCACGCACCCGGCTGCGCGATCAGAACGGCGGCAAGAACGTCAGGTAGAGCTGCACCGCGGTGCCGCCCGACGGGGTCTCGCCGAGGCACGACGGCGGCCGTCCGGACAGGCGAACCGCGAGGTCGAGCCGCATCAGCGAGGCGAGAGTCCCGAAGTTGTCGTAGAAGGCCTCGAGGCCGTAGCCGGCCGACGTGTAGACCGAGCCGCGCCCGGGCGCGTACGAGTCGCACGGCGAGAGCACCCCGGCGTCGACGAATGCGACCCCGCCGAACCCGCGCGCGTACGAGTAGTGGCCGAGGTTCCAGTCGAGATCGTGGACAAAGGTGTGGCGGTACTCGCCGCGCGCGCTGGCCAGGGCGCGGCCGAACAGCGCGCCGGGCGCGAAGCCGCGCACCCCGTCGGCGCCGCCGGCGGCGAGCAGCTGCGAGCGGCTCTCGATGTCGCCCAGCGCGACCGCCGCGCCCAGCTCGCCGGCCAGGGTGTGGCCTGCCCGCGGGGTGATGGTGCGCGAGGTCCACGCGCCCAGCTCGCCGGACAGGAGCTCGGCGGCGGCTGCCCCGGCGATCTGGTCGAGCCGGGTGGCGGTCACCGACGCGGACAGGCGCGCGTCGCTGCGGGCGAGCGGCTCGAACTCGAAGACCTGGGTGTCGGCCCCGATCGACGCGCCCAGGCTGACCTGGGTGGCGGAGCGGTCGAGCTCGGCGCCGGCGGCGAAGAAGTCACCGTCGAGGCGCGACGCGCCCAGGCTCACCACCGCGCGGCCGAGCAGGCGATCCGGCGTGACCTCGCGGCCGAAGCCGCGCCGGTAGGACGCCACCACTCCGTAGTCGACCGCGGCGCTGGTGAACGCGACGAAGCGGAGCTCGTTCTCGAGGTCGTGGACGCGCGAGAGGGTGAAGTCGGCGGCGACGACCGCGGACAGATCGCTGACGTTGAGGAGCACGCCGAGGTTGTTGTAGACGAAGCGGACCGGGTGGTGGTCGCGGTCGTCGAAGCGGGCGTGCTGGCCGGGCCGGCCCACGCTGGTCTGGACCAGGCGCGCGTCCGGATCGACCCACGCCCACTCGACCGGCGAGCTCGATCGATAGCGAAGCGCGCCGCGCGGGCCGACGCCCGACCAGCGCAGGCGGTGGCGGCCGCCGTCGCGGTCGATCGCCAGCACGGTGACCGGCTCGACCGGCGGGCGATCGCCCGGCTCGGTGTCACGGGCGACGATCACCTGGTTGTCGTAGCCGGCCCCGGCGCGGCGGGCGCGGTGCGAGACCAGCCGGTAGTCGACCCGCGGGTGCGGCAGGGCCCACTGGCGGAAGAACCAGTCGAGCGGCGCGCCGTGGGCCCGCTCGGCGGCGACGCGGTGTTCGACCCCGCCAACGACCACCGCGCGCATGGCGCGGTCGACGCGCGGGCCGAGCAGGTCGCGCAGCTTCTCGAACAGGAGCCGGCCGCGCGGGCGCGTGTGCATGAAGCGGCGCGGGTCGTCGCGCGACGGATCGGCAGGCCCGCGCCCGCCGAGATCACCGCCCAGGTCGCCGAAGTAGGCGTCGGCGAACATCGTCTGCGGGGCGTAGAGCAGCTGGTCGATGGCCGGGACGAAGCTGACCGGGCGGAGGATGTTCTGCAGATACTCGGCGCGGTCGTAGCGGCGCAGGATGAAGAGATCGGCCAGGTACGACGCGACCAGATCGGCGGCGTCGTCGCGCGCGGCGTCGGGGCCGGCCAGGCGTGCGAGCATCTGGTGGGCGAAGACCGCGCGGGCCAGCTGGCGGCGATGGAACTTGCGGAAGCGCTCGGCCGGCCAGATGCGAAAGAAGCGGTCCGAGACCAGCACGATCCGGTCGTGGGCGGTGGCCAGCTCGGCGCGGAGCGGCGCCGACACCATGGTGAGCGAGCGCGGGCGCAGCCCCGGATCCAGATCGGCGAGGACCTGGGCCGCGGCCGCGGCGGTGTCGAGGGCCGCGGCGGCGTGGTCCTCGGCGGTGTACGGCAGGATGACGCGGCTGGCGTCGGCGGCCGGCGGCGGTGGATCGAGGGCGAGGAAGCGGAGCTCGGCGCCGGCCACCTGGCGGCGCGACTCGTACAGCGCGGGCGCGACCACCAGCGTCGCGTAAGGGGCGGCGGGCGCGCGGACGCGCAGGAACGCGGCGCCGTTGCCCGACCACTGATCGAACAGGACGATCGACCCAGGGCGGGCCAGGCCGACCGAGACGTCGAGATCGGTCGGCAGCGGCGCCGCCTCGAGATCCCAGCCAGCGGCGTCGAGCGCGGCCGGCATCGGGTAGAAGCCGCCGGCCAGGGTGCAGCCACCGTCGACGCAGCCGAAGCCGCCGTACCGGGTTGGCACGTGGGCGCGGTAGGTGGCGCGGAGGTGCAGGCGCGCGCCGGGGCCGAGCGGAGCGGGCAAGCCGATCGACCACAGCGTCCGGCGACCGGCGGCGGCGTGCGGCTCGGCGCGCCAGCCTGTGGTCGGGACCGGGCGGAGGGACGCGGCGCTCGGTCCGGTGGCGACCTGGTCGAGCGCCATCGATCCCGGGTCGAACCGGCGCGGATACAGCCAGTAGAAGCTGACGTCGTCGACCGACGCCGGAACCCGCGCCAGGCGGTTGGGATACAGCCACAGGTAGATCCGGTCGAGCGGCGCGGCGGTCGGGTTGACCAGCGAGATGTCGACCTGGCCGCGAAGATCGCCGCGGTCGACGTCGAGCTGACAGTCGACCCGTATCGCGCGCACGCCGGCGGTGGCAGCGGTGGGGGCGGCGGGGGTTCCGGCCGCGGCGCCCGGCCCGGACACGCACGGCACGGAGAGCGCGACGGCGACGGCGGAGACGAGGCGGGCGCGGCGCGCGATGGCGCAGTCTACACTGCCGTCGACTAGCCGGCGTCCTGTCCGCCGGCGTCGGCGCTAACGTCGGCGTCGATGCCGCCCGCGTCGGCCGGAACGCCGCCGTCGCCGGGGTCGGCGTCGCGGGGAGAATCGGGGGCGCCGTCGGAGGCCTCGAGGGACGCGTCCGTGTCCAGCGTCGACGCGTCGCCCGACCCC
>Ga0193753_10002999_pt1 | contig 12838 bp, 13 predicted proteins | sample H1c2metaG_FD_144925 | JGI IMG/M metagenome (GOLD analysis project Ga0193753, IMG submission 144925) | Soil microbial communities from a riparian zone of the East river system, Colorado, United States - H1c2 | ecosystem: Environmental > Terrestrial > Soil > Riparian zone | place: USA: East... | reverse complement strand
GATCTTGCCAGCTGTCACTGCGTCGTTGACCTGTACCGTGGTGTTTGGCACGTAGGTCAGCTGGGCTTCCAGGACTTCTATACCGGCTTCTTTCAGGGTGTCGCGGACTTTGGCGAATTCCTTGGGGTCGGTGTAGATGGTGGATTCTTCGCCTTCTTCCTGCATGTCTTCGGCACCAGCATCCAGGGCTTTCAACATCAGATCGTCGCCGTTGCCAGCCACCCGAATCATACCCTTGCGGTCAAACTGGAAGGCCACGGCGCCCTTTTCTGCCACGTTGCCGCCATGTTTGGAAAACGCCAGCTTTACTTCTGGGTAGGTGCGGTTCAGATTGTCGGATGCGCATTCTACCAAAATTGCGACGCCACCAGGACCGTAGCCTTCGTACATCACCTCTTGGATCTGGGCACCACCCAGTTTGCCCGACCCGCGGTCTACCGAACGTTGAATGTTGGCCGTTGGCATGTTCGCGGCCTTGGCCTTGTCTATCGCCAAGCGCAGGGCAAAGTTCATCTCTGGGTCAGCGCCGCCCTTGGCCGCTACGGCAATGGCATTGCCCAGTTTCGTAAACAGCACACCGCGTTTGGCGTCATTGGCACCTTTTTGGCGTCTGATTGTTTCCCATTTACTGTGTCCGGACATTGGCTCTCCTTCCGTGCTTGTCGTATCTGTTATTGTACTATGTTTTCCCTCTTTGCGCATGGTAGCATGGATGGGATCATGCACCAATTACCCCCCGACGCCAAGATAGGAGTACTGTGCCAAACGCATGGCAATGAACTGCTAGGAGAGGGGCTGCATAATCGGCTTCAGAAAGAACCCCTAAAGAACGTTTACTCGCGAATAGCCCACCCCGTGGCTGCTGGGCAATATAAAAGATATCTGGGCATTGAGCAGCTTATGGCACGGTATCCGGGCGATCCGTTTGGTGATGAAGAAGAGCAGGCCGCCCACGAAAATATGTTATGGCTTGGACCGCATGCCGAGAGCAGCAAAACACGTATATACGACATACACAATACTGCAATACCAGGGCTTGAATATTTTGAAGTAGGAAGCTATGCCCTCAAGGCAACTGTAGTAGGTGCGTACCTGCTGGGGTTTAAGAACTGCATGGTTCAACCCTGCTCCTTTTATGAGTCCGTTAGGAATGCGGCAGCCCTGGAGGCATCTCTGCGTAGTCCGGCAGAGTACGATGAATCCGTCGACAGACTGCATGTTGGACTTGGCAAACTAGCGACCTTTGACAGCGCAGAGCTCCAAGCCCAGTACCAAGACATCCTACCAAAGTTAAGCTTTTGGCAAAGACAAGATGTTGACACGCTCACACCAGCAGGCGCCATGCTGAGCTTCCTGCCAGACCTAGAGGCCATACATGTAGAGCAGGCCTTTACTCCGCTGGACTTATTCGACGACCTGCGCAGAGCCCTTGCCATCGGACCAGATGATGAAGTGATAGCGCTATCCTGGGGGCACAAAAATATGAGCCGGCAGCGACCCGACTTGGGGGCTGCAGACGACGGCACGATCCGGAGAGAAAGCTTTGGCGCCCTGGCTCACCGCATCGCCCCTCCGGCTCTTGATGGTCCTTGGGTGAAGTTCCCAGACGCACCGCGACCTCACATGTAGTCGGGGAAAGCCTGGATAGGAACAAACTCCAACCCGCCGCGACCGACCATGATTGTATGGCTGCCGTCCTCGCAAAAGTGCACCAGTTCGTCGGGGTGTTCAGAACCTGACGTAAACCTGCCGTCGCCCACGTGACCATACCGTTGCAGGCCCTGCTGTGGATTCCATGTTGTGGGATCAGTTAAATAAAGTCCGTTTTCTGTAGGCGTCACCTGGTATATATCCGCCATAACCCCTCGATAGACCCCTCTAAGTGACAACAACTCCGGCGAGGGGCTAACCTTGCCTAACAGCTTCAGAGTATCCATGATGCCTACCGCCAGCTTATCTGGCGAGGCGTCTGTAGAATTCATGAGCACGGACACCACTACTAACTCTTCGGGGTTTACGACCACGGCACCCCTAAATCCGTTGAAGCCCCCCGTATGCCCAAAGAGCGGCGGGTCAGATCGAAATACCTGGAGCCCCAGCCCATACTGCAGCTTGTCTAGCGCGCCGCGTGCTGACTGATGCGTCGGCAGCATCAGCTGCTTTTGTTCGTCCGAAAGCACCGTCGTGTTCTCGTCCAGAAAAGCCGCGCCTAGCCGACAAGCAGCTTCTGAAGTCAGACACATTCCCATACTGGCGGCCAGAGCATTCGTAGCCTTCCTGCTAGCAAGCGCCGGATAGCGTTCACCTGCGATGTAACTGGTATATCCTGTCGCTAACCGATCAGTAATTTCAGGTGAGTAGTCGGGATGCATGGAAACTTCTAGCCCCAATGGGGATATAATTTGCTCCCTTTCCAGATCCTCAAACGACTGGCCGCTGGCCCGTTCGACTACCAATTTGAGCAACCCATAAGCAGCGTTTGAATACCTACCCATGCCTCGCTGTTCGTGCTTAGAATCGTAAGTCGACCCCATGAACATATCAACAAGCGTTTCGTCATCTGGAAACGGCACCCTTTCGTCCCACCACCACGATGGCCGCGGCCCGTTCCTAATAAGTCCCGTACTTTGCGACAGAACCTCCCTGATGGTTACGATTGAAAAGGCTTGGTCCGGATGATCGTGGAGCTCTGGCACAAAATCAGCCACAGGCTCGTCCAGGTATAAATCGGCCGAATCGTCTAACAACATACAGGTTGCCGCAGTTGCCATTTTCTGGATTGATGCCCCTCGAAACAGGTGATCAGTAGTCATGGGCGTACTGGCTTCGACATCTGCCAACCCAAAAGCCCGGTTATAGGCCATGCCATCGTAATTCCATATACTTACGACCATTCCGGGCACACGATTGCTGGCGGCAGCGACCTCCAGATATGGATCAATCATCTCCAGCCCACTCTCCACCGTCACAGACCGCATATGTACCCCCAAGCCAGTGTTCTTGTATACAAACTTATGAAACTGAGTATAGCAAAAGAGTGCTTGCGGCTACTCTACCACCGAAGGAATTTTGGAAAAGGTCACCTTCGATTTAGCGTACAGAACAGTCGTCCCACCAAGAATCAGGACATAGAGCAGCACCAACCCCACAACGTCTATGCTGACCTCGCGCTGGGCCCAAGACGGCATAGCAAACAAGCGGATGGCCGAAACTACATAGCTCAGTAGCAATTGGGCCGGTACTGCCAGCCATCCCGCCAAACCACCGGACAACACCAAACCCGCCACGCCAGCTAGGGCGGTGGATGCCATAGCGTAGGGAATCAGCGGCACCACCGCCACATTGGCAATCAGTGCGACCAGCGAAAGCTGGCCAAACATAAATAGTATGAGCGGCAGCGTGAACAGCTGCGCGGCCAACGTTTCGATGGCCACTTGCACCAGCAGCGGGGGCGATTTGTCCTGCCAAAAACGGGCAGAAATAAGTGGGGCTAGTACCAACACACCGGCAAAGGCCAAAAACGACAGCCACCACCCCAAATCCTGCCAAATAAACAGCGGATTCACTCCGGCGGTCAGGGCCGCACCCAGCAGAATGATCAGCACCGGCTGGAATCGCCGGCCATAGTACCAGGCCGTCAGGCTCAGGCTGGTCACCACACTGGCCCGAACCATCGACGGACTGGCGCCAGTTATTGCCAAAAATACCGCCATTAGTACCAGCGACCCGGCAAAGGCCTGGTATTTAGAATACTTGGACAGAATCCGGCGAGCCAATCTGACCAAAACCGTCAGATTATAACCAGACGCCACCACAATATGCGTCAACCCCACAATCCGCAACTGCTCGTCCAACTCCTCTGGCAGGGCCGACCGCAGTCCCACCAAAAAGCCCAGACCCAAACTGGCCTGCGGTTCTGGCAGCACGCTGTAGATTGCCGCAAAGAACTCCCGCCGCAGCTTTTCTAGCGGGCTATTTGAATGAGCGCTCACCTGAACATCCGCAAAATACATACTGGCCTGATAATTGCCAAAACCGTCCACCAGTTTGCCTTGCACCCGCAAACTATCTCCGCGGCGTACACCATTTACCAGTGCCTTGACCCGCACCTGCCCCGGCAAGTCCTGGCTGCCGATCCGTACCGACCCTATCCGAAAGTCCAACTGGCCCTTGTCGCCATACACCGGGTCATCCAACACCCGGCCGTCCACCAAAACACTGCGCCCATAGAACCTGCCGTACTCCGCCACCCGTTCCCGCATAACACCGCCGCGCCACAGCCCCAGAACAAGCCCCAGCCCAACAACTATCAGCAAAGTACTAACCGTCCGCCTCCGGAAAACAATCAAAAACAGGGCCGGAATCAGAGTAATCACCACACCTACATGCCATCCGACCAACCTTGCCAAAACCAATCCCACCAGGAAAGCCAGCAGTCCAACAGAGGTAATTGTAGTTCGCCTAAAACATTTCTTCATGTCAGATCCCAAAAACGCCAGAAGAATGCAGACCAGATACCTCAAAAAAGATACTAACTATTTTTGGCCCTGGCACAAGGAAAGGCTCACTACCGAGAGTGCACCGTTCCAGAACGAATGTAACTCAGTTGTTCCAAGAACCCTCCCTAATCGGCGAACCAGGTTCAGGCGCAAAAGAAGAAGTGTCTACGGCAACATCCACTGAGCCTGCTTCAGGCATAGCCTTACCTATTATCCCCAGAACCTCCCGTATCCTACCGTCGTGCTCCCTGACTAATTCCTTCGTCGCTCCTGGGCCAAAAACTTCTCCCTGCTCCCCCACGCCACCCGCCGATGTACCTGCTGTGTTTTCTAACATAGTGGACTTACGCCTCCATTTATATACCGGAAATTATATGCCACAGAAACGACTGAGGCAATCCACAAACTTGGCCACAGGCCAGTAGATCCAAAGCCACCGCTGAAGGCAGTAGGTCGGCATCGGCCAAGAAAACGGCACACACCACTACACCAGCCGCTGGCAATTCTGCCGTTCAAGAGATTAGTCATACTTACCACCGAACACTGACAGCCAAAGGATTCCTAAGCAGATAACTACTTTTCCTTTGCACGTTTCCTATGTCTTCGAATACAGTATTGCCAATAACACGCCAAACATCTATTTTTCTGGCTTGCAGTTGGGCCGGAGATAAGTCCAATCGGTCAAGCAGCTCTGATCCTACATGATCCTGGAAGGCTATCGGCGCGTTTAATTTACTCCTTACGGCTATAGCGGCAACCATGGTAGCAACATCGTCAAACGCCACAAGCTGGCCCTCTGGATCGCGAAGGTTAGGGTGATGGTGGAATTCGAATGCTCCGCCGTTGCGGCTTGTCTGCTGTATGCCGTAGTCAAACAGAATACTCACAACTGGTGGCAAGCAATCTGCTGACCGGCGCTGCCACACGGGTTCAAGCCGCTCAAGATCAGCCGAAAAATCAGGGAACCCGGACATGCCAACCAGTGTAACAGCTGAACCACTAACACTTTCTCACCCCACCCCCGTAATACTCCCATAGCTGAGCCGGCCTATCTCCTGTTCCCGTAGTTCCATAAGAATTCGGTACCAGGACAGCCTCTTTTTGCTGTGCGGCTGGTTGAGCCGTCGGCGCAGTTCGCTGACACCCATGATGCCAACCCCGGCTAGGTATAACAGGAGTATGCCCAGCATCACAAACCACAGCAGCACCTGCAAACTGTTCGGTTTGCTCAGCTTAGTACGCCGCAGGCCTAATACGGATTTGATGTCGCGAAAGGTTTCCTCAATCTCAAATCGGTGGTAGTAAACGCGAACAATCTTGTGACGGCTCCGGCTCAGGTCGTTGGTCAGGATATACCACGGCTCATCGTCTTTGCCATTCTTCGGACTGCGGATCACTCGCAGCGCCACACCGGCAACGACGACCCGTTCGTCAGATCGCTTAGCGTTGCTCATCCGTACTGGCTGGCCAGCTATTTCCACCAACCGTCCAGCCTTCAGCCGGATGTAGAAAGTCGCACCTTCGCCATGCAACAGCCTGATGATCTGCTGGTCACCAAAGCCGCGGTCAAACACCAGCTTTGGCCAGAAACCGAGTAGCTCACGCAGTCGGCACAGACTGGCCAATGTCCGCTGGGTCTCGTTGGTTGTTTGAGCGTCATACTGCTTACGCATACACTTGGTTCGTTTGGAAGCATCGTCACGAGCTGACAACTTGCCGGAGTAGGCAGTTTCCTGGAAGATTGGCAGCGCCCTACCGATCCAAGTCTGTACCGCGAATACCAAGGCTACTAAACCGTTGAAGTCCGAGTGGTCGACGTTAACGTAGCTATGTTCAGTTACCAGCTCAAGCTTGGCAACAATGTCAGCCATTGTATCGGGCAACTTGGCGTTGGCCAACAGGCGGGCCATCTTGACTTCAGCTGCCCCACGAGAGATACCGGTTGTCCGAGCGTTAGCATTGCAACTAATAAGCGGACGCAGTGACAGCGCAGCAATACCAAATGGTACCAGGCGTGCCCAGACCTGGGGAATGTGGGGCAATATTTTGGTTTGTACAATTTTTTGAGTAGCGTCTAAGATAGATGGAGACGACATAGCATGTTTGTTTTCCTCGAAGATTACATTTTTGTTATGTCGTCTATTTTATAGCGTTAGCGGGTAGTGATGCAAAAAGTGTTAGTGGTTCAGATGTAGGAGAGCAGAACCAGCCGGGTTCAGTGAGCCCTAGTGATGTGCTTCGTTTGGCACAGGAAGGCTTTGTGTTGCAGGCTGAGCGCTCTGGCCCACTCGATAGGACTGAGGATATACTAGAGGCGGTCGAGGGAATACAACTGGCACGTAATTACTTGGCCGCAAGACACCACTCTTGGTATCACAAACAGTATGTAGACGGGACAAGGAAGGCCAAAGAGGGAGGCGAAGAAAACCCTTCGATTGACCTCCCCGAAGACCATGGACATCGTGTGGCACATCATGCTCGGTATTTAAGACGTATCGGCCGCATATCAACAGAAGACTGGAGAAATATTGGATTGGCAGAGGAGCCTGAGGCGCCCCCAAGGGAGGCCGTTAACCAGGCAGCAAATTGGTTGCTGGAAAATGATCCCCGTATTGTCAGTTCGCTGATGCGTCCGGACTGGGATGATCATTTTCCCCAGGAACCTGAAGACCTCAACGATCAGGATGAACGGGCGAGGCAGCAGGACAATTGGACGGCGTTTAAGGCGCACTATCCCGAGGACATGCAGCTGATGCTGGACGAGCTGTACGAGGGGACACAACGGTTGGCCACACTCCAGGGAGACAAAGCGTCAGCCAAAGAATTTGCGCAGCACAAAGAAGCACGTGCTGACGTTTTGCTTTGTGCTTCGTCGGTTCGTGTATTGGAGCGCACCGCACACAAACTCCGGCAACAAGCCGCAGGCCTGCGCAGTCATGTGCCAGAGGGGCAGCCAATGCCTACGGCCATAACCAAACAAACTGAACACCTGGAAGATCAGGCTGCGTACTTTGAAATCCAGGCTGGCGATATGTATATAACCGGTGTTACAAAGGGTCCGGATGGTCAGGAGAGGCCAGTATACAACGAGCCGGTCATGCGAGAGCTCGAACGTCGGTCAAGGTTGGACGATAGGCGCGAACTGCGCCATGGGCTGCTCTATACCCCCGGCATGGAAAAGATAGTCACCGGACTTTTGCCGGAGGCACGGGCTGGTAGTCCCGTTTTGCTGGTGGGGGAAACAGGTGGTGCCAAAACCGCCGTAGCTGAACACATGGCCTCAAAGTTACTGAAGGAACGCGGCAAAGATCCGCGGTCCTACGAATTTGTATCTGGCTATGGCCAGATGACCGCCAGTGAGTTGATGGGAGGGGTTGAGGTGCGGGTGAACGAGCAGGGCCCCTTCACCGAGTTTGTAGATGCCGCAGCCGTCCGAGCCATGAAAAAAGGCGTGCCCCTGGTTATAGACGAAATTAACGCCACCGACCCAACAGACCTTCAGAAACGGTTGAACAAAATACTACAGCTCAGCCCCGGAGAGAAATACCAAATACAGGAAAACAATAACGAGCGAATCGTTGTGCAGCCCGGCTTTTGTATTATTATGACCGCCAACGAAAAATCCGCCCGTTATACCAGTGTGCACGCCTTGTCAGCTGATTTTAAAAGCCGACTTGCTACCACTACGGCACGGGTAGAATACCCTGACATCAATACCCTGCCAGGCCAAGTACCAACAGATCTGGTTCGACTCGCGCAGGCGACCCTGGTAGATCAGTACGGCACCATTCCAACCGACAATCCAGCAATTGACGAAAAAACCATCCTCAAGTTTGTTGGTGCATGCCACCGATTGCAGCGCATGTTTACCCTGCCCAAAGAGCTTCTCAGCAGTCGGGAAACGATGAAACTACCCAATTCGTTCAACGACCTGCGTCGCAGTAACAAGACGTTCCTAGAGGAAGAAACGATTTCGCCCCGGACCATGACCACCATATTAGGTGCGCTAGTGAGGGGAGGGCATGATGGTGTCCGGCTACCAGATGTTTTGGAGCGTTTTGTGAGCGGCGTGACCAACCAGGGCGACCGTGAGCTTATCCAGGCCGTGCTGGCAGAAGCCGATCTGCTAAAAGGGGCTGAAGCATCATGAGTCTTTTTGGGGTAGAACATACCGGGGTGGTTTTCCCCGAAGCAACAAACAGGGGTGATAACCCCAACCGTGCGCCCTTTGAGGCCATAGGGGACGTTTGGTCGCGGCAGCAGCGGTCGGCCGGCCGGCTGGCCGTCACTGGTGGTCGCAAGGACGCCATTGGCGATTTGTTAGAAGGTGACGCGGAGTTTGAAGAAACAGAAATCATGACCATGACCCGGGCCGCCCTTTCCCGTACCAAGGATTTGTTTTCTAGGGCAGACATTGTCGTGCCAAAGGATCTGGAGGAACTCGGTGATGTGGATTGGGGAGGGTTGCAGGAGCAATACAAGTATTTGGAAAACTTTCCTCATCTGAAGCCTCGAGTGCTTATTTCTCCGCGGGGAATGTCTCTGCGTACCTGGGAGGACTTTTATGCTAGTCTGGCTGGGGGTGGCAAAGCGTCAAGTCTAGAGCCCGAGCATGGGGCCAGACAAGGCTGGGATTCACTTGTTGGCGGTGACACCGGATGGACTACGTCTGTTGTTTGTAATAGGCTGAAAGCACTTAAAGACTTTGGTCACGATGGCCCTCGGCGGGTGAGTGATGTAGGGAAAGAGAGCTTTGGGCTTGCCAAGGCAACCGAACATCCCACAGTCGAACAATTCCTAACCCTCTATGCCATGGAATTTGCGGGCATACAGGAAGCGACTGGAGCAGGGAGTCAATTCCCTACTTGGCTCAAGAGGCCAGAGACTATGAGCGATCAACAAGCTCCAGCAGCATGGGTGCAAGGCACTGAGGTGCATATCAGCTATATTTCGCCTGCACAGTCAGACATCTACAAGCTTCCTGTGATCAACGCAAGTCAACGCTCCTCTCCTCCGAATAATGCCCATTAAAAGCCTGCTCAGGTCTCCATTTTGCCTCAAAATTACCCCCTTCGGCATCAATCTGCCCTGACCCACCAGTTGTACTGACGGGTACTAATTGGCCCAGAACAAATTGCTATAGAAGGAAATGGACGGCTTTGGCATCAGGAGCGAGAATGAGAGCGAGACTTGGAATTGATCCTAAAAGTCTCAAAAACTGTACTCCATATATGTCCGGTCGGACATATTATGAGTACACTTTTATTTCAAAAGGCAGATGAATTGCATTTGAACTGCTTGTTGCAAAAAGGTCGGCGTCAGGGGAAAAGATTTTGGACGGGTTCTTACGGATGACGCAAGCATAAGTTCAGATACCATATCGTTGCAAAAAACGTTACACACAAAACACCAATTTGCGGTTATACTAGTAATAAGCCCAAAACGTAAACAGGGAGGGCAAGAGTGGCAGTCTCTGATCACCTGAGGATAGCATCAACCGAGCTTCTGAAGGCTGCTGATCTTGTCAAACAAGACATAGAACACTTGCGTCGGGAAGGGTCGGACATCGGCCGCTCCATCAACAACCAGGTATCCGATCTCGCCAAACAAGCCCGATACCACGAAAACGAACTCCGTGGCATAGGCTCTGGCCAGGCATCGCAAATCCACGCCATTATCCAGCGTATCCAACAAGACATCGCTCGGAAAAGGTCAGACATCCGGACCCATCAAACCCGCATAGACGCCATGATCCGCGAAAGGCAAAACCTTGTCAACGAACTGGAATCCAAAGCCCGAACAGTGATGCCCTAGCCTGGGCTATGGAATACCAGGCAGACACCCGTTCGCCAACACGACTTGAACAAATGCGGTATTTCTCGTAAAATACCGAAGTTACTGCAGCCTGTCCAAATTCGCGAGAGGATTCGCGGATTTGAGAAGGAGACGGCTTGGTAATGTTACCAGAAGTGCCGAGCAAACTTGTTTTGTCGGCAGTTCGGCAAGATTACCATCACACGTCGTCGGTGTGGCTCTTTAGCTCAGTTGGTAGAGCAGAGGCTTGAAGAGCCTTGTGTCCCCAGTTCGAGTCTGGGAGGAGCCACCAAACAGAATTACAGATAGGAAAGTTTCCAGGATTTATTTCCAGGAACTTTTTGTTTGCCTCCACTCTGTTATTTTAGTTCGAGTCTGGGAGGGCGAAATATCAGTTTGCCTGACATGAGGTAGTATTAAGGATATGTCACAAAAGAAAACTGCCATTGATGTTGTACTCCTGCCATCTCCAGAAATGACCAATAAAGTCATCCAGATCAATCGCGAGTTACTAAAAACTAATGGGCAAAAAATAGTCCTTGACGAGCAAAACTGCCTACCGCACATCTCGCTTTGCATGGGTGTGGTAGAAAATGCCGACTTGCCACAGATTCAAGTGGCGCTAGGTAGTATTTCTAGAGATTTCTCATCTTTTCAACTTACTATAGAAAACATGCGGGCCGATACCATCCCAACCGGCAAAAAAGAGTCAGACTTGCGTATCAAAGACGATATCTCACTCCAGAAATTACAGGCCACAATCATGAGCAAGTTATGGCCGTATCTTACATATGACGTTAACGCCCAGATGCTCTATAATCCCCAGGAAATAGAAGAAGTCACGTTCACCTGGATCAAAGGCTATGCCAAAAAATATGAAGACCCGTCATCATTCTATCCACACATAACCGTGGGTTTTGGTGAGACAGAAGTTTTTGATGAAGAATTTCCAATGACTTTTAACGCTTCGACACTCGCGCTCTGCCAACTTGGCAATTATTGCACAGCAAGGAAAGTATTTGGCAAATTCGAACTGCTGGCATCATAAATTTATAGCATCAGAGCCAATTCCTCGATTGACGATATTATACAAGTTCTATACAATACACACACATAAGGAGCACTGGACATGGCCACGAAAACACTCAACATTGCGCTACCGGAAGAATTGATCAAAGAAATTGATGCTAATATCAAAAAAAGCTACTCCAGCCGGAGTGAGTATTTTCGTCGTTTGGCGTTGAAAGATCTTGACCGCAAGCAGCGCTGGGATGCAATTTTTGCTGAGGGAAAAAAAATCGGCAAAAAAATGAGCATAACTAGCGAACAGCAGGTCTATGACATGCTTTATCAGGACAAGCTGGAAAGACAGGTTAAGCGTGAAGCCCTACAGAAAAAAGCGCGTCGTCGTTGATACGAACGTTTGGGTTTCGGGCATAGTATTCGGTGGCAAACCCGAACAAGTTCTGCGCTATCTGCTGGAGGAAGAGGCTGAATTGATAATAAGCGAGGAATTGATCACTGAGCTAAGGCAGAAGATGACAAAAAAGTTTCCAGACTATCTTACTAAATTCGATCGTATCGAGGCTTCTATTCGCGAAGACGTCATGGCGGTAAGCCCAGACAAGCTCCCGACTCCAGTAAGTCGGGATCCAGACGATGATAAGTTTATAGAAACCGCGTTAACTGGCCACGCTGATTACATCATCAGTGGCGACAAAGATTTGTTAGTGCTAGGTGCATATCAAGGGATAAAAATACTAAAGCCCGCTGATTTTTTAGCACTTTCTACAATAGCGGGCATCTAGCCCGTAATCTGCCTCCATCATTGCTTCAATGTCAAGCTCACCCAAACACTCACAAAGAAGCTGGAGATCAGAGAAGATACAGTTCCAGTTTCCCCTGGTATGGCCCACCAATCTTGTTCACAGATAGGAAAGTTTCCAGGAACTTTTCGTTTATCTTTGTCCCTGTTGGTTTAGTTTGAGTCTGGCATACCGGCCTATGGATTGGCAAGACTGGCTAACGGCGAATCACACTAATGATTCAAATGAGTCAAGGCTTGATCCTTGCATATCTACAGACCCTAGCATGGCAACGGATCCGACCGGACCCGTTCCCTGCGTATTGCCGTCATGGGGAAGCTCGCATGCGGGAAGACCCACATACCCCGACGTATTCCCGTACTGGTCGGGCCCATCAAGCTCTAGCAAAACACCTTCTGCGGCATTGCCCATGCCCGCCACTGTTTCATAAAAAACTCTCTGCAGATTAAGGTTGTCAGTGGGCGGGCTGTCTAAGCTCTCTCTAGTTATGCCAAGTACAATGCAAAGTTTTCGACGACCCTCAAGAGCAAATCCCATAACTCTGTAGTTGCGAGTATCAATTTCTTCGAAGACATCAAAGTGCAAACCAAGGCGAGGGTACCGCGTTAGATAATAAGTAAAGGTTACCCAAAGCCCAAAAGGTTATCTAGAAATGGTAACCAAGCTCTTTCTGGGTCCTTTGCAACTTACTTGTTAACG
>Ga0193753_10002998_pt1 | contig 12839 bp, 9 predicted proteins | sample H1c2metaG_FD_144925 | JGI IMG/M metagenome (GOLD analysis project Ga0193753, IMG submission 144925) | Soil microbial communities from a riparian zone of the East river system, Colorado, United States - H1c2 | ecosystem: Environmental > Terrestrial > Soil > Riparian zone | place: USA: East River... | reverse complement strand
CCGCCACGGATGAAATGATGCTGCAGCTGCGGCGCGGCCGGCCGTACGTCAGCTTGGATACGGACTCGATCGGCGGCTACGTGATTCGCGCCGCGGCGCCGATCGAGGACAGCAGCGTCGGACCCCGCGTGCTGATTGCGCTCTATCCGGTGCCGTTGCAGTTGAGCCAGCTCGCCGATACGGTGCAGCGTTCCCTGTCGTCCTACGCCCATCTGGTGCAAATCAGGCAGCCGCTCAAAACGACCTTTGTCCTGATCTTGAGTTTTGTCGTGCTGATGTCTTTGATCGCCGCCGTATACGGCGCCTTCTTTGCCGCGCAGCGGCTGGTGCAGCCGGTGCAGGATTTGATTGCCGGCACGCGCGCGGTGGCAAAGGGCAACTACGACACCCGGCTGCCCTTGCCGGGGCGGGACGAACTGGGGTTTCTCGTCACTTCCTTCAACGACATGACCAAGCGCCTGGGCAGGGCGCGCGCGGAAACGCGCCGCAGTCAGCAGGCGGTCGAGGCCGAGCGGGCCGGACTCGCGGTGATTCTCGCGCGCTTGTCGACCGGTGTGGTCTCGCTCGAGCCGGATCTGAAGGTGCGCACCGCCAATCAGGCCGCGAGCGGCATCCTGGGCGTCGACCTGGAGGCCGCCATCGGCAAGCCCTTCGATGAGTCCATCAGCGACAGCGCCTTGTTCACGCAGTTCCTGGCGGCCATCAAGCAACGTCTGCAACCGGAGCAGCTCGACTGGCGCGAACAGATCGAGCTGCTGTCGGAGTCCGGCAAGCATGTGCTGATGTGCGCCTGCACGGCGCTGCCGAACGATGCCGGCGGCGCGGCCGGCGTGGTGCTGGTGTTCGACGACATCACCACGTTGCTGCAGGCGCAGCGCGACGCGGCATGGGGCGAAGTGGCACGCCGCCTGGCGCATGAAATCAAAAATCCGCTCACACCCATCCAGCTATCCGCTGAGCGGATGCGGCGCAAATTCCTAGGCAGCATGAATGAGCAGGATGCCCAGATCCTGGAGCGCGCGACGACCACCATCGTGGCGCAGGTCGATGCGATGAAGCAGATGGTGAATGCCTTCAGCGAGTATGCGCGCGCCCCCGACATGCATTTTTCGCGCTTCGACCTGAACCAGTTGATCACCGAGGTCGTGGACCTGTACCGCGTTCAGGACAGCAGCGCGGAAATGAAGCTGCTCCTGAGCCCGCTGCTGCCGCCCATCTCGGCCGACCGCATGCGCATTCGGCAGATCCTGAACAACCTGGTCACGAATTCGCTGGAGGCGCTCGAGGGCAGGGTGGGTGCGCGGATCGAAATCGAAACTCAAGTCGCCGACGATGGTCTGAAACAAGGAACATCTGTGGCGATCGTAGTTACCGACAATGGCCCGGGCTTTCAGCGCGATTTGATTGGCACGGTCTTTGATCCATATGTGACGAGCAAGCCCAAAGGCACCGGCCTTGGACTGGCAATCGTCAAGAAGATCGTGGAAGAGCACGGCGGGCGCATTGAGGCGGATAATCAGCGCTCGGGAGGTGCCCGCGTCCGAATTGTATTGCCGCTGGCCGACGGCGCACGCTCCACGGGCGCCCGTGAGCCGCGCAAAGGCGAACACAGGAGAGAACGCGTATGACCGCTTCAAGAATATTGGTGGTGGACGACGAGGCGGATATCCGCGGGTTGCTGAAGGAAATTCTCTCCGAAGAGGGTTATGACGTGGAGATTGCGGCGGATGCGAGCCAGGCGCGCTCCTCGCGCGCCTCCCAGGTACCGGATCTGGTGCTGCTCGACATCTGGATGCCCGACACGGATGGCATCACGCTGCTGCGCGAATGGTCGGTGACCGACGGTTATGACTGCCCGGTGGTCATGATGTCGGGGCACGGCACCGTGGAGACCGCGGTGGAGGCCACGCGTCTCGGTGCATTCGATTTCGTCGAGAAGCCGCTGTCGCTCACCAAGCTGCTGCGCACCGTGGAGCGGGCGCTCGACGCCGGGCGCCGCAAGCGCTTGTCATCGCGCACCCAGGGCTCGGCACTGGCCGTGCCGATCGGAAAATCCAAGATTACGCAGATGCTGCGCGAACAGGTTCAGCAGGCCGCCTCCAGTTCGTCTCCCGTGCTGCTGGTGGGCGAGCTGGGGTCCGGACGCGAGGCGTATGCGCGCTATTTGCATTCCTTGAGTGCGCGCGCCGCAAAGCCGTTTTTCACCGTGGTTGCGGCCAGCCTGGGATCTGATCCTGCTGCGGCCCTTTTCGGCAGCGATCGCGACGGCAAGATCGAGCCCGGCGCTTTCGATCAGGCAACGGGAGGCTCGCTCTACATCAGCGGGCTCGAAGATTTGAATGTCAACGCGCAGCGCGCGCTGCTCGGCGCCATCGAACAAAACGGCTATACCCGCGTGGGCGGCCGCCAGCGTCTGAATCTCAACGTGCGTTGGATCAGCTCGGCGCAGGAGGGCTTCGAATCCGGTACTTCAGCCGAACCGTTCCGCCGCGACTTGCTCGCGCACTTGAACGTGATCACCTTGCGCGTGCCGCCGCTGCGCGACTATGCCGAGGATGTCCCCGATCTATTGCGGTACTACGTCGACCGCCTGGTCGACGAGCAGCACCTGCCGCTGCGCCGTTTCAGCGTTGCCGCGCAAAATCGCCTGCGCAATTATCCCTGGCCGGGAAATGTGGGTGAGCTCAAAAATCTGGTGCAGCGTGTGCTGATCTTGGGCGCCGGCGAGGAAATTCGCCTCGAGGAAATCGAGCGTGAGCTGGCCGTTAAAATGGCCGTCGACGAGCCGCTGGTGAAGCAGGACTTGCTGGCGCTGCCATTGCGCGAAGCGCGCGAACAATTCGAACGGGCCTATTTGCAGCAGCAGTTGTTGCTCTGCAACGGAAAAGTCGGTCAGCTGGCCAAACGGGTAGGGATGGAACGGACGCACCTGTATCGAAAGTTGCGCGCATTAGGGGTCGATTTTCGTCAATTAGGCGAGGATTAGCGTCGATTCTCGGTCTTGACATAACTTAACATTCCGTGACCGGCCCTGGCATACTGCAGGCCGCAAATCGGATAACAGGGATAAAGCCAATGGAAGCGATCGCAACTGCATCGGGCGTGCGCGCCGAGAGCCGTAATTTCTATGTGTGGATGGCCGGCGGGTTTCTCGCCGTCGCGTTCGGCGGATTCATTCCGACCTATTGGGCAAGAGTGGCGGCAGGGTCTTTTCATGCCGAGCCCATCATTCACATCCATGGGGCACTTCTGTTCACTTGGACGTCTTTCTATTTCGTGCAAACGCTGCTCGTTGCAAAGGGCCGCACCCTCGATCATCGCGCCTGGGGGTTGGCGGGAATTTCGCTGTTCACCGCGATGATGTGTTCGATTCTGGTTGGCGAGGAGGCCGTGCTCGCCAGAAACGAGGTCCTGGGCTTCGGCGAAGCGGCGCTGCGGTTTTCCGCCGTTACGCTCACGGCATGGCCCCTCATGGCCGTAATTTTCATCTTAGCCATCGTCAAGATTCGCAAACCCGAATCTCACAAGCGGCTCATGACGCTGTTGATGATCGGCATCATGACCCCGGCGATTGCGCGGGTATTTCTCACGTTGTTCGCCCCGCCGGGACACGCCGGCCCGCCGCCTCCCTTTGTCGCGACGCCGCCCAGCCTCGTAGCCGATCTGTTTCTCGTCGTGGCCGTCGTTCGTGATTGGCGCATGCTCGGGCGTCCTCACCCGGTCTACGTGTACGGGGGAATCGCGCTGGTCGTGCAACAGCTGCTCACGGCGCCGATCGCCGCGACGGCGACCTGGATGCACATTGCCAAGGCGTTCGCGAGTTTGGCGCACTGATCGAGAGCGGCGGCCCGCCGGGCCGGCGTTAGTCGCCGACGCGGATCACCAGCACATCGACGTCGGCCTTGCGCAGAATCTGGCGCATGCGATTGAGCTCTTCCAGCTTGGAGATCGGCCCGACGCGGATGCGATGCCAGGTATCGTTGTCCACCGTCACCTTCTGCACGTTGGATTCGATGCCCTGCAGCGCCAGCTTGGCGCGCACGCGATCCGCGTCCGCGAAGTTCTTGTATGACCCGGCCTGCAAGACGTACGTACCGCTGCGCGTTTCGGGCACGGCCTTGATGTCCGGCCTGACATCCTTGTCCTTCTCGGGCACGACCACTTCGAATTTCGGCAGCATTTCATAAAAGGCGTAGGTCTTGGAATCGTCCCTGACGGGATCGCCCGCTTCGGGCGCTTCATTGCCGTGAGGCCGCTTTTTCGCCGTCTTGCCGGCACTGGCCACGGGCGCGTCGAGCCGGTGATCCTTCAGGTACACGACCGCGGCGACCGCCAACCCCAAACCCAATCCGCAGGCAACGCCCAGCCACCCGGAAAAGCCGCCGGGCTTGTTGCGTTTGGTTTTGTAATCGCGTGGCATGAAGTCTTTCTACATGGTGTCGGGCGCCGAAACGCCCAGCAGCTTGAGGCCGTTGCGAATCACGATTTGCGTCGCCAGCGCCAGATCCAGCCGCGCATTGCGGCTGCCTGAATCCTCGACGATGAATTGATGGGCGCTGTAATAGGTATGGAAGTCATTTGCCAGATCGCGCAAATAATGCACCAGCGAATGCGGCGCACGCAGCGCCGCGCCTTGCTTGACGACCTCGGGGTAGGCGCTGATGCGCTTGATCAACTGCAGCTCCTGCGGCTCCTTGAGCTTGGCAAGCGAGACAATCCCGAGAGCCACGTCGTGGGTCAGCCCGCGTTCCTTGAGCTGCCGCATGACGCTGGCGACCCGCGCGTGCGCGTACTGGATGTAGTACACCGGATTCTCATTGGAGCGCGACTTCGCCAACTCCATGTCGAAATCCAGATGCTGATCGTTGCTGCGCATCACGTAGAACAGCCGCGCGGCATCGTTGCCGACTTCCTTGCGCAGGTCCCTCAAAGTGACATAGTCGCCCGACCGCTTCGACATCTTGGCTTTTTCGCCGCCGCGATACAGCGATACGATCTGCATGAGCAGCACCTCGAAGCGTTCCGCCGGCCCGCCGAGCGCGATCAACACCGCCCTCAAGCGAGTGATGTAGCCGTGATGATCGGCGCCCCAGATGTACATCAGGTGTTCGAAGCCGCGCTCGAGCTTGTTCAAGACATAGGCGATGTCCGAGGCAAAGTAGGTCTTCAGGCCATTGTCGCGCACGATGACGCGATCCTTCTCGTCGCCGAAGTCCGTGCTCTTGAACCACAGCGCGCCGTCCTTCAGGTAGGCATGGCCTGATTTCTTCAAGGCTTCGATCGAGCGGTCGATGGCGCCGCTGTCGCTCAAGGAGCGTTCCGAGAACCAGCAATCGAAGGTGACGCCGAACTCGGCAAGATCCTCGCGGATGTCGCCCACGATGCCGTCGAGCGTTGAGCGCAGTACGCTTTCGTACCCAGAATCGCCGATCAAGCTGCGCATGCGCGAAATGAGCGCGTCGATGTAGATGTCCTTGTCGCCGCCCTGCGGCTCATCCGGCGGAAGTCCCTTGAACACATCGCTGGCGGATTGCTTCAAGGCCGTACCCAGCGCCGCGAACAATTGCTCGCCGACCGCCACCAGGTATTCGCCGACATAGGCATTGGCGGGAAACGCGAACTGCTCGCCGCAGCGCTCGAGATAGCGCAGCCACGCGCTCACCGCGAGAATATCCATTTGCCGGCCGGCATCGTTGATGTAGTACTCGCGCTCGACCCGGTACCCGACGGCTTCGAGCAGATTGCTGAGCGATGCTCCGAAGGCGGCGTGCCGGCCGTGGGCGACGTGCAACGGCCCGGTCGGATTGGCCGAAACGAATTCAACCTGCACGCGGCGCCCTGCGCCGGCTTGCGAGCGGCCATAGGACGCGCCTTCGCTCAAGACCTTGGCGATTTCCTGATGATAGGCATCGTCGGTCAGGAAAAAATTGATGAACCCCGCTCCGGCAATCTCCACCTTGACGATGGAATTGCTCGGCGGAAGCGCGGCCAGCAAGCTTTCCGCGATCTTGCGGGGATTCTGGCGGGTGGCCTTGCCGAGGCGCATGGCCAGATTGCTGGCGAAATCGCCGTGCTGTGCATCGCGTGTGTTTTCCACCTCGATACCCACGCCGCGCGCCGCGGCAGGCACCAATTCCTTGGGCAGCGCCTCCAGGGCGTGCTTCAGCAAGTCTTCGATCAGGGTCTTCAAAAGGGATTCCAACGTGAGTGACAAAGGCTGCGCAGTTTACCGCAAAGCACTCAATCGACCTCCAGCGGATCGACATCGATCGACCAGCGCAGCCCCTTGGGTCCTTGAAGCGCCTCGACTTGCGGCAGCCAACGGGAAAGAAAGCGCTGCAACGCGGACCGCGCCGGCGTTTCCACCAGCAAATGCGCGCGGAAGTGATCGGCGCGACGCGCGATCAGGGCCGCGGCGGGCCCGAGAATTTTGATGGTGGAATCGCCCAGGCCCAGACCCGCTTCGGCCGCGGTTCGCAGAAAGGCCTGCAATTCCGCGCTGTCTCTGGCCTCGGCGCGCAGCAACGCGAGGCGCGAGTAAGGCGGCCACCCCGCTTCGCGGCGTTCCTCCAGCGCGCTGGCCGCAAAACTCTCGTAGCCCTGTGCGATCAGCCGATTCAAGAGTGGATGCTCCGGAAATTCGGTCTGAATCATCACCTCTCCGGCGCGTGTTTCACGTCCGGCCCGTCCAGCCACCTGGGTGATCGTCTGGGCCAGCCTCTCCGTGGCGCGGAAGTCGCTGGCGAAGAGTCCCTGGTCGGCGTCGAGAATCACCACGAGTGTGACGTCGGGAAAATGGTGACCCTTCGTGAGCATTTGCGTGCCGATCAGAATGCGCGCCTCGCCGCTATGCACGCGATCCAGTATGGACTGAATCGAACCCCGGCCGGCCGTGCTGTCGCGATCCAAACGCGCCAGCGGCGCGTCGGGAAACAAGCGCGCCAATGTTTCCTCGACCCGCTCCGTTCCCTGTCCCACAGCCAGGAGCGCCTGACTGCAACTGGCGCAGGTAGTCGGCACCGGCGCGACCGCGCCGCAGTGATGGCAGCGCAGCTGCTGCGCGCGGCGATGCAATGTCATACGTGCATCGCAATGCGCGCACGGGGCGACCCAGCCGCAGGAATTACAGAACAGGCTCGGCGCGTAGCCGCGCCGGTTTAAAAACACGATGACCTGGCCGTCAGCCCGCAAATGCTGATCGATGGCTTGCAGCGCCGGACCCGACAGACCCTGTTCCGCCGCGTGCCGGCGCAGGTCCACGAGCGTCATTCGCGGCGGCTGCGCCGCGCCCGGCCGCTGCGGCAACAAATGCTTGATGTAGCGTCCGCTTGCTGCATTTTCCAGGGTCTCCAGCGACGGCGTGGCGGACCCTAAAATGACCGGGACTCCCGCGCCGCGGGCGCGCACAACGGCGAGATCGCGCGCCGAGTATCGAAATCCCTCGTGCTGTTTGTAAGAGGCGTCATGCTCTTCGTCGACGACGATCAGCGCGAGCTTGGGGAGCGATGCGAACACGGCCGAACGTGTGCCGATGACGATGCGGGCGTGGCCGCCGTGCGCCGCGCGCCATGCATCGCGCCGCTCGGTGTCGCTGAGGCCGGAGTGCACCACGGCGACGCCGGCGCTGAAGCGGCGGCTAAAACGCTCCACGAGCTGCGGCGTCAAGGCAATCTCCGGCACGAGCACCAGCGCCTGCCCGCCGCCGGCAATCGCGGCGGCGATGACGCGCAAGTACACCTCCGTCTTGCCGCTGCCCGTCACGCCATAGAGCATGTGCACGCTGAAAGTCGCCAGCGACGCCAGGATGGTGTCGACCGCCTGAGCTTGGGCACCGGTGAGCGCCAGCTCGCCGGGATGCATTTGCATCTGCCCCGCGGGGTTGGCTGCGGAAATCCGCGCGGCGATCCAGCCGCGCACGGCCAGAGCCTTGAGCAAAGTGGGTTTGAAGAATTCGCTGACCTCGTCGGCCGTGGCGTCTGTGCGCCCCGAAAGCCAGGCGAGCAGTGCGCGCTGTTGCGGCGCGCGTCGCGTGCTTGGGCTGGCAAGTTCTTCGCGGCCCTGGTCGGTGAGACTCCAATGCTCCGTGTTCGCAACGGCAGGCTGACCGGCGCGCAAGGCAACGGGGAGCGCAGCGGCGTACACCTCGCCAACCGGGTGATGGTAGTAATCAGCGGCCCATCGCAGCAATTCGAACGTGACCGCGTCGTAAACCGGTTCCTCGTCCAGGAATTCCAAAGCGGCCTTGAGCTTCAGCACGGGAAGCGCGGACTCGGAAACGATGCCAACCAAAATCCCGATCAGACGTTGACGTCCAAAGGGGACCAACACTCGAATTCCCGGTCGCGGCGCCGCCTGCGTCGGCGCAGGCGGCGGCAGATAATCGAACACGCGGCGCAACGGGGTATCGAGTGCGATCTGCAAAATCATGGATTATTTGTCCACAAAATCTGTGGATAACTCTGTTGAGAAGCAGGGGTCATTTACCCTAAGTGCCCGTTCCGTTTCGGGTCCAGTCAAATTGGTGAAAAAATGCCCGAAGTCGAAATGATTCTTTTAGATTCAATGGATTACGGCTGCCACTCAATACCGCGCTAAAGGTTTGAACGAAAATATTGCAAAGGAAGTCACATGCGATGTGCGTAAGTCGCTGATCTTGCGCCCTTCGCGGCGTCAACCTTCGCTGCGGCCAAGCGTTTATACCTTGAATGGAGATGATACGCATGGCCCGCTTTGATACGCTCAATACAGCTTGGACGGTCTGGGATAGTCCCGCTCCAGCGCCAGAGGGAGCGGTTCTGGAGTACACGAAAGAACTCGAAAAATTTTTGGCCGAGATCGAGCGCCGCGCATTTCGAATGGCCCAAGTCGCACTGCGCGATCCGGACGATGCGCTTGATGTCGTGCAAGACGCCATGCTGAAGCTTACGCGTAACTATGCAGCACGCCCGAGCCCTGAATGGCGGCCGCTGTTTTATCGAATTCTGGAAAACGGCATACGGGACATGCAGCGGCGCCGAACGGTGCGAAAGAAGGTCATGACGTGGTTGCCCGGCCCGAAAGAGGATCCAGACAACGAGGCACAGGACCCTTTGGAGAATGTCGCCGACGCCGCTCCCGCCATCCCTGAAAGACTGATGCAGGCGGAGGCGATGGAGCATTTGGAAGAATCCTTGCGCGCCTTGCCGGCGCGGCAGCGCGAGGCCTTCATGTTGCGCAATTTTGAAGGTATGGATGTTGCCGAGACGGCGAGCGCCATGGCTTGTTCGGAAGGCAGCGTAAAGACGCATTATTCGCGCGCGGTGCATGCATTGCGCGCACAGCTCGGTGAGGTTTGGTGATGAGCGAACAAGATAATGAGGCATTCGAGACGCGCAGCCGCGCCCTGTTCCAAGACAGCGTGGACGGGTTGGACATGCGCATTCGCTCGCGCCTGACTCAGGCGCGCAGCGCCGCACTGGAGGCTGCGCAGCGTAGACCATCCTGGTGGTTGGGCTGGAAGGTATGGACGCCGGCGGCCGGCGTGACGGCCGCGGCCATTTTGGGCGTGGTCTTGTGGCTCGGTTTGCCGCCGGGACATCAGGGCGGAACGGTGGCTGACGCACAGACGAGCTTCGAGGACCTTGACCTGGTTGCTTCCTCGGACGAAGGTTCGACTGATGCGCTGGATATGCTGCAAGACGACATCGATTTTTATTCGTTTGCGGATAAGGCCGCGAACTCGGGACCGGCTGCGTAGGTTGACTGTCGCGGGCTTCGTAAGGAGCTGCCTGTTGTTCGGTGCGCTGTGCGCGACCGCGCGCGCCACACCGCCGCCGGCGGCGCCAGCGCCGCCACCGCCTCCGGCATCGACGGTGCAGCCGGCGGCACCGGACGAAGGTTTCCTCGAGTTTCTGGGCTCGGATGATGTGGGCGATGCTGCTTGGTGGGAATTTCTGAAGAAAGCGCCGCCGCCGCGAGAGAGCAATCCTCCTCCCGCAGCGCCGCCGCCTCAGGATGCAAAGAAATGATCAGGATTTGGTTCATCTGCGCCAGCTTGACCTTAAGCGCCGCCGCCAGCTTCGCGCAGGCCCCGGAGCCTGCGCCGCCTGCGTCCTCACCGCCGCCCGCGGCCCAAGTCCCCGCCGCACCGCGCGCTTGGAGTTCGCTCTCGCCCGATCAGCAGCGCTTGCTGCAAAATTATCAAGGGAAGTGGAATAGCCTGCCTCCCGAGCGGCAGCAGTCGCTCGCAACAGGGAGTCAGCGCTGGATATCGATGACGCCGCAACAGCGCGCCGGCGCGCAGCAACGCTTCAATCAGTGGCGTTCCATGCCGCCGGAGCAGCGGCAATTGCTGCGCCAGCGCTATCAGGAATTCAAGACGCTACCGCCGGAACGGCAACGCGAAGTGCGCGAATCGTTCCAGCGGTTCCGCCAGATGCCGCCGGAACGGCGTATGCAACTGCGCCAGCAATGGCGTCAAATGACGCCGGAGCAGCGTCATCGCGCCGCCGGGCAGGGCATGCGGCCGCCGCCGCGTCGCGTGCCGCACTAGTACCGGTTCGCATGTCCTAGGAGGATAGGAGCTTCAAGGCACGGAAGAGCGCCATACTCCTCAGGGCTGATAGCTGCGTTCCGCGTGCGCGCGGACTTCCTCGGGATAAAAGAGCACGTCGCGGAAGTGTCCCTGACTGAACATCGTGGCTTGATCGGTAAAATGAGGCGATGAGGGATCGCCGCTCTCCCCGCCGCTCATAATGGCCTTGGCATGGATGGTCGGACCGAAATCCACCGCCGCCACGAAGCTGTTGCCCACCGACCCGTAGATCTTTTTGGTTTTGCGGGGCTTCGAGGAGTCGAACGAGGCCAGCGCGCCCCACTGCGAGGGCGCGAAGCCGACCGGCAAGCTGGCCTTCGCGTCGTCAAACGGCTGCACGATGTCGTCGGTCAAGCGCTGGAAGCGGTTGATCTCGCCCCACGCGATCTGCCAGCGGCCGAAATCTTGCTGCAATTTCTCGAGCGCGGCGCTCAAGGCCTCGATGCGCTCGGCGTCAGCGAGTTTGCCGACCATGTAATCGTAGACCGGTTCATCCGCATCGCGCGCAGCATGCCCGTTGCGCTCGATCAAACCCTGACCCCAGAAAATCGCAATCGCGGTTGCAATCGAATCCGCGGACGTACGCCTGTTCCAGCCGCGCAAGGCATCGATCGCCTCCTTCAGGCTGGCGCGCCGCGGATCGGCGGCCGGCAGAGCATCGAAGGCGGTGAACAGCGGCGGCAACAGTACGTCGAAGGCGGTCAGGTGGCCGTCGTAGCCGGCCGCGATCAGGCTGTCCAAAGTCGCATTCTGCATGCGGCTCAAGACCTCAATCGCGTGCGGTCCGCGCGGATTCTCGCCCCGGGTCCACATGTAGCGCGGATAGTTTTCGCGCTTCGGACTCTGGTCGCCCGCCGCCGAGAACGGCCAATTGTTGCTGTTGAAAAGCCAGCCGTTGCTGGGATTCAGCAAGGTAATGGTGTCTTCGACCGCATGGGCGCCTTGCCACTCGGTTGCCGGATTGCTGCCATCGACCGGGTGGGTGAAATCGAATGATGTGTCGCGCTTCGGAATGAAATTTCCATGAAAGTACGCGATCGTTCCATTGGCGTCCGCATACACCGTGTTGTTGGACGTATCGGTGCGCATGTCCTGCGTCTTGCGGAAGGACGCATAGTCGGTGGTTTTGGTGCGCATGTAGGATTGCATCAACGCCGGCACCGGCTCTTGCAGCAACTTGATTGCGATCCACTTGCCATTTTCGGAGCGAATGATCGGCCCGTGATGGCTGTGATAGACAGTAAAGGTGCGGCTCTCCGCGCCAGCGGCTTGCTTGACGGGAATAGTGACCTTCGAGACTCGAAGCTTCTTCAGCTGCTTGCCATACCGGTAGTACAGCCCATCGGATTTCTTCACGATGTCCTCCGCGTATTCGTCGATGGCATCGCCGCCGTTCGAGGTGTGCATCCAACCGTTGTGCGTATTGAAGCCCTGATAGACGAAGAACTGTCCCCACGTGACTGCTCCATACACGTTGAGGCCCTGGTCGCTGACCATCTGCAGTTCCGAGCGAAAGTAATAGGACGTGTGCGGATTGATCCAGAGCATGGCGTGTCCGGATGCCGTCAATTTTGGAGCGATGGCGAAGCCATTCGAGCCGCCCGGAAATTCCTCGGGAACGGGATCCGATGCCCGCGTCAAACTGGCTGCCGGCGGCACAGCTTGTCCGTAGAATTTTTGCAGTTGCCCCATTTCGACCGCTTCAATGTCGCCGCCGATGCTGCCTTCGGTGAAGGACAAGGCCATCCAAGGCTCAAAATGGCGGATCACCTTCGGATGTACCGCCGAATGGGTCGAGAGGAAGTAGTTCAAGCCTCCAGCCCAGGCATCCATCAGCGATTTGAGCCAGGCGGGCGCCGCGCGATACTGCCGTTGCAGCCTGCCGACATCGATGAACAGTCGTGCGCGCAGATCGTCATAGAGTGCGGATTCACCCTCCGCCTGCGCCAACCAGCCAAGGCTCACGAGGTAATTGCGCTCGATTCGATTGAAATCGTCTTCCGCCTGCGCATAGATCATGCCGAACACAGCGTCCGCGTCGGATTTACCGTATACGTGCGCGATGCCCCAGTTATCGCGAATGATGTGCACCTGCTTTGCGTGTTGCTGCCAGCTCGCGCTTTCGCTCGGCGCCGCACCGGCGGCGCCGGCGATGGCGGGAATGCACAACAGGGCGGCAAATAATAATTTCATGGTTCGTGAGCCTCCGGGGCCGTAGCATCGCGCAATGAACAAGTCTTTGCCCATCGTTTTTCCGCTTGCGGTG
>Ga0193753_10002997_pt1 | contig 12840 bp, 13 predicted proteins | sample H1c2metaG_FD_144925 | JGI IMG/M metagenome (GOLD analysis project Ga0193753, IMG submission 144925) | Soil microbial communities from a riparian zone of the East river system, Colorado, United States - H1c2 | ecosystem: Environmental > Terrestrial > Soil > Riparian zone | place: USA: East... | reverse complement strand
TCAGCCTTTCGCAGGTGCTGTATCCAGGCATTCGTGTCAACGAGAATCACAGTTTCTTCCACGCCGAGCGCTTGGGTGCTCGCGCGCGCGGTGCTTTGCCGCCAAGCTTCGCCAGTCTCTCGCTCGCTTCACGCGCGAGAAGAGCTCGCAGCCCTTCCTCTACGAGCGCTGTCTTGGTTACGCCGGGATGCGCCTCGACGACCTCGTCCAGCAGGGCCTTGTCGATATTCATGGTCATACGCACCGTATGCATCGGTGCAGTATAGTCGTACATACGAGGGCACGCCACACCCGTCTGCGGGCGTGGCCGCAATGCTATCGTGAGTAAGCACGAGAGTGATCGAGCTTGCCCGACCCTCACGTCGGCACGGGCCGGAAGTTTCTCACTTTCTCGATCTCTGCCTTCACCTCGGCAAAGTCGATTCCCTTGACGCACTTGCACTGAACACAGTTGAGTCGAGTCTTGTCGTCGCCCGGATATCCGAAGATGTCGACGCCGTGCTGCGTTTGGCCGCGACGACCGTTGCGCGTGACGCTCGTCGGCAGCTCGTCCAAGGGCTTCAACACGACTGATCACGTGCACGGGCTTGCGAAGCGGACTGAGCACGCGAGTCATCGCGGGCTCCCAGCGGTCGCTCAACTGCAACGCTCGCAGCTGTAGGCTGTAGGATCTCGTTGCCGCTTTGATGCTTCCAGCGCGAGCCGCAGCGCTTCATGCGGATGCTCACAAGCGATTTGCACGTTGCCTCCACAGCGCCGCTGCCTCCGATCTGCAATCAGCGCGATGAGGTCACGCGTTTCCCGTTCGGGAAAGTAAGCGTTACCAAGAAAAGCGAAAGCCAACCTGCCCTTCATCAAACTTGTGCGACCGCCTCTAAGCAGTGCGGGTGTGACAAGTTGAGCAAATCAGCCTACATGGCCGGCGCGTCTTTACACACTTTGCAGCCGCCGACAGCTGCAGAAGGGTGCGACGTTCGGCACATCAGTTGCATCGACCCACCAGCGCTGCGAGAGTTTCGCGGTTTCTAGCTTTGAGAAGAGGTTGTCATGGGTGGAAACGGTGGTTCGTGCGGGAAACGTTTGCAGCTGCTGGCGGCAGTCATGTTGTCGCTGACAACGTTCGGCTGCGCGGCGAACTCGGAGAACGACGCCGCCGGGCCGGGCGAAGCAGCGCAAACCGACAGCTTCGGTGAGGTGCGCGCATCGGAGCACGAACACGCCTTCGACACGCTCACGCTCACGCCCGCGACCGCCGACACCGACTCGGAGCTGCATGCAGCGCCGGAGACCGCGTTCGATCGCGACGCTTTGCACGCGGCGGAGCCTAACGCCCCGCTCCCTGCTGCAGACCCGGCGGTCGCCGCGTCGCGGCCCGAGCCTATGATGGTAGAGCACGCCGAGGCAGCGGATTCTGCGCAGACGTCAGAGGAAACACCGATGCCGGTGCAAGCAGCGCAGCCAATGGCTGCAGCGGAGCCGCTGGAAATGCCGAAGCTAAATCCTGCGGCGGGGCCGTGTGAGGTCAGCGCGTTCATAGGCTTGGGCGAGGGCACTCAGGCTTCCGGCGCGAGTGCAGACGGCAGTGTGATCGTCGGCAGCGCGAATAGTCACGCGTTTCGCTGGACGAGCTCGTTCTGCTTTCAGAGCTTTTTTGGCCTCGATTTCGCCACTGGCGTCAGCCCCAACGGCGTGCGCATCACAGGCTCGGCTTCCGGGGTCGCAGTCGTCTGGAATGACACGTCAAACAGTGCAGAAGTGGTGCTCGAGCCCCGTCCTGGGTCGCCCTATCACATGATCTCGGGCGGCGTCGTTCTCGACGACGGCAAGCTGTACGGAACCTGCCGAAGCCTCTACAGCCCGATCGTGAACGTTGCCTGTGCCTGGGATGGATCGTGGCTGAATCTCCTCGGCGTGGTGACGGTGAATGCCGCGGATGCCACGGGTGCATTTGCTGGCATGGCCAACCGCGACCCGCGCGCCTCAGACGTCCGCCGTCCCGCGGTGCTGAGCGGGGAGGAGTTGAATTTGCCTTCCAGCTGTTTCCCGACACTCGGCTGCAGCGCGGAGCTGCGGGCGTTCAACGCCGAACACTCGGTCGCAGTGGGTACAGCTTCGCTCACGCTGCCCAGCGCCGATCTCGCCATGCCGGTATCTACCAACGCTTTGTTCGACACGGCGGTCGTCTACACGCCAGCGACTCTCCTGCAGCGTCTCGCTGATCTCGCAGGCGGTGACGTGGGCGCTGGCGCCTACGCCGTTTCGGCCGATGGGCGGATCATCGCGGGCTTCGCGAGCGACGTGCTGGGGCGCCGCGCTGCGCTCTGGATCGACCGGCAACCGCGCGCGCTCGCGGATGTGTTGGACGAGCTCGGCGTAGATGTGCCTTGCGGTTGGGTGTTGTCGGTCGTGCGCGCGATCTCGGCCGATGGTCGCGTGCTAGTCGGCAACGGCATCGATCCGAACGGCCAGCCGCAAGCGTTTCGGGTCGTTTTGCCCAGTTCGCTGTGAGTCGGCTGGGCGCTCGCACTGCGTCGTCGCAGTGCGAGCACGCGTTCTGCCGCGAGAGAGTTTGTCGCATTGACGCGGGAGGTCCGCCATCTCGCTAACTGGCTAGCGTCTGCGAGCACAAAGCGGCCCGCGCTCGTTCTAGAGAGTTCCAGGGCCAAGATTTGGCGAACACGTTCGTATGTTTCACTAGCGGGTTCGATGACTTAACTAACGAACGAACGCGCATATGCTGATCCACACCCCTCAACAGAGGGAGTGGTTCTATATATGCGTAATCGATAATATGCGTGGATGCATGGCCGCGAATGCGGACTCGGCGACCCGCCTGCGCGCGTAAGTTCGCGAAATGTCTAGAGAACGGCTACGGGACCGGAGACCGGAGGCTCACGAGAGATTTGCAGGTGGCCTCCACGGCGCTGCTGCCGATCGGCAGTCCATGAAACCGCGTTCGTGCGTTCAAATGCTGAGAGAACAAAACAACCCCCAAATTCCGGGCGCGCCATCGGCGAGCAACACCACCGGGAGCGGGCCTGCACGTTGACGGATCGTCAGCACATCCTGCAGCAAGCGCCGCATCATGCGATGGATCTCCCGATGCGTGTAGAGCTCGACGCTGTTAGCTGCGGCCGGCATACGCCCATAACGAATCGTGTGGAGAGCGTTTCCTTCCGCGTCATGCACCGTCACCGTCGCGCAGTACGCCATGCGATAGTTGCGCTGAATCTTTGCGCGCGGCCCGCGCGAGATCCGTTTGGCTTCGCTCAAGAGTGCCCGAGTTCGAGCAGAAAGCTCATGTCCATACTCGCGCACCGTTGCGGCGGATGGCTTCTCGTCCGTCGACATCGGAGCGTCTGGACGTTGCTGCGGCGCCGGCTCTTCCATCGGAACCGTCACGCGATCTACGGAGATGCTCACAGACGCGACGCCCGCCGGCAGCTCACAGGTTTCGATCAGCTTCGGTTCGACTGCCTCTCGTCGGCGAAGATATTCCGCACCTACCGCATGCCCTACTCGCTCGATGCTGCTGCGAGAGTACGGCAGTCGCATCAACTCGCGTCCTGTTGCTTCCGTTTCGCGCGAGGTGACTTGCGACAGAAGATGCGCCACGGCGCGAGCGGTGCGCGGCAGCCAGCTGCCGTCCACCACGCCAGCGCGAACCGTTATTGGGTCGAGCGCAGGACCCTGACGCTGGCCGAGCTCGCGATACAGCGCGCGCTTCACCGTGACCGGCCCGCTGATTGAAGCGTACGTTCGATCGATGCGATGGACGCGCCGGTAGTGCTTGCCCCACACACGGATAAACGGCGCATCCACGTCGAGCCCGCTGAGCGCGACTTGATGAATGCATTGCTCCACGCTTGCCGTCGCGCGGGCCACGCGCTCTTCGAACTGTCCGTAGTCTACGGACTCCCCACTCGCGCGGCCCTGTTGGTAGAGCTCATCCGCAAGCTGCAGTATCGCCTCGAGGCTGTGCACGAGTGACGCGAGATGCAGTCGTTGTTGAATCCAGCCGTGGTCCATTCAGCCGTCCTCCGACTGAGAACACGCGGCCCTCTGAAGAAATTCCACGCGGCACACGGTCTCTCGCGACCCGAAGGGCATCTTGTATCGGAGATGGCGAGGCTGAACCGTCAGGCGTTCGGAAGCTTGCCATCGGTCAGCACCACCGATGTTTCGATCTGTCGTTCCGGCACGTCCCAATAGCGCCGGAGCAGTTGCGCTTTCAGTTCCGCGTCGACGAGCCGGAAACCGTGGTTTCGATAGAAGCGGATCGCCCAGCTGGCATCGGCCCACGTGCCGATCAGCAAGGGGCGTCGGGTTTTTCGCGCAAGCGACTGCAGCAGTTTGCCTCCAATTCCTCGTTGGCGATGCATTGTGCGCACGTACGCGTGTCGGATCAGCGTGACGTCCTCGACGTGCTGGATGCCCATCACCCCGGCTAGCGTCTGCTCCAGCTCATAGCCCCAGAATTCGACGCCGCCTGCGAACTGTTGCTGAAGCTCGGCGTGTGACATGTACGGCTCGTGCCAGCGATCAGCCGGAATGACTCCACGATATGCTTGAGCGGCGTCATTGATGATCGCGTAGACCTCCTCGAAGTCGACATCAGTGCACCGACGAATTGATTTCGAAGCTTTCATGCACGGCAGTTTAGCGCGCCCCGAACCGCAAGCTGCGACTGACAGAAGGCTACGCGTCGTGCGCCCCGACCCGGCGCAGCTGCCGTTGGCGCTTCAGAAGCTGATTGAGCTCCTACGCGAAACTCGCCATCTCGCAGGCGCATCAAGTCGCGGGGCATCCGTCGCCGACACTCTCCGGCTCGTTCGCCCATATCCTGATCCACACCCCTCAACAGGGGCGCTCTCATAGGCGAAGCCCTTTCGCTGCGATCGCGCTGGAAAACGACATGTGTAGTTGACGAGCTTCGGGCTTCCGACTACACGTGTAGCTGTGACTCAAAGCGCGCTCACCGATCTCCAACTCTCGCTGATGAAAGCCCTGTGGTCGATCGGCGAGGGCTCGGTCGCGGAGGTGCTCGAGGCCTTGGAAAAAGACGGCAAGATGCTCGCTCCGACGACCGTCGCGACTCTGTTGCAGCGCCTCAGCAAACAGGGTTGGGTGCGCTCACGCAAGGCCGGTCGACAACTGATCTACCGCGCGCAAGTCGATCGGCAGCAAGCGGCGAGCGGCGCGCTGCGGCGCGTGCTGCGTTCCTTCTTCGAAGGCAGCATTTCCGCGGCGACCGCGCAACTGCTCGAGTCGGATCAACTCAGCTCCGAGGAGCTGAAAGAGATGCGTAGCTTGATCTCCAAGAAAGAGGGCTGAGCATGGCATTTCGCGTGTCGATGCTGTTTGGACCCGAAGCGAGTGACATCGTGCGTTGGCTCGCGCTGCTGATCAGTTATTTCGCGCACGCATTGATCTGGACCGGCCTTGCGGCGCTGCTGGCGCGCCGCAAGTCGGTTATCCCCGCTATGAAAAACCTACTGTGGAGGTTGGCGCTGCTCGGACCGCTCGTAACCACAGTCGTGCCGGCCACCCTGCCGATCGGTCGCGCATGGTCGCTCGAAACGACCGAGATCCAGCACAGCGCGCCCGCCGCGACGGCGATCGGATCGCAGCGCGTTACCTTCGCCGATCGCAGCGTCATGCAACGAGCGAAACTGATTCCGTCTGGAGCCGTCGCGGCGCGCTGGATTGCTCGCGGTAGCGTCGCGTCGCGAGTGCTCGCGCTGCTCTTGGTTCTCGCATCCGGTCTGGGATTATTGCGCTTCGGGATATCTGTCGCGCGGCTGTTGCATGCGCTGGCGGGTCGCAAGCGCGTGCGCGACGCGCGCTTGTGCAGTCGTTTCGATGCGCTGCGCAGACGCGCCGGAGTGCCGCACGCTCGGCTCAGGGAAAGCGCGCGCGTATCTGGGCCACTGATCGTCGGCCGCGCCGAAGTGTGTATCCCGAGTGGAGATCTCGCCGGCTACAGCGATGCAGAAGTCGATGCCATCTTCGCCCACGAGCTGGCGCACCTCGAGCGCCGCGACGGGCTCTGGTTTCCGCTGGTTGGTTTCGTCGAAGCGGTGCTTTGGATGCAACCGTTCAATCGTTGGGTTTCGACGCGCTTTCGCCAAAGTGCTGAGATGGCCTGTGACGACCGAGCGATAGAACTCACCGACGCGCCGATGGCGTTGGCTCGAGCGCTGACGCGCATGGCTGACACTGCGCTCGCCGTTCGCGGCCGCGTGCTGCTGCCCGCGATGGCGAGCCACGGCAGCGCGCACTTGGAACGCGTGCACCGTTTGGTTGTCGCCAGCACGAGCCGACGCAATGGCGGATCCCCGCGCGTCAGTCGGCTCCGCGACCGCTACACCGTTCTGCTGTGCCTGAGCGCTCTCGGCCTGGCCGTGCCGAGTGTCGGCGTGGAGACCGCGCGAGCGCGGCCCGCGCCGACACGGCCTCGTTCGGTCAAGTCCAACACCGCGGCTCCAGACGGCGCGCTCTACGACGTGACCATGACTGCACTCACGGCCGAGGCGCACCGGCTCGAAGACCAACTCGCCGCGGACGCCGATACCACTGATGTCTTTGGAGCGCGTGACGCGCAGCCCATCGAACTACGTCAGGCGCTCCGTCACGTACTCGAAACGCAAGCCTGGACCGAACATGTGTACGCGTCTGAGCTGCAGGCCTGGGAGCAGCGCGAGGGCGCTCGCGAACCTCCGTCGCCCGCTGGTCAGTAACTCAGCGCGATCGCGGATCCGCACTGCTTAGTCTAGCTGCCCGATCGATAACACTATGTCGTAGCGACGGCCTCGCCCCGGGAACCGTGAGGGACGGCTGCATCTAGAAGTCGTGCTCTTTCATTCATGGCGCTCAACGCGCTCAGCAACGGAGAACTCTGAATGTCTTCAACAAAGTTTGCCCGCCTCGTCGTCCACTCAGCCTTGGCCTTGACCTGCCAAGCTTGCGCTACGACAGCGGCTGCCAAACAGGTGCCGCAATCGCACCCGACCTCGCTCGCTGCCGCGAGCGAGATTCGTCGCGAGCTGCTCGTTAGCAAAGACCTCCCGGAGCTGCCCGGCTGGGAGTCGCGGCTATATCTGGTCGAATTTCCCGCCGGCGCACAGTCACTGGTTCATGAACATCCTGTGGCAGGTGTCGGCTACGTGCTCGACGGCTCCTTCGAATCGGCCTTTGGCGACGCGCCGGCGACCGTTGTGCACGCGGGGCATGGCTTCGTGGATCTGCCTCATGAACCACATCACTTTCGAAACCCGGATCCCTCACTCCCGCTGCGCTTCGTGATCGCCGGAACATTTCGCAAGGGAGATCCGCTCTTTCGTGCGCTGCCCCAATGACTCATGCGCTGCTGGCGCGCGCTGATAAAAGCCCGCGGTCACGCATGCGCGGCGGACAAGGCGCGCGGCGCAGTCAAGCGCTCGCACGAGCGAACCCGCCGCCGCGGGCTGAACGCGCCCTATCAACCCCTCGTGAAGGAGACCCATGCAACCGCTGACACCTCATCGCGCCTCTGTACTCAACGCTGTCATGTATCTTGCTCTCGATTGCAGACGTTGGTCACGCGTGGCATGGCGAGCCGCCTCGCTCACGGCGCTATTGGCCATATATACTCTTGGCTGCAATGAGCGCTCTGACCTCGTCAGTCCGGCGGCAGCGGCCACGCATGCGCCCGTGAGCTTGAGCAGCAGTGCTGCGCCGCTGCGAGCTGCTGGCGAACTCGAGCAAGGCGCGCTGGTGCCGGACCTCCCGTTTGTTCTGCAGGACGGCTTTCAGCTGCTGCTTCGCGGGCTGAAGGGCAAATTGATTGCGGTCTACTTTTGTCCCGGGGTCGACGACCCGGAGTGCGTGCGCGAGACCGAAGGTCTCCGTGATCGCTGGCCCGAGCTACAGGAGAAACAGCATGTGACGATCGTAGGCGTCTCGCCGCAAGACGCCGTCTTGCAACGAAACTTCATCGCTCAGCACAAGCTGCCGTTCGATCTCACAGCCGACGTTGACGGACATATGGCGACGGCTTTCGGTGTGCCCACACGCGGCCCGTACACTCCTCGAGTTTTCCTGATTGGAAAAGATAATCGCATTCGAGCGGTCTGGCGCGCGACAAATCCCGAAGCGCACGTGGAGCAGATCCTCGCCGCTGCCAATGAGTGAAGCTAGTCAGCGATTCGGGCGCGGCGGTTGAGCGCTCATTGCAGCCCTACGCAGCTCACTGCTGCTCGTGCCGGGACCCGAGCTGACTAGAAACGCTCCGCGCCGCCGGTCAAACTCTGCCTCGAGATTCCGGGCTTTCCGAACGACGAACCTAGAGCGATCTCGATCACTTAGGGTAGCGGCAACCACGCATATCCTGATCCACACCCCTCAACGGCGCGCGCGCTTGGTTTCAAGCCGCAGCGCGACCCAGTGCTTCAGCGCGGCTGATCACGTGCACGGGCTTCCGAAGTGGACTCAAGATGCGCGGCATCGCCGCGTCCCAGCGGTCGCTCAGCTGCAGCGCGCGAAGCTGCAAGATCTCGTTTCCGCTCTGATGCTTCCAACGTGCGCCGCAGCGCTTCATGCGAACGCTCACGAGAGATTTGCAGGTCGCTTCGACAGCGCCGCTGCCGATCGCTTGCCGTGTGATCGTGACGCAGCCTGTGCCCCGGGAGAAGGATGTGTCCTTGATCACTGCTTGCCGCAATCGAATGTTACCTGCGCATCACGTCGTGATTGCCCGGGAGGGCAACTGTGTTTTTGAGCAGTTACGAAGGAACGACGGCGCGTTTGAACGAAGACATGTTTTCCTATTGTGCGCCCGTGCATGGACCCAATCCGTTCGGCGAATTGGCTGAGGGCACGGTCGCGGACGAGGGTCCGCCGCAACTCGAGCGGAAGGTCGAAAATCTGGAGAGGCTCGTCGCGGAGCATGCGCTGCGCGCGCCGCCTCCGGTCTCTTCATTGAACCTCGGAGCGCGTTGACACTCGTTAGTGGTTCGGCGTTAGACTTACGAAACCTCTGGTTCGGCAGTACAGTCGCCTATGTTCCGACGCGGCATCGCACCCGTTCGTGCAGCCTTGCGCGTCGGCGGGGTTGCGCTGTTGTTGCTCGGTGCGTGTCGCACATCCCAGCCGTTGCCGGCGGAGCTGTTGGATGCGACTACCCGTCCGCCGCCCATCGACTCAGGCGCTCCCTTGGATGCTGCCGTCGAGCTACCCGCCACAGACAGTAGCACTGACGCAGCTACGAGCGACCATGAGGCGGGTGTTCAACCAGTCGACGCCGTCATTTGCGATGGATCGGATGAGCCGCGGCTCGCGAGGGTCAATACGCCTTCGTCGCGTGCGTGGCGTGGAACTGCATTCCTGGGTTGGTTCCCACTGTTGTATATCACCGGCAACTGCGACGCGTTCGTCGCCGCCGATTCATCGTCGGACTTGCGACAGCTTCATCTTTCGGATGCTGACATCAAAGTGCTTGCCAAGGAGCTGCGGGTTCGCGATTGGGGCAGCGTTCCTCTCAACTATTGCAACAATCAAATCGACGGTGACGGGCGCGTGTATCTCGCGGGCAAACGCCGAATAACGGAGCGGGCGTGCACGGGTCCATCGGCACCGGAGTGGTTCGTTTCTCTTCGATGGAGTGATGAGATTAAAGCACTCTATGCGCGCGCTGCTCAAGTCAAAGGCCCCGTTTGGTACACATTGGGAGTTTCCGATTTCAACGAAGGTATCGCTCCTGCATTTCGGAATGCAGAGGTCTGGCCTTTCGGTAATCCGTCAGCTGTAGCTTCGAACGATCTCAAGCAGGAGCCGCCGGTGAACTTCGCGCGGCAGAGGATGGCGGAATACCTACGCGGACTACGTAGCGAGTGGCTACTTGGGGATCTCGGTGTCAAAGCGACGACTTTCGTGCCTGTGCTAGGCGAAGATGGTGTGAAGTACGAGCTCCGGGTGCGAGACGCGACTCCGATCGACGACGATGCGGGTGTACCGCTGATGCCAGTACAGTTTTGAGCCGGACATAGCGTCGCGAAGCGTGCACCGTGAGTCTCGACGCAAATATCCGACGATGGTCGTTCACTCGGACGGGTGCGCCTTCCCTGATGAGGCCAAGAAGCTCGATTCAGAGCTCAAGGGCGCGCTCGCTGTTCAAAGGCAGACGGTACGGCTCATTGGCCGGGCCGGTGCCCACGGTTCAAACCGAACCGAACTCGTGAGGGCGGAAGCACCGCACAGTCACCGAGCAGCCTGCACGATCAGCATTCAGCGTGGACTACCGGACTACCATCGAACTGCCGCGATGAGCACGGTGAATGCGACCCGCAGAGTCGGATGCTTCGGACCGTTGTTCATCTCGACTTCTGTGATTCGCTTCCCGCATCTTCGTCTTTGTGACCATCGGAACAGTCGGAAGGACAGTTGCAAGCGTTCTCAGCGGCACCGCAAACACCGTCGCCGCAGCTGATGCAGACGAAACCACTGATTGCAAAGCCCGGGGAATCAACACAGTCTATCGACGCTCGAGTCAATCCAGGACAGCACAGGGCACAACTGTCCTTGCCATCGAAACCACCCCCCGGGCCAACGCAATCTCCCCGATAGCCCCCATACTCGTAACACAGGTGCACTCCTGCGCAGCAGGTCTTGCCTTCTCCGGGCAAGCAGCATCGATACGAGCCGACCATCGTCCAGCGCACACCGACACCGCCGTCTCGCTCCACTGATTGCGACGCGTCCGCGCGATTCGGCGCTACCCCCGCGTCTACACCTCGGCCGCCATCCATGAGCACGCTCACCTCGCGAGGGGAAGGAGGGTTGCCGCCGTCACAGGCTACCAACTGAGCTAAAACCATCAGCAGTCCCAACTTCATGGCCATGGTTCGCTCCGCCTATCGTTGACAAGACTAGAACGTGCACCGACGCAGCGCCCAGTGCACGTGGATCTCGCTGCCTGCCGCAAAGCATATCTCTAAGGGGTTGGGCAGTTCGTGGCGTCGTATCCGGGCCCGCCGAAATAGAACGCGCTGTTGGAAGGCTCCATTGAAACGTCATAGCAGCCAGGATGCAGAGGAGGGGATCCGGGACAGCGACGCCCAAAACCAGTCATAGTACGTCGGATGCGCCGCGTTGTAGACGCCGTATTGAATCGCCGTATGGAACGCTGCGTTACCCCAACCTTCCGATGACTTTCGTCCGGAACCCATTCTAATCTTAGAGTGACGGATCGGGCTGCCGTAGTCGATTCCCTGATCTACCTCACCACCGAAGTCAATCTTCGTCGCTTGACTGACCATGCCCGGAAGATGGAAATTGGAAGCCGGATAGTAACCTGAAGGGCTTCCATTGATAGTGATCCACCAGTTTCCAGAGGTGTCACGTGTAGCCTGGAAATCCATGTAGACCTGCGTTCCTCCGATAACGCTGCTGTTGCTCAACGAGGTCCCGATCACGTAGCTTGTGCCTGGATTTACAACGTAGCCGCAGCCAAAGTCATAGCAGCCCTGACCGTATTTAAACCAAGAATGGTAGACAAACAGATAGGGTAAGCGAGGATTCGCATCGCCCGAATGCCGCCACCTCGCTACTTGCCAAACCACCTCCACAGTTTCTTGATCGGCACTGCCAGCAGCTGCCACGAGCCACAGCTGCGAGAGAGAAAACTCCTCGCTATGCTCGTCGGTTGGCTGATTTATCGACATGAGAGTGTCGACCGCTCGGACAGTCACGTTCTGAATGGCGTGGGCGTACTCGTGGTTGTTCATGCCGGCAACCGTCGGCGCGAACGCCGAGTCTCCGCCCATGAGCTTGTTGTTATAGTTTTCCAACTTACCAAACTGGTGAAGCTGTTCAAGGCCCAAGTGCGCGCGTGGGACGGTATGCTCAGGGCATCGTTCGACGATCGTTCCATAGGCTTGTGTTCCGAGAACCGCGTCCGCCGGAATCTTGGGTGTTTGACTGTTCGCCTCCTTCGGATACTCTGCCAACTTGATAGGATTGTCGTGTCCGAGTTGGCGCGTTTCGTCGACGCATCAATGTCTTCATCACCCTCGACAGTAATTGTTTTTGCGACGATGCGCGGGTCATTGCGAATCGCAAGCTAGTCCTGCATACGCTTGAGCTCTAACGGATCGATCGTTGACATCGCATCCTGCGCGTCGGCGGCACTCGTTATTATCAGTAGAAGCAATATTAGTAAAATGACGCATTGCGGCTGGAGGTGGAAGCTATCCAACAGTCGATCGTGACTAAGAACGACGTTTACACTCGTCGTCGAACGACGTCCTGAGCGGCAGAGATGACCCATCGAGTCACGCAGTCGTTGGATCAACCGTAGATGTTTGCAACAGCGGCTAAATAGTGATCTCCTCCGAACGGATGCCCGTTCACGTCGGCCGGCTCGTGGCGATCAGTCACGAATTCAGTCGGGCGGTTTCAGAAATAGCATAGCGGCGGACACGGTCGTTTCTTTGCAACGAGCACCTCGCTGTTTGGGTCCGGGACGCAGCGCATGGTGGGCGGTCACTTCAACAAACACGCATCCCAGTTGACCGCGGTCGCTTCGCCCGGATTCAGGACGTGCCACTCATCACCTGCGTGACGAATGATGACGGCACCCTTCGTCACATCGCTGTTCGACGGGATTTCATGTGCCGACTTTCAACGAGTACATCACCGAACTCTATCCGCAAGCGATGTGCGATATAGGTCAGCGGGCCGATGTTCCGCTTCTGAACGCGTTCGAGCGCGTGCCGGTGCTTGTCGCGTACCTGCTAGAGTTTGGCGACATCCAGATCCCAGACACTTTGGGCGGTCGTGCGGTCCAGAATCTTGCGGTGAAGG
>Ga0193753_10002996_pt1 | contig 12849 bp, 8 predicted proteins | sample H1c2metaG_FD_144925 | JGI IMG/M metagenome (GOLD analysis project Ga0193753, IMG submission 144925) | Soil microbial communities from a riparian zone of the East river system, Colorado, United States - H1c2 | ecosystem: Environmental > Terrestrial > Soil > Riparian zone | place: USA: East River... | reverse complement strand
ACCGGCCTGCTCGGCGCTCTCGACGACACCGAGTGGAAGAGCCTCCTCGCATTTTGCGATCGCGCTCAACTAACTCTTACATTCGGCCACGTCGCCGCTTCATTCCTGCCGGACTGGGTAAGCGCGCGCATCGCCGGAAACATGCGCAATAACGACGAGCGGCATCGCCAGTGGGAGACGGCCGCGCTAGAAATCGCCGCTTCCCTGGAAGCCCTCGATATCGATTTCGTCCTCCTGAAGGGTCCCGCTCACTCGCCCGATTTCACTCCCGATCCCTTGCTGCGGGCCCACGGCGATATCGATATCTGGTGCCTGCCGGAAACTGTTTCGCTCGCCTGGAAAGCGCTCTCCGAAATGGGCTACCGATCGCTCGTCGAGTCCAAGGGACGCCACCTGCCGCCGCTGGCGCGTCCAACCGATTGGCAATGGCGCGGCGATTACTTTGCCACCGATCTCCCCATTCCCGTCGACCTGCATTACAGTCTGTGGGATCGCGATTTGGAGCGTATCGACGGTCCTCCTGAGCGCGAGTTCTGGCAGAGGCGCCGGACGACTCAAGTGCAAGGCCGCGTTGTGCCAGTTCTCTGTCTAGCCGACACGCTGGCCTTCGCCGCCTTGCATTCGCTGATGCACATGCTGCACGGTGACCTCCGGCTGCAGCGCGCCTGGGAGATCGCCCATTTCCTGAATAGCCGTGCTTCCGATCATGCCTTCTGGACGAACTGGCAAAGCCTTCACCTTCCTAACTTACGAGTTCTGGAAGTCGCAATATTTGCTCTAACCGCCAAATGGTTCCAATGCAAATTACCTGCGCTGGTTGCGGAAGAGATCGAAACCCTTCCGCAAGACGTGCGGCTCTGGCTACAATCGCACTCCTGGTCTCCAATCGAGTCGCTCTTCACCCCGAACAAAGACGAGCTATGGCTCCATCTGGCCCTCTTACACCGTCCCCGCGACAAAGCAAACATCGTCTTCCGCCGCATGTTCCCGGTAAGCTCCTTACCGAGCCGCGACCGTGAGGGAGCGGTTGCTGCCCGCGCCGCGCATCATCTCAGAACTCTAATCCCCACTGTTACACAAGGCGCAAAATGGTGGTGGACCCGCCAGGATCTCGATCGAAACTTCCTCATATTTCTATTTGCATCCGCCCTGTTCGATCTAGGCGAATTCATCTTCTTCCTGCTATACAACCTGTATCTTCTGGACCTCGGATACAACGAGAGGTTACTCGGTCGAATTGCCAGCGCCATCACCATCGGGTCGTTTATCGGCGTCGTGCCCGCGGCCGCGCTAGTACACCGTTGGGGATTGCGGCCGGCTCTCATACTCGCGATTGCCGGAGCAAGCGCCTCTACCGCGTTGCGGGCGATCGCGTCGGGTCCGCCTTCGCTCCTTCTCTTTGCGTTCCTCAATGGCCTCTTCTTGTCGGTGTGGGCGGTTTGCTTGCCTCCAGCCGTCGCCGCGTCCACGACTGAGCGAAACCGCGCACGGGGCTTCAGCCTCGTCACATCATTAGGCATCAGCATCGGCATTGGCGCGGGCGTGCTCGGCGGCCGTCTTCCGGCGATTCTCGAATCCAAGCGCGCGGCCCTCCTGCTCGGGTCCGCCCTCGTTTCGCTAGCGATACTGCCCGCGCTCCGTCTACGGTTCCCCATCGCCCGCCCCTCACTATCTGAAAAAAGGGTCTACCCGCGCAGCCGCTTCATCGCCGGATTCATATTCGCGGTCTTCGTCTGGAGCGTTGCCACCGGAGCCTTCAATCCGTTCTTTAACGTCTACTTCTCGCAGCATCTGCGTGTTCCCGTCGAGCGAATCGGAACGATCTTCTCTTTTTCCCACCTTGCTCAGGTTATGGCAATTTTGTCCGCCCCGCTCCTCCTGCGCCGAGTCGCGGGCATTAAAGGAATCTCCTACGCCCAAATGGCAACCGCCCTCATGCTGGCTATCCTCGCGTTCGCCACGACTCCCGCCGCGGCGGCCGTGACTTACATCGCCTACATGGCATTTCAATACATGACGGAGCCTTGCCTGTTCACCTTGCTCATGGACCGAGTGGCCCCTGCCGAGCGCAGCGGCGCTTCGGCCCTCAACTTTCTGGCCACCTCGCTCGCGGGAACGCTTTCGGCCATGGCCGCCGGCGCGGCCCTCCCGCGTTTCGGCTATTCCTTCGTCCTAGGCGCTGCCGCCATACTGGCTTTCGTCGCGGCAATCTTGATGTTCGCCACCCGAGCCCTATACAGCGCCGGTAGTCCAAGCCCGCGCCCGCAATCGCTTGCAAAAACGATCCCACTCGAATCTGGCTCCCAACTAGGCATGTAGCTGTTGCAGTTACCGCCCGTCATCCGAATCGTCTCTCCGCCAGCGGCCGCACGTAAGCAAATCTGCGACGCGCAAGTAAATACGCTCCATTTGCCGTCCGGCGAAATCGTTTGTCTTGGTGACGCAAGCGGTAAACCGGCCAGCACACTCACCCGCCCGCTGACCGGGTCGAGTAACATCGCTGTCGAGCGTCCATGACTGACTAACTCGAATCGAACCGGTCCGGATGGCCCAGCCGCGGTGGGAAGCAGCGCCTCGCCATCGAAGTGAAAACGCTCAATACGGCCATCGTGCAGGTATCGCAGCTCATAGTGCGCCGCGCCAATTGCTTGATAGACAATGCCCGAACGGAGCACCGCTGGCGACGAGGAGAAAATCGCCTTCGGCTCAGTCAGAATTCGCTCCCAATGGCGTCCAGGCTCCTGTTCGTAGCTGCCAATGGAACGATGGGCGATAAGTGCGCTCGCGGCCAGCACACCGGCTCCCGCAACACTGACTCGCTTCCACGGCATGTGCCGGAAGTTGCCTCGTCCGGCGAAGAAATACAGCGCCAGCAGCACCCAGAGCTTCGGAAAGAGAGGCATCCAGCCCGGCCGCAGCGGCATCGCCGCGAGTGCATAGCAAGCAAGAACCATCAGCCTCCCCAACGGTCCCTCATCGTCAAGTAGCAGCATCACCGGCAACAGCAAAAGAACGAACGTATAAGAGGCCGTGCTCGTCGAAGCCAGAACAACCGCCAAAAAGAACCAAGCGAAGTCGCGTTTGAAATGATCCGCGCGGGCGTATATCAAGGGCAGCGCCAGTAGCGAGAGCGTGGCCAGCGGCCCAAGAAGAAAAAATACCCAAGGTGCATTCCAGGCCGGATGCGGATTCAATTCCGGTTCCATGACGAACGTCCGCCGCAACAGCGTCGAGAGCGTCTGGTAACCGGGGTGATACGGATCGATCAAATCCCCCGCCAGCGCGCGCGGCAGGATGTTACTCGCAAAGTAAGTCACATCGCTCAGCCCGAATAACACCACCGCGAGGGCGACCATGCCGAGCGCGCCGAGAATACCCGCCATGAGCGTTTTCCACTGCCGTCTCGCCGCAAAAAACAAAAAAAATGGACCGGCATATAGCTTCAGAACAAACGCTACGCCCACCAGCGCCCCTCCGCCGATCGCGCGCCGCCGATTCAAACAGAAAAATGCCAGCGCCAATAAGAACAGCAGAAATACGTAGTATTGGCCCAGCAAAAAATTGCTTGCAAGCGTCCCGTGCCCCAGGAATGCAACCAGCGCCAGCTCCGCGAAGCTGAATCGTGTCACCCGCGACAACAGCCAGAACGTCCCTGCCAGGAATCCCAAATTCAGCACTAGCCACGCGCGCTTGGCCGTTTGCACAGGAAACCGGGCGAGCGGCACAATCGGCAGCATAGTAACCGGCGTCTGCGGAACGTAGGAGCCAAGCTGCGCTTCCACGCCGGCATAATTCATCTGCCGCTGAAACCAAGTCCAGTCATAAAAGTTTCGCAGCGGTTCGCCTTTACTGACGAGGACCGCCGCCGTGTAGTAATTGGGAAAATCCGTTTCGGCGCGATTCCAGCCCGCCCGAAAGCTGGTTAGCAAAAACAGACAGTAAGCCGCCGCGGCCAGAATGCGCGCCCCTCGCTCAACGGTCATGGATATGGCTGGGCAGCCGGACAAAAAATCGCGCGCCCGCCTTCATCTCGCGATCCGCCCAAAGATCTCCCGCGTAATCGAGTACCGTTTGGCGCGAAAGCGCCAGTCCCAATCCGAGCCCATTCTTTTTGCCGAAGCTGGCAAACGGCTGAAACAGCGTCGGCCAGGCTTTTTCAGGAATTCCCGGCCCGCTATCTTCCACCTGCACCGTCACGGTCGTGGCATCTTGCCGGCAGGTGACGCGCAAAGCCCCGCCATCCGGCATCGCCTCGAAAGAGTTGTGCAGAAGATTCATGAACACTCGCTCCATCCGGTCGCGATCCACCGAGACTTCCACATGAGCCGGAATGTCGATCGCCACCGAAACCGATTGCAGCCCCGCGCTCTGCGCCGTCAAGTCGCGTGCCGCCTGGATGATCTCTACCAGCCGGCACGATTCCACGCGCTTAGCTTTCAAGCGCGACATATCCGTCAATTCCTGCAGTAGCTCCTGAATGCGTCGCGACGAGCGATAGATACTCACCGCAATCCGGTCCCGCTGGTCTGTCGACAAACCCGCATCCACTAACATCTCCGCGCCGCCATAAATCGCCGCCAGCGGGTTTCTCAAGTCGTGAACGATCGAAGACGAAAGCCGCCCGATAGTCGAAATCCGCTCTTGCCGGATCAACTCATCGCGAGCCGTGCGAATCGAATCGCACATCGCGTTGAATGTCTGCGCGAGCCGGCCCAGCTCATCCTGCGTCTCCACCGCCACGCGGTAGTCGTAATTCTGTTTGATGACTTCTTCCACCGCGCGATCCAGCCGTTTCACCGGTTCCAAAATACGCCGCGCCAGCAGATAAGTAAACGCTAATCCCGCCACCACAGCGAAAATCCAGATGATCGTCACGTTGCGCCGCAGCTCCATCAACGCGCGGCTCGGCCCCTCGAAAGAACGAATGATGTATAGCTCACCCGCCGCCTTGCTGTCCACATCTTCAAGCGGCCTGCCCAGCAGCAGATAGTCCACCCCGCGCAGCAGCAGCCTCCGAACTCCTCCCGGTGTAGCGGGCGCTGAAGTGAGATCCGCCGCCGCCAGCGGCAGGCTCGACGCAACCAGCCGGCCTCCCGACACAAACGCAAACTCGCTGCCGTGCGTGGATTCTTTCAGCGAATAGGCCAGCTTGTCGTCGATATCCGACGCCACCAGCAGCACGTTCAACAACGCCTGCCCCTCCGCCGCCTGCACGTAGACCGGCGTAAGAACCACGTAGTAAAGATGTCTCCCGCGCGTGAGGTAGCCCGAGACCTGTTTCGGAAAACGCGCCGCCGCCGTCTGCATGAATGCCTTCGTCAAAGCCAGGTCGGGGCTCTGTCCACCCAGCGAAGTAATTACCTCGCCCGTCGGCTCCAGCACCAGGAAAGCCGCATCCTCCGATACTCCGGACCAAAGTTGCGCCGCTGTGTCGCGAATCGTCGCCTTGTCGCGCGTGGCGAAAGCCGCCCGCACGTCCGACATCGAGCTGATGATACGGCTGATCGCGGCCAGGTTATGCGCACGCGTGCTCCACAAAGCCTCGTAGGCCTGCAAGCTCGTGCGAACCTCTTCTTCAAGACTGTGCTCGCTCACCCTGCCGGCGTAACTCTGTACCACCCAGCCGGTCAGCCCAAATAGCACTGTGAGCGCAATGGAAGTAGAGAGCAGAATGCGCCAGAGCAGGGAAATGCCGCTCATTTTCCGAGCACCGTGTAAGTCGCCAGTCCATCCGCGTTCGGTGGATAGTCCCGGCCATACTTGTTCTTGTGAGCAACTGGTAAGTAACCGGTTTCCGATATGCTCACCGGCTGTAACTTAGACGGCCCGCCACTTACCGAGACCGAAGTCGTCAACCGCTCCAGATTCTCGGGTGTCGCCCGCTCATGAAAATAATGGACCTGGTAAGCGCCCGCCGGCACATCTGGAATCGAGAAACTTCCGTCGTCTTCCGTCGTGGTGAAATAACTGGATTCGACCACTGCGATAACCGCCGACATCGACGGATGGATGTTACAAAAAACGCGCACAATCCCCGGCCTCCGGAACCGCACTGATTGCGATGAGCCTGGCGGATACAGCACCAGATCGAAAATCTGTCCATTGAAATTCGAGAAAGCATTATGAAAAATCGGGTCCAGATTCGGGAAATCTACCGTCGTTCCAGTCTCGATCACCAGCACGTGCGGTATGAATTTCTTGTCCTTCTGCTCCATCAGCGCGCGTCGTTTAGGCGCCCGGGCGCCCGTCTTTCCCGGCGTGCTCAGCCAAACCGCCACCCCTGAAAAATCCTTTTGTCGACGTGCCGTGGAATCGCTCGTCAGCCGCACCTCTCCACTCACCGTCCCCGCGGAAAGCCGCAGCGCCAGCACCATCAGAGCCGCAAAGAACCGCGACCGTGAGGGAGCGGCGCTAAAAAAGATACGCCAGCGCCAGATCATAATGATTGTGTATCGTTCCCAAGCCCGACTGCAGGTGCGCCCGCATTTGCAGCCCCTCAAAGCTCACGATCACGTTGGGACTCAGCCGATACGCAAGGTTCGACGCATACGTAAAATCGCGCACGATGTTATCGTATGGCAAATATCGCCCCTGATCGTTCTCAAAGCCGCTGAACAAATTCCAGGTAAGACGTTTGGTCAGCGTTGTCGAGACCTGTGCCCACCCGCCCCCGCTATCCACCGGCTCCACGCGCCCACGGATGCTCGCGCCAAACCCGTTGCCCAAGGCGCCGAGTCCCGAAACATTCTTGCCCTTGTAGAGCGTGCCCGTGAATTGTAGCCGTGATGACGGCACAACCCGCCAGTCCACAGAGGCGATCCGCGAATCCACCGATGTTCCACCCAAGTGTGTTTGGCTCGTGTGAAAGCCCGACCCCAAGTCGAACCGCCGCACGTCGTCGAACTTGTGCCAAAATGCCAGCCGCCCTTCCACCGCCGGCCGCGCTTGCGCCAGATTGCCCGTATACTGCGGTGGCGCCGTGGTGTACTTTTCATCGGTCTGCATCAGGGCTATTTGGCCGGTCAATCCGCTGTTCTTACCAAGATGTATACGCTCCTCGTAGCGCGCTTGCGGGAGCCAAAGCCATAAATTCCCCGCGCCCGCGAGCGGTGGAACGCCCACTTCAGCCAATGAATCCGGTTGATACGGCGAAATCAGCGGCTTGTCCTGTCCAACCGAAAAAGTCCGATTCGGCCACTCGAGCGAAAGATTCGCGCGCCGCATGCGCAGCCAGCTTGTGCCGGGCTCCGCGCCTCCCGCCCAGAAGTCCATCATCAGAGATCCGTTCACATGGCCGCCCCACGGCAGCGCCGGTCCGTGAAAGTCGAGCCCCAGAAGCGTCTGCCGCAGCGTTGCTCCCGTCCGCTCCGGTCCCGTCAGCAATCCATAGCCGCTCATGCCGTCCGCTCGGCTATTGGCGAACGCATTGAAGAGCAGCATCCCGTTCAGCGAAAGGGGAAACTTCTGCGACGCCTCTACTTTTGTCTGCGCCTGGTCCGCCACCCGCGCTTCGTTCACCTCCACCCGCTCTTCCAGCGTTCCCTGATCTGGATTCTGTTCTTGCTTCGCCTGCGCGGGATTCAGTTGTTCTCGCAGCTCATGCACTTGATTCAGTAATTCGTGATTCTCCCGCTCGAGCGTATCCAGCCGGCGCAGTATTTCGGTTAAGGTCGCATCGGGCCGTGCGCTCTCTTGCGCAGAAGTCTGAAAGGAGATCACCAGAACGAGTAACAAACATTTACGATGCATTCAGCAGATCCTCCAGCGTATGGCGTACATCGCTCGGCGAGTACGGTTTAGAAAAAAACGCATTCGCGCCCAAAAGGCGCAAACGTTCCGGTGTGTCCGGGTGGCTGTCGCCGCTCAAAACCACAATCGGCAAGTCGGAATAGCGCGCCTGGGCCCGGATAATTTTGATCAGCTCGAAGCCGTCCACATACGGCAACTGCAAATCCGTGATCACCGCCGCCAGATCCAGCGAATTCCTGCGCAGCAACTCGGCGGCTTCCCGCCCGTTTTGCAGGATGAGAACGCGCAAGCCATCCATGTTCGCGAGCGCCACCTCGAGCGGCGCGACGTTCTCATCGTCTTCGACGACCAAAACAGTCTGGGCCATGCGGCAAGCCCCGTCAGGGCAGGAACCGGTAGCCCACGCCGTGGACTGTCAGAAAATGGCGTGGCACGCCGGGGTCGGGCTCGAGCTTCTGGCGCAATCGCACCACGTGCGCATCCACCGTGCGCGTGTTCGGATACGATTCATACCCCCAAACGGAATTCAGAATCACGTCTCGCGTCAGCGCCCGATCGGCATTGTGCAAAAAGAAGAGTAAGAGGTTATATTCGGCCGGCGTCAGCTTCACATCCGCCCCGCGCTGCGTGATGCTCCGCCGTTCCACGTCTACTTGTACTTCAGCGAAGCTGATGATCTTTTGTGTGTCCGACGCAGTGCGCCGCAGCACCGCGCGAATTCGTGCCAGCAGTTCCCGCGTCCCGAACGGCTTCACGATGTAATCGTCCGCGCCGATCTCGAGCAGCAAAACTTTGTCTACTTCCTCGCCAATCGCGCTCAGCACGATAATCGGGGTCTGAATCTTATCGGCGCGCAGCTGCTTGCACACTTCCACCCCCGTCATCCCCGGCAAGCGCAAATCTACTAGCAGTAGGTTGGGCTTCTGCGAGAGCGCCTTTTCGAACCCTGTCTTGCCATCCGCGGCGAAGATCGGGACGAAATTCTCCCTCTCGAGCATCACCCCGATCGTTTCCCGTAAGCTCTCATCATCGTCGATGACGAGGATTTTTTGCATGTTCGTTTAGACAGTGCCGTCTATATTCTAGCCCGCCATCGGCCTCCTTACCATTGCACCGCGCCGCCCAGCGCTGTGATTTTACGAAAGTTTTACAGCATGTAAACGCAAACTTCCATAGCCAAACTGTCGTATAGTCTTACTATGGAGGCGCGCTCCGAGATCCCGCCCGGCACTCTATATATGTTGATCCTGAAGACACTCGCGCGTCTCGGATCCATGCACGGCTACGGAATCGCGCAGCACATCCAGCAGACTTCGGACGACGTTCTGCAGGTCGAAGAGGGATCCCTCTATCCGGCGCTCCAGCGCATGCTCATCAAGGGTTGGGTGCTGGCCGAGTGGCGGCAGTCGGAAAACAACCGGCGTGCCCGCTATTACGCCTTAACTCCAAGTGGCCGAAAACAACTCATCCGGGAGCTGCGCGAATTCGAGCGAGTGATGGCCGCCATCGGGCGCGTGATACAACCGGCATGAAACAACTCTGGCGGCGGCTCCAATGGTTCGTGCATCGCTCGAGATTCGAGCGCGAGCTCGACGAAGAGATGCGCCATCACCTCGCTCTCAAAGCGGAGGAGCGAGGCAGCGTCGAAGCCGCCAACCGCCAGTTCGGAAACGTCACCCTGTGGAAGGAGAACAGCCGCGCCATGTGGACAGGAAGATTTTGGGAGCAAGTGGGTCAGGATATCCGCTATGGCCTGCGCGCGATGACCGCCAACAGGCTCTTCACCGCTATGGCCGTTCTTTCGCTCGCGCTCGGCATTGGCGCGAACACAGCCATCTACAGTTTCATGGACGCGATCATGCTCCGCGCTCTTCCGGTCGCGCACCCGGAACAACTCGTAATCCTGAACTGGCGCGCAAAGGCGGGCGACGTCCCCGTGGTCCGCAATCACACCGGCTCATCATATGAAGAGCCGGACGGCGGCAAGACCAGCCCCGACTATCCCTACCCCGCATACGAATTGCTGCGCGATAACAACCACGTGTTCTCGACCGTGTTCGGCTACGCTTGGGCCGGCCGCCTCAATCTCCTGGTGGACGGCCAGGCCGAACTCGCCGAAGGCCAGTATGTATCCGGCGGTTATTTCGCTGGGCTGGGCATCCGGCCGGCGGCGGGCAGGTTGATTGGTTTCGATGACGATCGGCCCGGCGCCATACCCGTCGTTACCATCGCCTACAGCTTGTGGCAGCGCCGATTCGGAAGCAGTCCCGCTGCCTTGGGAAAAACTATTCTGATCAACGGCAGCCCCTTCCTCATCGCTGGCGTGTCCCCTCCCGAATTTTTCGGCGTTAGCCCGCCAAGCGCGCCGCTGGTGTTTATTCCCGTCCACGACCTCGGCCTGGTCGATTCCAATCGCTATAACGACGTCGGAACGAGATTCATCGACAGTCACTTCTATTGGATCGAAATGATGGGCCGCCTCAAGCCGGGCGTAAGCTTGCGGCGAGCGCAGGCGGCGCTCAGCGGACAATTCCGGCAGTGGGTGGCAAGCACAGGCCAAAACGAAAAGGAACGCGCATCAGTCCCCGCGCTCTGGCTGCAGGAAGGCGGATCGGGCGTCGATTCCCTGCGGCGTCAGTATTCGAAACCTCTCTATATCCTCATGACGATGGTCGCGCTCATTCTCGCCATCGCCTGCGCCAACATCGCCAATCTGCTGCTGGCGCGCGCCGCGGCCCGTAGCCGCGAAATGGCGGTGCGCCTCAGCCTCGGAGCTGGACGCCTTCGCGTAGTGCGCCAGCTCCTCACCGAAAGTCTTCTGCTCTCGCTCTCGGGAGGCGCGCTCGGAATCCTCGTGGCCATGCTTGGCATCCGCTCTCTCACGCTGCTACTCGCCAACGGCCGCGACAATTTCACCCTGGGCGCGGCGCTCGATTGGCGCGTGCTGCTATTTACCATGCTGGTCGCCATTGCCACCGGAATTGTTTTTGGACTCGCGCACGCGATCCAATCGACGAAAGTCGACATCACTCCGGCTCTCAAGGAAACACGCGCTGGCAGCTCGCGCGGGCGCACCCGGCGTTTCGGATTGAGCCACTTGCTGGTCGTCTCGCAAATCGCTGTCTCGCTTCTGCTCGCCGCCGCCGCCGGCTTGTTTGTCCGCACATTGGAAAACCTGCATTCCGTCGATGTCGGTTTCAACCGCGCGAACGTGCTCCTGTTCAACGTGAACGCCGCCCAGGCCGGATATAAAGACGCCGCCCTGAGGAATTTCTACACCACGCTCCATCGCCGCTTCCAAGCCATTCCCGGCGTGCGCAACGCCACCATGACTCACCTGCCGCTCGTGGCCGGCTCTGGCAGCGGCACCGGTGTCACGATTCCAGGCCTCTCCGCAACGAACAGAGAAACGATGATCACGTCCCTCGTGCAAATCGGTCCTGAGTTTTTCGAGACCATGCAGGTCCCGATCTTATTAGGCCGTCCGATCGATGCGCGCGACCGCGAAGACGCGCAAGTCACCGCCGTAGTGAACGAAGTCTTCGCCCAAAAATACTTCCCCGGCGTGTCGCCCATTGGACGCCATTTTGGTTTCGGCGGAACCAAGCCGGTCGACACGGAAATTGTCGGTTTGGCGCGCAACGCCCGCTACAAATCGCTGAAGCGCGAGATCCCGCCCGTCGTCTACATCTCCTATCTGCAGGCCGGCAAGAATCGCCCGCTCGAGTGGATGTACTTTGAGCTGCGCACCATCGGCGATCCGTTGGCCCTCGCCAACACCGTGCGCCGTGTCGTGCGCGAAGTAGATCCGCAAGTCCCCGTAGCCGACATTACAACCCAGTCGCGAACCATCGACGCGACAATCGCCCAGGAGCGAACATTCGCCAATCTCTGCACGTGCTTTGCGGCCTTGGCGCTCACGATGGCTTGCGTCGGCCTCTATGCAACCATGGCCTACGCCGTAACCCGGCGCACCAGCGAAATCGGAATCAGGATGGCCCTCGGCGCGCAACGCCGCCGCATCGTATGGATGGTGCTCCGCGAAGTTCTAGTACTCGCCGCCGTTGGCCTTGCCATCGGCTTCACCGCCGTCTGGCAAACCACGAAGTTTCTGCAATCCTTCCTCTTCGGCCTGAAGCCTAACGACCCGCTGGTATTGGCCGCCGCCGTCTCGATTCTTATCGCCTGCGCAATTCTCGCCGGATATGCCCCCGCCTGGCGCGCCTCCCGCATCGATCCCATGGTCGCGCTCCGCCACGAATAGTAACTTGCGACTGCCCTATCCGCTGAGCGGCGGAACCGTGAGTGTCCCCAGAACAAATGCGGATCGAGCCCCGCCCGAGAGCAGGCGCTGCACGCCAATGGTGAACGATTTTGCCGCGACTCCAGGCAGCGGCAGCGCAAGCGTCTCGTATAGTAGCGTCGCATTGTGCGGGCGCTGCACTTCGTACGCTCCCGGCACAGCCTCGCCATCAAAAGCGGATGCCTCAAAGATGCCTTCTGCAAACGAAACTGCGTAGTCGCCTGAGTCGAGCGCCGCGGTGAAAATAAGTTGCACCACTGTACGCTCATAGAAGTCCAGGCCCAACACACGCGCGCTAAACGGCGGCGGAGCGAGCGGTGTTTCAGGCTGGCGCAGTGCGCTGACTGGATTTCCGATCGGCCCCACTAGCGTGCTGAATCGGACTCGCACAGCGTATACGATGACTTCCGCACTCCCGCCTACAACCGGCAGCGGGTCGGCAACCGAGAACAGCGGCGGCAGACCGACGGCCGGGACTTGTCCAACTGCCAGGAACAAGCTGGGATGATGGGGGTCCTGATGCAGGATGGCCGGCCCGCTTTCGTATAGCTCAGCGGCGAACGCGCCGTCGCCGATAACCTCGAATCGAATGGTCGTGTTCTCTACAGCCGTAATCGTCGCGCGCATCCGCCCCGCGATCAGCCGCCCGCCTCGAAATTGGTCCAGCCCCGGAACACCGTTGATGTCCACTTCATACCGCCACTGGCCAACCTGGCGTGGCGCCGCGACATTCACGGCAACCGTAGCCGGCTGTGCGATACGCCGAAGAATCTCGATGTTACTCCCGGTGTGTGGGC
>Ga0193753_10002995_pt1 | contig 12853 bp, 14 predicted proteins | sample H1c2metaG_FD_144925 | JGI IMG/M metagenome (GOLD analysis project Ga0193753, IMG submission 144925) | Soil microbial communities from a riparian zone of the East river system, Colorado, United States - H1c2 | ecosystem: Environmental > Terrestrial > Soil > Riparian zone | place: USA: East... | reverse complement strand
GGGTGCATGGTATGCCACAGGTGGAAATTACATGAAGAGCCATGGCATGGGGGATGTGATCTACCTGGCTTATATGACCAGCGCCACCGGTGCGATTGTTTCCCCATTTTTTCTCGGCATGATCGCCGACCGCTTTTTCCCTGTGCAGAAAGTACTCGGATGGATGCATATCCTGAGTGGCATCTTTGTTTTTTGTGCGCCATTCTTCGCGGAAGGAAGTTTTATATCTCCTCCTTTATTTCTCGGATTTCTCTTACTGCATATGCTTTGTTACATGCCAACCGTAAATCTCGCGGCGGCTACGGCATTTCATCTGCTGGATAATCGCGAAAAACAATTTCCGATCATCCGTTTATTTGGAACCATCGGCTGGATCGCCGCCGGATTCGTTGTGAGTAAACTGCTGCAGGGTGATGCCACAGCCATGCCTATGCGCATTTCAGGTATCGGCGGACTGCTGATGGGTCTGTATTGTTTTACACTGCCGCATATTCCTCCGGCGGGTGCTGGTAAAAAAATGTCTTTCCGCGACGTGATTGGGATCGATGCCTTTGCAAAATTGAAATCGGGGCCCTTCATCATTTTTATCATCAGCCTGCTGCTGATCAGTGTGCCCTTTGCGGCTTATTTTTCCTATGTGCCGGTATTTCTGCAAACCGCCCATATTACAAACCCCGCATTCAAAATGACATTCGGGCAAATGTCCGAGATCCTTTTTTTGCTGATATTACCCTGGTTCTTTACAAGATTTGGCCTTAAATGGGTTTTGCTTACGGGCATGCTGGCCTGGGTTTGCCGCTATGCGTTATTTGCCTGGGCCGCGCCGGATGCCATCGGCTGGATGATCATGGCGGGTATCATATTACATGGATGCTGTTATGATTTTGTATATGTGGCCGGACAAATCTATATCGACAAAAAAGCCACGCCGGAAATCCGCGCGCAGGCGCAGGGGCTTTTCGTGCTGGTCTCCTATGGAGTGGGACAGGGCCTCGGAACACTGGCCGCCGGCTGGATCTTCAACAGCATCATGGGCAATGGCTCATCCCTTCAGCAATGGCAGCATTTCTGGATCATTCCATTACTCTTCGCCACAGTAGTTACTATATTGTTTGTGTTTGGATTCAGGGAGAATGTAAGCACAAAGCGTAAAGCGTAAAGCAAGTTTAATCAGTTTCTCAGCAACATTCAGATAAAAGTATTGGCAGAGAAACTGATCGTTAATGCTTTACGCTTTACGCCTTAGGCTTTACGCTTATTTGATGAGCTTATACCAGCGCGTGGTCGGAGGACTATCCACACCGGCATCTGTCATTATTTTCTTCAATTCAGGACTGGAGGCCCTTGCCTTTGCCTTTGCCACATCGCTGACCTCGAATAAAATGGATATGGTGTTGGAGTCATTGAGATTACGGGCGATACCGCGTGTTATCAATCCATTGGCCCTTCTTACAGAATCGCCTTCAGCATCGAAAGCCTTCATCCAGACACCGAAATCTTTTACATGATGTGAGATGGCCATACCGTCGAGGTATTGCACAGGGTTCTCGTTGCCGGTCACGAATTCCGCAAAAGTAAATCCGGGAGGGCTCATTACACCGGCCTTCTTCATGGTTTCTTTTGCACCGGGCAATGCATAAAAAGCTTTCGCTTTTTCCACATCTTCTATTTTATCGACAACAAAAACGGTATTGGAATCTTTTGAATCCCGGCCAATCACATAGTGGGTAATTCCATATGTATTACGCAAAGAATCCCTGTTAAAATATTCTGTTTCCGCTTTTCCGAAATTCTTTATTTTATGCTGCACGACGACTACTTTGAAGGGAACAAATGCAGGTTTCACTTCGGCAGGAGCAACAGCCGCCGTCGTATCGGTTTTTTGTTCTTCTTTAGCCGGACCGTTGTTGCAGGAAAATAATAAGACCGTAATCAGGACGACAAGCAAATTCTTCATTGTTTATTGTTTTGAATGAGTAATTACAATTTTTAGGCCGTAATGGCGACATCCGTTTAAGCAGGGTGGGACTATCGAAAAAATGGAGCAGAAAACTACCAAATAATTGGAGAGAAACAAAAAAGAATTGTACAATATTCATTTTTTATACCGGCAGGGCTTCGAAAGAGGAGAAATAGCTGGAGCGGGGTTCCAATCTTTTAATTGGTATTGGTTTTAGATTGTCTGTTTGTAGAATACTGATCCAAAAAATAAACTTTTTTACCTGTTATTTTATCGCTGGTTTTTGATTTAATTACCGTATTCAAATTATTTTCAAATGTAACATTAACAGCGTTTAAGTCTGTCATGATTTGACGGACAATGCTGTCCTCCAACTCAAAAAAATTACCGGTACCGGTTCGTAGCGTGTATGCATTGGACCAAATCAGATTTTCATTGTTTACGTCCGTTAACTGAACGTATACCCGTAAACCCGAATCTTCGTACAATAAACTACCGGTAACTATAAAGTCTAAGCCAAACCCTAAAGCCAGCCTTTTAAGAGAAGTTTTTTTCGAAATGAATTGTTTCGATGCATAATTGGACAATACGGAGAAATTCTTTCGGAACCCAAATTCAGTATGTAATAAGAGCACTATATTTTCCGAAAGCGTCGAACCCTGGTCAGCCTTTCCATGAAAGGAAAAGGGCAATACCGCGAGTTTTATTTTTTCTGTCGTTTTGAATTCCTTATTCAAATCGACCCTGGGCTTGTTTAGTTTCTGACAGGCAAACAACGGGACATATCGCCCTGTTGGCAGGGATATGATCAATTCATCAGTAAGGCCCTGGGTTTTATAATATTTGTCCAGTGTAATCCGCAATCTCCGGGCATGAACGCGAACCACCCCGCTGCTGCTGGGCTTATAAAACGGAGGTTTATTTAAAACTTCAATTCCAATATTATATTCCTTGATGGTATGTGACCTGTCCGAAATGGTTTCATGTACGATATAAGATAGAAACCTGCTCAACACGCCGGAGGCCGCAAAATCCGGATAGCATAATATCTTTTGAAGTTGCGCTTTGATGCTTTCATTTGAAAGCAATGGGCAATACCTGTTTTCCACATCCATACTGACTGAATTAATATTGTAAAAATTCTTCTCTATCTCTGCTGAAGTCTTTTCGTTTAATTCGTATTGGACGGTACTTCTCAAAAAAAAATTCCGATCACCGTTTACTCAAAGAGGTATTTTAGTACTTCCTGTTCGAGTTCAAACTTGATTTCCAGGTATACTTCCAGTTTTGACTGGATTTGCCCGGGTTTACCCGTTAATGATTCAAGCATCTGCATACATTGGTCATAATCCGAACAAAGTGATTTGAAATCTTCATTTTTTTCACTCCGATCCTGTATCTTTTCCCGATATTCAGGAAACCGCAATAAAATAGCTTCATACCTGGAATTCATAACAATTTGACTTTGGATACGATTTTATCCCTTAAAAGTAAATGGGTATTTTTAGGCAAATAAGTTAAACACCGTTGTGTAACCGTTACATTCGATGCCGGAAAACAGCAAAACTCCTCATTCATGGAATCACCAGATCAGGCTGCTGTTAAAGAAGAACTGGAACGCATTCTGTCGTCCAAAGTGTTTACGAAATCATCTGTCTTGTCCGGTTTCCTCCGGTATGTTGTGATCGAAACAATGGACGGGAAACGGGATGAGATCAAGGAATATACCATTGCCATAAAGGCATTTGGAAAACCGGCAGATTTCAACCCGCAGATCGATGCCATGATTCGTATCCACGCAGGACGTTTGAGAAGATCCCTGCTGGAATATTACACGCAGGAGGGAAATAATGATCCCGTTCAAATCTCGCTAAACAAAGGAAGTTATGTGCCTGAGTTTTCATTCAGGGAAATAAAAAACGAATCCGCCAGGGAAGAACCGATAGCAGGCATACGGCATAGAACCATGGCAAACAGAGTGGCTGTTCTCCCGTTTAAAAATCTATCCGGTTTGCCGGAGAATGATTTTCTGGTAGACGGCTTTTGTGAACAACTCAGTTCAGATCTGGCGCAGTTTCCGGAAATTGAAGTGATCGCCTATTTTTCCACTTCTAAATTCAGAGAAGACCGGCCCGATATCAGACTTGCAGGAAAAGAATTAAATGCCAGTCATCTGATCGCGGGTAGTCTGTACCGGGATAAAAAACGTGTACGAATTTCAATGCAGCTGATTAGTGCAATCTCGGGATCGCAGTTATGGACACATACCTATGAACATGCTGTACAATCATCTTATCTCTATGATATATTTGATGATATTAATAAGCAGGTGGTTCCCAGGCTTTCGGGTTATTACGGCATTATAAACAGAAGCAGTTCATTTTCCACTCAATTAAGTCCACTGGCAAAACAGGATTCTATCGATGCGGTATTCTGGTATTATCATTATCAGATTCGTTATACGGAAGAAACCTTCCAGATTGCCAGGGCGAGAATTGAGAAGGCGGTACAGCAAAATCCGGATTATGCACTGGGATGGGGGGTGCTCGCCCAACTGTATATAGACGGAGAAGCGTTAACCTATACAACGGTAAATAACCCCTTGCAGGAAGCAAACAAATGTATTGAACGGGCCCTCGTGCTGGACAATGATTGCCAGCATGCTTATTTGTCTTTAACCTGGATGTTTATTTTTCTAAAAGACAAAAGCAAAGCGGTTAAATCAATGCAAAAATGCGTGTCCATTAATCCCCGGTCCCCGTTTTTTCTGGGGGGCGCATGCTTTTTATATGGCCTGCTGGGTGAATACGAAACCAGCATGCAATATTTCGAACAAACAAATATTCTCAATCCATATTATCCCTGGTGGGTTAATCTCGGTCCCATTTTTAAGCATTTTTATAACAGTCACTATGAAGAGGCTCTTGAAATGGCCAATCACATCAATATTCCGGGGGTTTTTTGGAATTATATTTTTAAAATTTCTGCTCTCGGGCAATTAAATCGCATCGAAGAAGCCAGGGCTACAGCGAATAAATTTCAAACAGAGTTCCCGGGAAAAGCGCAGGCAGCCTGTGCCATTCTTCGCGTGGTGCTTTTTCATGAATCTGTCTATGACCGGATCAAAGAAGGCCTTATGAAAGCGGGTCTGCCGGTAGCAACTTAAATTTCTATTCGTTTTACCGTAAAATGCTATTTAGAGAATATTTAAACAAAACGATTATAGTTTTATATAAACTACCTTGAAATGGAAGGCTTCTCAAAAATAAATGGTATTTGCTATGGAAAAGAATATTGCCATTCTAATGGCAGACTTATCCGGATATACTGCACTTACAGAAACGCACGGTGCACTCGCAGCTGCAGATATGATTGACAAGTACATGGGAATCGTGGAAAACTGCCTGGTCGGAGATTGCAAAGTTCATGAACGTACGGGCGACGAATTGATGATTGTTTCTGACTCTCCCGATTTTTTACTGGCCACTGCACTGACTATTGGGAAGAATACATCCAATGAAGAGAATTTTCTTCTGGTGCATGGAGGACTGCATTATGGGAAAGTTTTAATGAGGGGTAACAGTTATTTTGGAACTACGATAAATTTGACTTCCAGGATCGCTGCTAAAGCCAGTGCGGGAACCTATTGGTGCTCTGAAGAATTTGCGAGCGCTTTATCAGATAAATCAATGTGTACGCTGACACAAAAAGGGAATCATTTTTTTAAAAACATTAATAAAGAAAGGGAAGTATTTGAATTGTGCATTGAAGACAGGAGGACATTTCATATCGATCCCGTTTGCCGGATGATGATACTTGACCCTAAAAATGCCATCCCGCATCCAACGGATGGCGATCAATATTTTTGCTCATCAGATTGTCTGGAAATTTATATCAGGGACTACCAGGAATCTAAATGACGGTAAAGTCAATAAGCTCAGATTAAAACTGAAATCCGTTGACCAGCATGTTGGCCAACGGATTTATTGACACTATTTCGCAGATTATTATATGCCGCTTCCATTTCCGGGCAAATTGTTCTGCTGATTCCTTTTTTATCTTCCGTCTGAACCCGCCGTTGAATGATGCGGTCCATGGAGGACTATACTTGATTTTTTGTTAATGGAACCTCTCTTCGAACGCATGAAAAAGGTGGTTATCGCCATTCTGAATCTTTGCAGTTTTTTGATCTGTCAATTAAATAAACGTACAATGATTGTTCGTTTTTGATACAGGTGTTTCAGATCATCTCTTAAAAACCCTTACTGCACAAAGGTTTAAGCTTTGGCATTTATGTTGAAGCAAACCACTTCACGAACTATAGAGAAAACCTGCATAGGGAATCATCTATGATCAAACCATTTTCAGTATATTATTCTTCCGAAATCGTTTTGTATGTTTAAAAACTATCTCAAGACTGCCATACGCAATTTTCTGCGGCACAGGAATAATTCCATGATCAATATCGCCGGTCTGACGGTTGGTTTTACGGCATTTCTTTTAATATTTCTTGTGATTAAATATGAGAAAAGCTTTGATGATTTTCATTCCGATAAAAATAATATTTATCGGGTTGTACGCACCGGCAAAAACATTAATGTCAGGGAATACAGGGCGGGCGTTCCATTTCCTGTAACACAGACATTGCGTACCGAGGCTCCACAACTGAAAAATGCTGCGGCCATTTTTAGTGAGTACAATGTACAGGTTGACGTAACAGCCCCGGACGGCTCAGTGCAGAAAAAATTTAAAGAACCGAATGTATTTGTTGCCGAAACGCAATTCTTTAAAATGTTCAAATTCCCTTTGGCGGAAGGTAATATGACAACAGCTTTTACTGAGCTCAATACGGTACTGCTGACAAAAGAAATAGCTTCGAAATATTTTGGCGACTGGAAAACGGCGATTGGGAAAACGATAAAAGCGTTCGGAATAAACCTGAAGGTCACGGGCATTTTGGAAAATCCTCCTCCAAATACCGATTTCCCGCTGGGCGTTGTTCTGTCCTATGAAGCACTTGTAAAGAAATTCTCTTTGACAGACTGGGAAGGTATTTCAGATTATAATTATTGCTTTGTTCAGCTAAACGATAATGCTTCAACAAGCGAGTTTAATAGCCTGCTTGGACGGTTTGTTAATAAACATATTAAACCGGTTAATCCAAACTATGATTTATCCCTTCAGCGTTTTGATGAAATGCATTTTGACGGCCGTTTTGGAAATTTTAATCGCGCTACATTTGGCAAAGACCTGATACTTGCGCTAAGCCTGATTGGACTGTTTTTAGTAGTTATTGCCTGTGTAAACTTCATAAATCTGACGACCGCCCAGGCCATAAACCGGGCAAGGGAAGTCGGCGTAAGGAAAGTACTTGGCAGTAGCCGGGCGCAACTGGTCTTACAGTTTTTGGGAGAAACCGGTATCACTGTTTTGCTTGCATTGGTCGGCTCTTTATTGGTGGTTTCTATCAGTATCCCTTTCATTAATAATCTGCTCGGGATTCATTTATCTGAAAATATTTTATTCAGTACAGCTTTTATCGGATTTATGACTCTCGTCGTGGTGCTTGTGGTGTTCCTTTCCGGTTTTTATCCGGCCATGGTTCTGTCGGGATTTAATTGTGCGGATGTGTTGAAAAGTGCCATCCTGAGCGGCAATCAGAAAGGCATTTCACTGAGAAGAGCTTTGGTAATCTTTCAATTTGTCATTGCGCAGATATTGATTATCGGCACACTGATCGTTGTAACACAAATGAATTATTTCCGCCAGGCGGATATGGGGTTTACAAAAAAAGCCATTATCAACGCGGGTATTCCGGACGACAGCCTGAGCCAGACAAAACTTGACCTGCTAAAAAATGAATTAAAAAAAGTGCCGGGCATTGAGAACGTAAGCATGAGCAGATTTTCCCCGTCAGGAGGAGGTTGGTATACAGATCTGCGTGTTCTTTCAAATAAAAATGTGAGTCCCGACATGGTTGTGAACATGAAACCGGCAGATACCGCTTTTTTTAATTTATATAATTTAAAACTGGTTGCCGGCAGAGTGAGAAATTTAGGCATTAAAAATGCACAGGCTGCCATCGGTATAAAAGTGAATGTGGACGGAAAGATTTTCCCGATTGTCGGCGTGGTAAAGGATTTTCATGTCAATTCTCTTCGGGATGCGATCGGTCCGGTTGTATTCATGACGCTAAAAGAGAGTTATGGACTGACAAATATTAAAATCAATCTGAACAAGGCACAATCTGTTATCAAATCCATGCAGGATATATGGGATACAAATTTCCCTGATTATGTTTTTGAATATCATTTTCTGGATCAGACCGTGGCGGATTATTACAAACAGGAAAACCAGCTTTCCCAGCTATATAAAATATTTTCCGGCATCGCCATTTTCATATCCTGTCTGGGTTTGTATGGACTGGTTGCATTCATGGCGGTTCAGCGTAAAAAAGAAATTGGCATACGAAAAGTACTTGGCGCCCCGGTCCGGGATATTGTGGTGATGTTGTCGAAGGAATTAACTATTCTGATTGTTGTTGCGTTTGTTATTGCATCTCCGATTGCATGGTATTACATGCATCAATGGTTACAGCAATATACCTATCGCATTACAATCGATATTTGGTTTTTCGCCGGTGCCATCGTATGTTCACTGGTTATTGCGTGGCTTACCGTGGGGTATACTGCAATAAAGGCTGCCATCGCTAATCCGGTGAAGTCGTTACGGACGGAATGAATCTGAAACATCAACATCGATATTTTTAAAAGATAAAAGCACTGGTATGAACCTAAAAGCCATTTTGTTTTCATTCGGATTATTGTTTTCCATGTATGGTCGCTGTCAGACCTCCATGTCCGCTGGTGCTGAGCGGTTGTTAAATTATATCGAACAGCATATAACAGAGGTCGCGGAAGCTATGCCGGAGAACCGTTTCGATTTTACGCCCGATAGTCTGCATATTCCGGGCAGCCGGTTTGAATCTGTGCGCAGTTTCGCCGGACAGATCAAACATTTGGCGACGGACAACTTTTTCATATGGACTGCGATCACCGGAGATAATATGCCATCGGGTATTGATGACGTCAACGGGCCGGCCAATTTGAAGACAAAAACTGAAATTCTTGCTTATCTGAAACAATCATTTGCTGCCGGGCATAAGGCGATCGCCACGCTGACGACAACGAATGCCATGGACATGATGCCTTTCCGGGGAAATAAATTGCCCCGCGTGGATCTTGCTTTTTATGCGTTGACCCATGCGAATGAACATTATGGACAACTGGTTATTTATTTGCGGATGTGTGGCATTATTCCACCTGCCAGCAGACCCGACAGACCGCAGTAGACGGAAATGCCATTTATTTATATCCAGCAGCAGGCAGATTTTGCTTATTTCCTTAACATCTTCTCCATTGTCTTTCCTTTCGCCAACTCATCTACCAGCTTGTCTAAATAACGAATCTTTTGCATGAGTTTGTCTTCGATTTCCTCGACACGATATCCACAAATGACACCTGTAATTTTTGAAACATTTGGATTCATTTGTGGCGCCTGAGCGAAAAAAGTTTCAAAATCAGTCTTCTTTTCTATGTGTTTCTGCAATGCTTTTTGATCATATCCCGTTAGCCAGCATATGATGGTATCTAACTCAGCTTTTGTGCGGCCCTTTTTTTCCGCTTTCTTAATATAATGCGGATAGACACTTGCAAATGACATTTTATATACCCTTGTGTTATCCATTTTCGTTGCTGTTATTCATCAAAGTTAATTCAACGAGTTTGTTTTTTGCATTGACAAGCCTGACCCAATAAATGATCCAGCAAGCCATTCCCGCAAGGACAAAAAAAGTTCCGAACAACCCCAGGTATACAGGTGAATATCTGTTTGAGTAATTTATAATAACTCCAAGCGTAGTTAATATACAATATGCTATACCGATGATATAAGTTGGAGACTCATCTGTTCCTTTAATTTCTACCTTTGAATGATCAAGAATCGACTCGCCCATTTTGGATACCATTTCCTTTGATATTGAACGGGCGATGCGGGTAACGACAATAAATTGCCAAACCATACCGAAAGCGGGGATGAATTGTAACCAGACCGATCCCGGAGACATTTCTCTATTCTCCGGGCTGATTACCTGCAATGTTTTCTGCTGCGCAAGAAAGAAAAGGACACCTGGAATGATGAAAGCCAGCAATAACGCTATTTGCAACATTTTTTATTTGAAAGTAATATAATTAATTCGTTATTCTAAAGAAGGCTTTATCAATGATCAGAAAGTTAATACCGCTAAGCGTTTACCCTTAGTAATATAATGGGACGTCGTTATGTAAGATAAATTCTTCCGTAGGCAATAAAAATACAAATGCCAAAGAGTATCACATTGGTAACAACATTTTTAGGTTCTTTTCTTTTATGATGAATAAAGGAAGCCGGAATCATGATAAAAGAAAGTAGAATGGCTGAAACGGGTGTTAGCCCGGGCAGTATATTAAGCCACCAGGGAAGTATTAAGCCGATCGCGCCCAGTATTTCTGAAAGGCCTATAAAGCGTACCTGAGTAATTGATAAATTTTCCACACCAGTCTGGCCTTTTTCATAGACCAATTTCCGGATTGAAAAAATGGATTTATTTATACCTGAATATATAAATGTCGCTGCTGCCACGGCCTGTAGAATCCAAAGTATAGTGTTCATGATCATTATTTTTTGATTCCATATACAAAGGAACGAAGTCTTCTGACTCGTCTTTTTGACATATGTCAAAAAATCAAATCTGCGAACGAACCCTGCTTAATGTTTCCTGTGTTATACCCAGGTAGGAGGCGATCATTCCAAGCGGAACCCGTTGAATAAGAGTTGGATTTGTCGTCATTATCTTTTGATAACGCTGTAACGCAGTTTCAAAATGTAAATCATCCAATTTTTGCTGCAATTGAACCATGCCGGAACTTACCAGCAGTCTCGTCATTCTTTCAATATCATGATGTGCCGCGCAAAGGCTTTCCAGTTCATCAATATGGATGGACAGCAAAACGGAAGGTTCCAGTAATTCTATGGCCCGTCTGTCAGGCTTTCTGGTTATAAAGCTGATGATGGATACCGCAAATGTATTTTCGGCACTCAGCCAGTCGGTAACATCTTTTCCGTCTTTGATGTAATATGTGCGGGTAAGTCCTTCCTCAACAAAATAAAGCTGATGGCAAACGGTGTCAGGTTTAACTAATATTTTACCTTTTGGATATTCCGATCTTTTTAAAACAGCTGCGAGGGCAGAACGACTGACATCGGACAGGGTCGTGAGTTGGGAAATTGTATCGAAAAATTTTTGCATTTAAAACATTCAAAAATGATTGCGAACCAAACATTTTAATGATAACTTATGCATCTATGGCGTCATAAACAATTACTCTTTCCCATAGTTGACTATAGTTTTTAATAAATTCCAAATGAATGGGATGGCTTTGGTAGGCAGCCTGTCCGGCGAGGTCGCTGAAGAACATTAATTCTGACACACCCCAGCTGTTATCAACCACATCGCGTTTCTCGGTACTGGCCACAACGCCCACACGCAGTTCACGAACAGTCTCTATTTTAGATAATGTTTTAACACCTTCTACTAACTTGTCACGGTCTTCAACCGATCCCGTGTTCTTGAGCCAAAAAAATACATGATGCACCACCGGATATTTGTTTACATTGGTTTTTGGAGCCATGGCAGAGACCACGCTGCCGGTAGCCAGTGTACCTGTGACTGCTATAAATTTTCTTCTGTTCGTTGTTTTCAAATTAATATGATTTAGAAGTATTAAATAGTAAATTTAATAATTTGATGACTGGCGGCAATATAAATTACTCAATGTTTTATTTGGAAAATCAGTTTAATGAGTCGACAAAAACCTTATTTTTTAAAACTGACTTCTTTTATCTGTTTACTGGCGTCAATATGCTGTGGCCAGCAACCAGAGCGAAAATGGATGACTCTACTTTCAGGCCGGAATATGAAAAAAATCATGGCTTAACGGAGAGAATGTTTCAAAACTATTTCAGGAAATTGTATAACGACTGGCGATTAAATGAACCAAACAAGCTTTTTAAGTATTTGTCTTTAGACAGCCTTCAGCAAAAAGATTCTTTATCATATTACGCGATTAAAGAGAAGGAGCCATGTCTTAAACAATATTTTCTGACCGTAAGTGACATTCTTGTAATGATAACTTACGGCGCCAATGGCAATCCGGGTTTTAAAGGAAAAAAATCGGATGACGAAGGCGGGTAATGAATATGAATATGATGCTTTTTGGACATTCTCCTTAAATGGTAAGACTTAATCACCCTTCTTTTTTACATCTATTGCTTCAGGATGCTGATCCGGTTGGAAAGGATTATAGTAATAGATGTTTTCCTTATCGTATAATAATAAATGTACTTTCAATCTGATATTAAAATCGCTGTCATTTTTAGCTGTGCCGGCGGTCCAGCCAGCCTCAGCAAGGGAAGCCATTCTTGGGAATATTAAATATTGTAGTCTCTTCTTTGATATAACGGTCTCTGTCCATAAATTTCCCTGCAGGCCAAGTATGTTCGTTTTATCAGACAAACCGGCTGCTATTGAATTTTCGGGAAAATGATATATATCGAGATATGAATTGAATTTTGTCTTTTCCCATTTCCGGCCAGACCTGTGTGTACTATCCTGTACAAAATCTAAATAGAGTGGCAAGCGCGGACATAAAACCACTTTGTAGCCCTTTAAAATAGCCTCGTTTAAACTTTCAGGGTGATTCTGTCGCCACCAGCTAACATAGGTTTTACTAACAGGTAATCCTGCAGGAACTGCTTCATCCCAGCAAATCAGGTAAGTATTGAATTTTAAAACGC
>Ga0193753_10002994_pt1 | contig 12854 bp, 11 predicted proteins | sample H1c2metaG_FD_144925 | JGI IMG/M metagenome (GOLD analysis project Ga0193753, IMG submission 144925) | Soil microbial communities from a riparian zone of the East river system, Colorado, United States - H1c2 | ecosystem: Environmental > Terrestrial > Soil > Riparian zone | place: USA: East... | reverse complement strand
CACCGCGACAGGCTGCACCGCGCGCGATCTCAGCCGAGATCTTCAGCTTGTGCCGATTGCCTTCGCTGCCGGAGCAAGCGTTTACAGAAAGCGTGCACGGAGGTTCACTCGCATTGCGCGACTGGGGGAACGAGTTGGCGTTGACGGGCTTGAAGGCGGGAGGCAAGCCAGCGTTTCCAGTCGGTGCGGCGATCGTCAAACAGAAGCTCATGGGAGCCGACGTGATCGCACTCGGAATCATGGTCAAACACTCCGCGGGCTACGATTCCAAGCATGGCGATTGGGCATTCGGCTATTGGGAGAAGCAGTCAGGCCTGTCGTCTGGTGCCGAACCAGCGAGCGCGTGCGGGGACTGTCACGCTGGCGCGAAAACGGACCATGTGTTCGCCGACGAGAGTTGGCGAATGCCTTAGTGCGGTGACTTACACCCCCAGCTCTGCTGGATCACGGCATCACATCGAGAGCATGTGATGGCTACGACGCGCACGATCTCTTACGCTACGCGTCATGACAGTTCAGAGCATCTACAAAGACAAAGTCGCACTCATCACCGGAGGAGCCTCCGGAATTGGAGCCGCAATCGGCAGGCAGATCGCCAACCAAGGTGCGCGGGTAGTCCTCGCGGATCGTCAGCTCGCTCTCGCCGAGAGCGTCGCAGCATCGATTCGCGACAGTGGAGGTAGTGCAATCGCGTTCGAGCTCGACGTGCGCCACATGGCAGCGATGACGAACGTCGTCGGAAGCACAGTCGCGCGTTGGGGCAACGTCGACTACTTTTTCAACAACGCGGGGATTGGAGTCGGCGGCGAAGCCGAGGACTACGAGCCGCGTGACTGGGACGACGTGTTCGACGTCAATCTCCGCGGTGTCGCGTACGGGATCCAAGCCGTCTATCCCGTGATGCGGCGGCAGCGCTCCGGTCACATCGTCAACACTGCGTCCGTCGCAGGACTCATCGCGAGTCCCGGCCAGGTTGCATACTCGGCATCCAAACACGCGGTGGTCGGCCTCTCGAAGGCGCTGCGCGTCGAAGCGAAGCACTACGGCGTGCGCGTGTCCGCGCTCTGTCCCGGCGTGATCCGCACACCGATACTCACGGGCGGCAAATTCGGTCGAATCAACACCGTGACCGTCCCCGAAGAAAAACTCTTGAAGATGTGGGAACGACTTCGTCCGATGGATGCGGATCTCTTCGCGAGCAAAGTCTTGTCGGCGGTGACGCGTAACGAACCGATCATCGTAGTGCCGGGGTGGTGGAAGCTGGTTTGGATGCTCGATCGGCTGTCGCCCGCACTGAGCTTGAAGGTTACGGACGTGATGTTCGAGCGGATGCGAGCAGAGCTCGCAGCAGCGGGCGGGCGAACACCGCAACGCCAGCGCGAGATGTCCGAGGCCAACGTCTCACCAAGCTCAAAGAGCAAGATCGCGAACTGACGCAGGCGCAAGGCGGCCTGCTGACGGCGTGCAGATTCAGTGCAGGCACCGACGCACATGCTCGGATTGACTGTGCAGAAATCGCCAGCCAAACGTGGCCACACTCGTGCTCGAGAATTTCTTGCCAGTTCGGTCGCTTCGCGACACTAACGTCTTGGGTAAAGGGGGGCGCCTTACGCGCGGGATGCGGTAGGGTGATGCCTGTCCGAGGGCCCGTTGCCGGTAGTATCCCCGCCCAGTTTCGACGATTTCTACGTGAGATATGTGCCGCTCGTGCGCCGGATCCTAGTGCGACGGGGCGTAACCGAGCCCGATCTCGACGATGTCACGCAGGAGACGTTCGTCACGCTTCATCGGCTTCTGCCGGCGTTCGAGGGCCGTTCCACTCTCGAAACATGGCTGCATTCGGTCGCGTGGCGTATCGCGGCGAATCACCGCCGGCGAAAGCGCCTGCGCGCCGCGGGCCCGCTATCGGTCGCGCGCCACGCAGAACATGAGCCCGACTCCGAGCCTTTGCTGGTTGCCGACCGCTATCAGGCGTCATTCCATCTGATCGACGACGACAACCGCGATTTGATCGCCCTGCACGAGATCGGTGGACTGTCCATTTCAGTGCTCGCGGAGCTCACGGGCAACGCGCGAGCGACGATTCGGCGGCGGCTCGAAAGCAGCAGGGCGAAGCTGGAGCGCCTGCTCAAGGGCGACGGGCCGAGCCTCGAGCGAGTTGTTTGGCTCGAGAGTGTCGCGGCACGTTTCGACAATTCGCTCGAATCTGCGCCCACGCCGTTCATGCGTGTGCTTCCGGATGGCGCGACGTGCATTTCTACGGTGGATGACCTGGTCGTCGCGGTCTGGCGTGGGCCGTCTACGAACGATGCGCTCCAGGTGTTGATCGAGACGCTGTTCGCGCATGCGCGAAACTGGCCTGGCGGCGTGCGTTACTTGAACGTCGTCGAAGCGACTTCGTCGCCGCCGACCCGCGAGGGGCGGGACATGATGGTGTGGGCTGCGCGCAAGCTCGGCAAAAAGCTCATCGCACTCGCGAGCACGGTCGAGGGCACGTTGATGCCATATGCGGCGAGCCTCATGAACACCGCTTTTTTTCTGGCGCGAGCGGCGTTCGAGGTGAGGTACTTCGGCGAAGCTCCCCAGGCGCTTGCGTGGCTAGAGCAGTTCGGGCCGATCGACGTCGAGCAAGCGCTCGATCACTTGGCGTGTATGCGCCAGCGCCTCGCTGAATCACACCGCAGCTGACGGCGGCACGCAGCATCGTTCTAGCTCGCGAATCGCGAACAACCCGCGCAGGCATGGCGGTCCGCCAAATTTGGCGAGCCACGCGGCGCGGCAGCTGAGGGCTTGCTTCGGAGGTTGAAGAACGATCGCGATTGCGTCGAACGATTTGACTTGGCGCAATCGCGTAGTCAATCTTGGACTCCGAGCGCAAGCCACGCGATTTGCAGTTCAACTCACGGGGGACCCGATCTCACGCGTCGTACTCACCAATGCGGCAACGAATAGCGAGTGGCGTCCCATGAAACGCGTGTTGCTGCTGGTCAGCATCGGCCTCGTTCTACTGGTCGGCGGAGTTTACGCATGGGCGACAGTCGACGCGTCGGCACCGGACGATTCGAGTTTTCTAGCTCCCTCTCGGCCCTCGGTTCGTACGGAGGACAATGGTTACGCAGCCCTCGAGGCGCTCGGCGAAGAGGTCAGTAAGCTCGATCTCGCAGAGCGTGGGCGCGTAAAACAATCCATCCCTGCCACCTACGACGAACGAACGCGTGCCGTCGCAGATGACATTTTGCAACTGGAACTGGTCCAGCGACTGCCCGAGCGCGTGGAGCAGGTCCTCAGCGCGCCAGCGTTTCAGCCAACCGATCCGCCATTCGATGACTCGCGCCAGCGTGTGGCGCGCGGTTCGTTGGATGTGATCAATCTCCTGCGCTTGCGAATCCAGCAAGCACTCTTCGGCGGTGCAACGAGCGACGCTTGGCGGACCGCGCAGTCGAGTCTGCGCTTCTGCCAGTTGTTCCATCGCCACACTGACACGTTCCACGAGCTCAGCGTCGCGCAGGCGTGTCAGACCGTCTTGTTCAAGGCTGTGCTGGCCGGAATCGATGCAGGTCGGTGGGAACCGCGCCAGCTGCGGGAGCTCGCAGCGTTGTCTGATGCACCGAGCTCGAGTGAGCCCGAACGATTCATCCGAGCACTCCAAACCGAATACAGATTGTTCGTCGTCGGTGCCGACCAGCAAAGCGCAGACTCGAGTCCGTTCTGGCGCCGAGTTTCGTACCATCGCGATCGATCCAAACGCGCGTGGCTCGACGCGATGGCACTTCCGTTCGCAGCAATTCGCAAAGCGGATCTGCCGGGTGCCTACCAAGCGCTGCGGAACGCCGAAGTCAGCACGCGACTGGAAACTACGCTCGTTCGAAACGCGATGGGTTCGCAGTTGCTGGCAGTGTCGGTCGCGCGACTGGCCACGCCGATCGCGCGCGCCGTGGATGGGCTTGCGGAAGCGCGGCTCGTCAACCTTCGTGCCGCGTTAACGTCGTACCGCGCGGAGCGAGGTCGTTGGCCCGAGAGCCTCGACTTGCTCGTGGGGCCTTACATCACGGCGTTGCCGAATGATCCTTGGAGTGCACGCGGATTCAGCTACTCGGCATCCAAACGTGCGCTGTATTCGATCGGGGAAGATCGAAAAGACGACGGCGGAAAGTTCGCGGAGAGTTTCTCGCGCGCAACTGACTCGACTGATTACGGGGTGAGACTACCCGACTGACTGCTCGTCCTGAGCTCGTCATCGTGTCGGCTGTCTCGAATGTTCGAATCTGATTGAAGAGGGGTGTGACAATGAGCGAAACGGATGATGGAATCGACTGGTACGTCGTGAAGGCTGGTAACGGCAAAGCGCTTGGTGCGCTCGGCTTCATCGATGACGAGGTCGTCGTCATCACGTCATTCTTTGACGACAAAGATGCCAACCGCGATGGTAGCGTGAGCATACCCGAGCGGGTCGTTGGAATGATTAGTCCGTTCGGCACTAAAGGTCAGGCTGTAATGGAAGTGGCGATGGCTGCGCGCTTCGACATGGATGTTTTGGAGCGCGATCCGTCGTTCTACAATGTTGCGATCCACATGTGGCTGAACTTCTCGCGCAACCTCGTCATCGATGGTGCGTACGCGGCCTGGTTCAGCATGGGAGTCGGACAGGTTTCTGGCGCGATTGCGAAGACGGTGACGAAAAACTTGGTCAAACAGTTCGTGATCAAGAAAGGTATGGAGTCCACGGTGAAATACGCGACCAAGAAATCAATGGGTCGCGACTGACGCCCGATGACACAGGCACAGTACGTGCGAGGCTGCTCGGCATATGTGTCGCCGGCATGCTCGTATTCGGTGGCACGTTCATCGCGAGCTTCGTCGCACCCGGGGTCGTCGAGCGGGCTGCAGACGACTTCGTCCTCCATCGGGTACAGCGTGAGCTCCGCGAACAGTTCGGTCCCGAGGCCGTGCCTTCGCGCGATGCGTTGCTCGCCGTGCTCGGCGGCTTGCCTGACCGCGCGAGAGAGGTCGGTGTCGTTCGGAGCGATCTACTCCGAGAGCAACTTGCGGCGAATCAGGGCAATCCGGATGCGCTCGAGGCCGGCAGTCGTGCATACGAGCGACTTCATGCCGAGTTCATTCAGGAGCTACGGATCTTCGCCGGATCGAACTTCGTGCTGTTTGCGTTTACGGCGTGGCTGACGGTCGTTCGCCGAGATCACACCCGCAACTTGGTCGCGCCGGCAACGCTGCTTGCAACCGTAACGGTCCTGTCCGCAATCCTGTTTCTAACAGGCCAGGACTGGGCGTGGACGTTTCTGACGGGTGACTACGTCGGCTACGGGTACTTCCTAGCGGTCGCAGCAGTGTCAGCGCTGCTCGTCGATATCGCGTGGTACCGAGCGAGAATCGCCTCGATCATCTCGAGAGCACTGTGGTGGTGGCCGGTGTGACCTGACTGAGCCATTCATTCACCATTTAGGGCTCTTCAAGCGGGCGGGCCTTGCACCCCGCGGCTGGGGCTTGCTATCCGCGTTCGGCTAGTTCCCGAGAGAAATCCACAGACATGAAGACACGCATCACCGAACTATTTGGCATCGAGCACCCGATCATTCAGGGCGGAATGCACTTCGTCGGACTCGCCGAGCTCGCGTCCGCAGTCTCCAACGCGGGCGGGCTCGGGATCCTGACCGGTCTCACACAGCGAACGCCCGAGCTGCTTGCGAAAGAGATCGCACGCTGCCGCGAGATGACGAACAAGCCGTTCGGCGTGAACCTCACGTTTCTGCCGGCGGTGACCCCGCCCGACTATCCGGGCTACGTGCGCGCGATCATCGAAGGCGGCGTGAAGATCGTCGAGACCGCAGGCAACAATCCGCAAAAGTGGTTACCAGCGTTGCGTGAGCACGGAATCAAAATCATCCACAAGTGCACTTCGGTGCGGCACGCGCTGAAGGCGGAATCAATCGGTTGCGATGCAGTCAGCGTCGATGGTTTCGAGTGTGGTGGGCATCCTGGCGAAGACGACATTCCGAACATGATTCTGCTGCCGCGCGCGGCGGAGTCGCTGAAGATTCCCTTCGTGGCATCGGGCGGTATGGCGGATGCGCGCTCGCTCGTCGCTTCGCTTGCCCTCGGCGCCGACGGCATGAACATGGGCACGCGTTTCATTGCGACGCGAGAGGCGCCCGTGCACGAGAACGTCAAGCAGGCGCTCGTGGCCGCTTCCGAGTTGGATACGCGATTGGTCATGCGGTCGCTGCGGAACACCGAGCGCGTGTTGAACAACGCCGCGGTCGAACGTTTGCTCGAAAAAGAGAAGGCGCTCGGGACCAACATCAAGTTCGAGGACATCTTGCCGGAGGTCGCAGGCGTGTATCCCGCGATCATGCAGCGCGGCGAGATGGAAGCCGGTGCGTGGTCGTGCGGCATGGTCGCCGGACTGATCCACGATGTGCCGACATGCAAAGAGCTGATTGACCGAATCATGGCCGAAGCGAACGAGCTCATTCGCGGGCGATTGACTCGGTTGTTGTAAAGCGCCACTGATTGGAGCAGCTCAGCTCTCAGCAACGAGGTGGCACGTGGGGGAACGAATTCCGGGACCGATGTGCGTCACGTCCGTCGGTCAATCGTTCGTGGATGTGGACACGTCGGTTCGAACTCGCTCGAATGTCCCGGGGCCCACGAGTGTCGTAACGCTGTCACTCGACGCGAAGCTGCGAGAAGTGCTCATTCGCGCGGCCGCGAGACTACCAGGTGAGGCCGGAGACCAACTTCTAGCGTTGGTTTCGCCCGAGTCGATCATGATCATGGCCGGGACGCTACTCGCATGGGCAGGCTCGCACCTGTTCGGCGTCGGCGAGATCGTGGATGCGATTCTGCTCGCAGTCGGTTTCATAACGCTCGGGGCTTCCGTTATTACCGGCGGAAAGGAACTCGCGCTGTTTGCATCCTGCACTGTCAGTGCGCAGAGCGGCGCGGAGTTGGAAGCTGCAGCCGAACATCTGGCCACCGCCGTCGCGACACTCGGCATTGCAACCATCATGACTGTGCTCATGGTCAAGAATGCGCACGGTGTCGCGACTCGCCGGCCGCCTCCCGCAAACAAGTCGTATCTGCTCAAGCGTGGCCTACTCGAAGTCGACACGCCGCCGCCGGCTGGCGCGCGGCCCACGATCCAACGCCCGAAGTCGCTGCCGAGCGGCGCCCTCGGAGAAACCGACTGGTACGGCAGCATTAAAGTCGTGCGTTCACAGGCATTCGACGAGCAGCGAATCACGCTCTATCACGAGTGGATTCACAGCGTGCTTTCACCACGCGTCGCACCGCTGCGCCAGCTTCGTGCAAGCCTGAAGGCCAGCGCTTACCATCGTTCGGCGCTGTTACGTTATCTCGAGGAAGCCATGGCCGAGGCATACGGACAGGCCAAGGTTTCCGGATTCATCGCTGGACTGAAGCAGGTTTCGTTCCCGGTCGGGAGCGGTTATGTCACGCTCTCGCAACTGGCATCCGAGGGCGTCGCGATTGGTACGATCGATTTGATGAGCGGCCTGTTCACGGTCTATTTCGTCGAAGGTGAACTGGAGGCGCCTCGACCTGAGTAAGCAAGACCACCCAGCCGCATCGCGGATCGCTCGGACGTTGGACGCGACGGATCTCTGGCTGCGCCGCGCCCTCGGATTTTTTTTCGGGCAGCGCACCTTACCCGCTCCTTCGATGAACGAAGACGAAGCGATCGCCATCGCGCAACGCTACGCAGTAGAGCAAGGCTGGGGCGAGATCGAACGTCCGTACGGCGTTTGGACGGCCGCGCGCGGCGCGCAGCCCGAGCAGTGGGAGATCCGCTCCTACAATCCCAGCGGACTCGGTGCCGCAACCCGCGTCGCTATCGACTGCCAGCGCAGCACAGTGCTGAACGGTGGACGGATACGACGCTGAAGTTCGAGCGTCATGCAGCGCAGTTGGCGCTGCACGGCTCCCCTCCAAACCGAACGCACGCGACTTCAGCCCGCTAATACGAGCACCTTGGTTTGGCTTGGCACCGAACGCACCCCGACGATGTTTGTCGAGTTCTGCATGCTCATGCTCGTCAATCGGCTGACCGGCATGCCACCCACCAAAACCGTGAACGCTCCCGTAATGTGACGGCTCGGGCCCATGACCGTCCCCGATGCCACGCCGAGCGCCAGACCCGCGTTATCTCCGTTCGTCATGGGCACGATGCTCGCGAGGTTGTGCGCAGGCGCCCCCGCAAACAGCACGTGATACACGGCCGGGACTGCCATCATCCCTAACGCAATGTTGGGGTACGGAACCGGGACTGGCACACCCGCTGGCGTGGGGGTCAAACAAACATCCGGAAACGCAGTGTCCATTCCGGCAAGTTGAGTGTTCGCAAACATACGTGACCTCCTAGAGAGCCGAAACTGTTCGAGCAGTTTCGGTTCTCAACCAAGTTGAACCAGTTTTCCGTCGAGCTTGATCAGCTCTTCCGCAGTGACTACACCGTTCTTGCAGTGCATGCTGAGAGTGTCGCTGACCTGATAGTTCAGTTGCTTCGCCGAGTTGTGCTCGATCTCAGTGACGACCTTATAGGAACGCTGGAGCCTGCTGTGGAGCCGCTCCAGCAACACGCTGGCATGGCGGCCGATCGCTTGCATCGTCTCGGCTCGCGCGACGATCTGACGGCCGCACGCCGCGAGCTCGTTGAACACAAGCTCCATGTGCGTTGCGCCTAGCCGTAACGTCGCTGCCGAGATGATCGCTTCGCGGTTCGTGGACAGCGCGATGCCCTGAGTTCCCAGCGACAGTGAACCACCCGGAGCTGAGATTTCCAGACCCGCGGGTGCGCGAACTCTGATCGGCGTAGCCTCGGAGCGCTCGAGGACGCTGAGCACGTAGTGTCCCGCGGCATGCTCCGTCCCGCTGACGAGCACCAAGTCGCCAGGGATCGGCTGAACCCAGCAGCTCACGGCCGTACGCGCTTCGAAACTCGTGCGGTCGGCGAGCTCGATCACACACCGATCGTCGGTCACGCTCACCACGGTTCCAGAAACTAAGTCGCGGCGACTGACTACCTCTCGGATCGCTCGTGCTTGCATGTTCAATTCTCCTCCAGAGTCCTCGGCGCACGCCAACGCTCGGCCTCGAGCAGCTCTCGATCGTCATCGAGAACCCCTTCTCGCGTAGAAAATCGGGTGCCTTCGCCTTTGGCCAGATGCAGGTTCGTCCGCAAAAATGTCGCGTCGCGAAAGTCCGACCTCGTCAGCTCGGCGTACGACAAGTCGGCGTAACTGAGATCTGCACCGACGAAGCGGGTCCCAATGCAATGCGCGTGCTGCAGATTCGCTTGCGACAGCGTTGCGTGGGCAAGATCGGCGTCGGTCAAGTCCGCACGGATTAGGATAGCCTGCGTCAGCTGTGCCTTCTGAAACATCGCCCGAGTCGCCAGCGCCTCGACCAGCACGGCGTTCGACAGGTCGGCCGCGCCAAGCTTGCAACCCTGCAGATTCGCAGACTTGAAATTGCAGCCCATCAACTTCGCGTGACTGAGATCGCAGCCGGAAAGGTCGGCGCTCATGAGCTGACTTCGACTGAAGTCGCTGCGTGAAAGGTTCTTTCCCGCGAGGCGCGCATTGTTGAGCACCGCCCGGTCGAAGCGACAGCCGTCAAGCAGCGCAGTGGTGAAATCGGCATCGATGAAGACAGTCTGCGCTGCGTGCAAACCGCGGAGGTCGATGCGCGCGATCGAAGGTTTGATGAAGGCCGTCTGACCTACCAACGCCTCGCGAAGGTCAGTGTCATCGAACCGACACGCATTGAAGGCGGCCATGGAGAGGTCAGCACGCGCGAACTTGGCCGACGAGCAATCGGCCTCATTGAACTTCGAGTACGTGAGATCACAACCTGCGAACGACGCATTGCGAAACGTGCACTGACTCACGGTGATGCGGCGCAAGTCCCCGCGGTCGAGTTTCGTTCCATCCAGATCACAGTTGAAAAACAATGATTCGCGAAGATTACACTGGGACAGATTCGCACCAGCGAACTTCACCGACTCGAACACGCCGCCACTCAGATCCTGGCCGCTGAGTTGTGCATCTGCGAGGTCGAGCTCCGCGATGACCTCACCGGCTTCCAACAATCGGCGCAAGTGTTCCACAGGATCGGGCATGTGATCACGTGCTCCTGTTACGCGGATTGCGAATGTCGATCAGGCTGCGTTGGGGATACACGCGCGCTTTTGTCGAAAGTGTCGATTCGTAACGGGTCTTCTTGTCGATCCGAATGCGCGCGAGATCAGCGGCAAACAAATTGGTGTGACTGATGTCCGCGCCCTCGAGCTGTGCTGAGGTCAACGCGGCGCGCATGAGGTTCGCTCCCGACAAACGTGCCTCCCTCAAGTCGGCCTTCGCCAAGTTGACGCCCACTGCGAGCGCGAGGCGCAGATCGGCACCGCGTAGCACAGCTCCCGTCAGATCAGCGCGTGCGAGGATCGCCTTTCGCAAGCTCGCATTCACGAGACTTGCGCTCCGCAAATTTGCATCGCTCAGGTCCGCCTCGTCGAAAACACAGCTATCGAAGACACACCCCTCGACCATTCTCACGTTGGTCATGCGTGCTTTCCCGAAATCGACCTTTCCAGTGCAGCCCAGAAACAGTGTTCCCTGCAGATCCGCACCGCGGAACCGTGCGCCGTCGAGGTCGACTTTGAGGAAGTGACATCCGCGAAGCGTCGCGCCGTCGAAATCGACCTCGCGCAGGACCGCGTCGCTGATAGTGACTTGGCTCGCAGTGGCTCTCGCAAATGTCGCCCGCTGAAGCAAAGCACCGGTGAGATCCGCGTTTTGAAGCTGAGCGCCGCGGAAGCGCGCTTCGCTCAGATCGGCCTTCGCGAGGATCGCACCCTCGAAAATCGCATCCGAGAAGTTCGCCGCCCTGCAGTCGCTCGCGCCCAGATTGCACTGGCTCAAGTTCGCCTGCGTCAAATCACAACCCGCCAGGCGCGCGTGCGCGAGCACAGCGGCCTTCAGGTTCGCACCCCGCAAGCTCGCTCCCTGTAAGTTCACGTATTCGAGGAACGCGCCTTCAAAGTTCACCCCGTCGAGCTGCATCTCCGAAAGATCTGCACCCGTGAGATCGATACCCGCGAGCCCGGCACCGCTCGAGACGCGCTCTCGAACCTTCGCCCGCACCTGATCGGCCATGGACGGATCGTTCGCACTCGCCGGACTCTGCAGGTGCGCAGTGACACGATACGCCTCACGGCCCTGCTGCTCACCGTGCTCCCAGACCTTGCGCATCTTCGGGTCGTCGAGGATCTCTTGGACATGGTCGGTGGGAATGCCCTTCGCGCTCAGCACCTCCATCATGCGCTTCAGCTCGGTAACCTTGCCTTCGACGGTGAAGCTCGGTGGACCCACGGTCTTTCGCTCGCGCTCTTCGCGCACTGCGGCGTAGTCGAGCCCGAGCTCCTCGAAGAGCGGCGCCAAGGCAGCGTCCCGAGCCTTCTGCTCTTCGCGTTGCTTCGCTTGTTCGCGTTCGGCTTCGCGCTCGAGCCCCGCAATGATTTCGGGAAGCTCTTCGAGCGTCGGCGGTGCCGGCTCGGGCGCAGGCAGCTTCGGACCGTGCACGTCCGGATCGAGGCCGAGCGCGGCTACGCGCCCCCGTGCAGCTTCGATCTCGGCGTGCAAGCGCTTCTTCATTCGTTGCCCGACGAGATCCTCGCTCGTCGCCGCGGCGGTGGCTTTTTCAGCTGCCTCGTCTCGACGCGTCAACTCGGCAGGGCACAACTCGCTGTCCTTGAGCGTATAGAGATGACTCTTCGAACGATCACAGCGACGCTCGATAACGCCTCGGTAGTGCTCGACTGGCTTGCCTGCTTCGGCATCCTCCGCGGCGACCATGAGGTGTGTGATGTCACTCGCGTCGTCTTCGCTGACGGTGAGCTGCGCCTGGTACACCATCACGATGCGTTCGATCTCAGGAAAGAACCACAGCGTCTTCAACTCCGCCGGCGATTCCTCCAGGTCCGTGAAGGCCACCGCGTCCCTCCCTGCGCGCTGCACGAAACACCGCGTGCGGACCGAAGGCAAGCGCCCCTTCAGGTGCGATTGCTGTGGATGCAAGTTGTGCAGCACGTACGCTGTGTCCGGCGCAAAACTCTCGGAGAAACGCTGATCGCGCGGCGCGACATTGAAGAACTCCCAATCGATGTCGCGCGCGAAGCCAGGAAAATCTTCTTTCAACCAGCGCTCATCGTGGGTTCCAGCCAGGCGTGAACGTAGCGGCAAGCTCACATCGAGCACTCCAAACCCCGCAGGCTCGGGCTTCTCCGTCTGTGCTTTGACCACCGCGTTCGGATACTCGATGTTCGGCAGCTCGCGCGCTTCGGGCGTGGCATCGCCCTCGGGCAAGAAACCGCGACCGAGCGGATTTGCATCGAACAGCGGCCCGCCAAACGCGCGATTCCATTGGAGCGGCATTTGAGTGAACGGAACCGGCTCCGAGGCACGGATGCTCGAACGCCACTTCCGGTCACCCGTCACCAGGAGGACTTTCCTGCGATTGCCCACGTCAGCCATCACGCTGCACTGCTTCGCAGGCTTGCCGCCTGGCGTGTGGACCGAACCGACCACTAGATATTCGGATTTCGATTTGGGGATGGCTGCGTCGAGAACGGGGCTGCCGTCCATCTGCTCGGAAACGGCAGGCCACATCGCGAGCTCCGGAATGAGGCTTCGCTCCGTCCCGATCGGAACGAACGCCAGCACAGAGACGCCCAACCGAAACTGACGCCGATACTCGTAGCATCGTGTCAGTACACCGAGCTGCTGCGGCTTAATGACTTTCATCCGGCACCAGCGCCACGC
>Ga0193753_10002993_pt1 | contig 12854 bp, 13 predicted proteins | sample H1c2metaG_FD_144925 | JGI IMG/M metagenome (GOLD analysis project Ga0193753, IMG submission 144925) | Soil microbial communities from a riparian zone of the East river system, Colorado, United States - H1c2 | ecosystem: Environmental > Terrestrial > Soil > Riparian zone | place: USA: East... | reverse complement strand
ATCACATGACGCGGGGAACGGTGCGCGTGAGGCGCGAGGCGCTGCGCGCGTGGGCGAACTTGGTCGACAACCGCGTTCAGCCGCAGCACCTTCAAACGCTCGACGCGTTGGCGAACACGCCCGACCTCGACGACGAGACGTTCACCGAAGTCGTCATCGCGGCAACGAAATTCGCCGAGGAAGGGTCCCTCGCGCTGGTGCAGCATTTCGCGCAGCACCCGAACGCGAGAGTCCGGGCGGACGTCTCATCCAATCTGCGCTTCAACGCCGCCGAGAAGTTCGAAGGCAAGCGGGAGCTTTTGATCCAACTGGCGCAAGACCCAGCCCCGGAAGTGCGAAAGGGGGCGGTGAGCGCACTCGCGACCTACGGCGACGACCCCGAGATCGTGAACTGGGTCGCGCAAATCGCAGACGCGGATGCCAGCCCAGAAGTGCAAGCCGAGTGCATGTCGACGCTGCAACTGGCTCACCATCACGGGATGCTCGAGTTGGCGCTCTCCGTCTACGAAAGGCACCTTCAGAACCCTCATCCACAGGTTCGGAAAGAGATCGCACGCGCGCTCGGTTCGCTGCCGCCGCAGGCACTGCAGCGCATTTCGGCCATCGTCCAGCGGCTGGCGCAGGACCCGGACGAGGAGGTGCGCGACGCCATCGCGTTTCAGTTCTACAACATGTCGGCGATGCCGCAGCTTCTCCCGATCGCACAGCACATGGCGCAAAATGATCCTTCGCCGCAGGTGCGGCAGCAGGCGCTCGGGTCGATGGCTTCGCTCATGCAGCCGCACGACGCCGCAGCGTTCTACGGGCAGCTCCTCCAGCAGGCCCGGAGTGAGAGCGACCTTTGGCCCATCGTCAAAGCGCTCAGGCCCCACCGGGACTACGCCGAGGTGCACCGGATTCTGACCCATTTGGGACAGCTCCCCTACCCCGATATCGCAAACGCCGCGCGCGAGGCGTTGAGCTAACGAGCCGATAGGAAGCCGGATGACGACAACCGCGAAGCGTCTGATCGACAAGGTCGCGTGGATCCGGCTCGAGGGCGGAACAATCCTCGGCACGCGCTCCCGAGGCAAAGACACGTACTACTTGCCGGGCGGCAAACGCGAACCCGGCGAGACGGATGAGCAGACACTCGCGCGCGAAATCCGAGAGGAGCTCTCGGTCGCCATTCTGCCCGGGACAACCGTTTACTTTGGAACCTTCGAGGCGCAGGCCCACGGCCATCTGGACGGAACCATCGTCCGAATGACCTGCTACACCGCCGACTACGAGGGGACGCTCGCTGCCAGCAGCGAGATCGAGGAAATCACCTGGCTGACGTATGCCGATCGCCACCGCGTCTCGCCCGTGGATCGCATCATCTTCGACCAGCTCGAGGCCGGAGGTAAGCTCCGTGGAAATCGCTGAAATGCCTCACGTCTCCCCGACGATGTCGGTATCGATTCGATGCCCCTTGGTCTCGCGGATGAAGAGGCCTCCCACGATCAAGGTCACGATGCAGACGCCAATCGGGTACGCGAGCCCCGTGTAGATCGCACCCGCGCCGAACGAGCCCTTCGCCCACGCAGACGCGGTCACCGCCGTCGCGATCAGCGGAAGGAAGCCCCCGAACCAGCCGTTGCCAAGGTGGTATGGGAGCGACATCGACGTGTAGCGAATCTTGGTCGGAAAGAGCTCGACCAAAAACGCCGCAATGGGGCCGTAAACCAAGCAGACGTACACCATCTGCAGCGAGAGCAAGAGCACCATCGCGACGTAGTTGATTTGCGCAGGATCGGCCTTGGGAAGCCCGTCGGGGTTCGAGAAATACTTCAGGCCCATGAAGATGGGGAGATAGGTGAGGGCACCGAGCAGGCAGCCGGCCAAGATGATTTTCTTACGCCCGATGCGATCCGAAAGCCGCCCGAAGACGATGAAGAGCGGCGAGGTCACGGCCAGCGCGATCGACACCAAGATGTAGGCGGTTTTCCAGTCGATGTGCAGCGCCGCCTGCAAAAACGTCAGCGCGTAAAACTGCCCCGTATACCAAACGACCCCCTGCCCGGCCGTCGCTCCGAACAGCGCAATCAGGACGTATTTCAAGTTGACGGGGTTCGTGAAGCTTTCTTTGAGCGGGTTCTTCGACGTTTTACCCGCGGCCTTCATCTTGGTGAAGAGGGGCGACTCGCTCATCTTGAGGCGCACGTAGAGCGAGACGGCCAGCAAGACGAACGAGAGCAAGAACGGGACGCGCCATCCCCACGCTTTGAACGCCGCCTCGCCCACGGTCACGCGCATGATGCCGATGATCCCCATGCTCAAGAAGAAGCCGAGCGTGGCCGTGGTCTGGATGAAACTCGTGTAGTACCCGCGCCGGTTGTCGGGCACGTGCTCGGCGACATAGGTCGCAGCGCCGCCATACTCACCCCCGAGCGCGAGTCCCTGGGCCAAACGTAAGAGCACGAGCGACACGGTCGCTCCGAGTCCCCAGCTCGCGTAGGTCGGAAGCAGTCCGATGAGCGCCGTCCCCATCCCCATCGTGGCCATGGTGATGAGAAAGGTGTACTTGCGGCCGACGAGGTCCCCGATGTGACCAAAAACCAACGCACCGAGTGGGCGGACGCCGAAGCCTGCACCGAAGGTCGCGAGGCTGGCGAGCAGTTGCGCCGTGTCATTTCCCTGGGGAAAGAAGAGTCCCCCGAAAAAAACGGCCAAACTTCCGTAGAGATAGAAGTCATACCACTCGAACAACGTACCGAGCGACGCGGCAAAGATGACGCGACGCAAGGTTCGAGCGTCGGCGAGAGGCTCTCCCGCAACACTGGAACCGGGGGACGAGCCGGTGGCCATGGCCGGCGTAGCAGCATTCTTTATGCCCAGACTCTCGATCATGGCGACCCTCGCTGGCGGCGTACCGACTCGTACCGTGGGATATCAACGATGGTTATATGCAGGAACAATGGCCGATGGTTGCGTGTCAGCGTCACAATCGTGATCCTTGACCCACGTTTCGCGGATCTGCGAACATTTGATTGAAAATGACGAGCACTCCGCCCGAGGACGAAGAGAAAACACGAGTCGGAAAGGCTCCTGTGGATCTTCTCGTCGCCAAGTCGGCGCGCGATCGTGCGTACCTCATCGTGCTCGCCGGCGACAGCGTCGGAGCGATGTTCCGTGTCGAAGACGGCGAAACCCTAATTGGCCGAACCTCAACAGCGAAGGTTCGGCTGACCGACGACGGGATCTCCCGCCGCCACGCACGCATCGTCCAACGCGGCTCGGAGGTCGTCATCGAGGATTTGCAGAGCGCCAACGGCACGGCCATCAACGACGAAAAGCTGTCCTTGTCGCGCACGCTCCGAGACGGCGACAAGATCCGCATCGGATCGGGCACCATCCTCAAGTTCACCTACCACGACGATCTCGAAGAGAGCTTTCAGCAGCGCATGTACGAAGCGGCGCTGCGCGACGGGCTGACCAAGGCCTTCAATAAGAAATACCTTCTGGACCGGCTCGAGACCGAGCTGGCCTACGCGAAGCGTCATCGCCATCCGCTGTCGTTGGTGATGATGGACGTCGATCATTTCAAGAAGATCAACGATACGTACGGCCATCTCGCGGGCGACTACGTGCTCGCACGGCTCGCCAACCTGGCCATGGCCCAGGTGCGCGCCGAAGACGTTTTCGCGCGTTACGGCGGCGAGGAGTTCGTCGTCATTTGCCGCGGGGTCGACCGGCTGAGCGCGGCCATCTTCGCGGAGCGACTGCGTCAAATGATCGCGGGCTCCTCGTTCGAATACGAAGCGACGTCCGTCGCGGTCACGATCAGCCTGGGCGTCGCCGCGTATCCCGATCTGGACGCGACCGACGTCGACCAGCTCATCGCCGCCGCCGATGAAGCGATGTACGCCGCCAAGCGGAGCGGGCGCAACCGGGTACAACTCGCGGGCGCGCCTTGACCTCGGGCGGATTTGAAGCCAAAAGCGACTCGTGTCGCGCTTTGCCAAGTTCGCCTGGGGCCTTTTAGCCTACAACCTTCTCGTCATCGCGTGGGGCGCCTACGTGCGCGCCAGCGGCTCGGGGGCGGGTTGCGGAGCGCATTGGCCTTTGTGCAACGGTGAAATGCTCCCGCGTGAGCCGGGCGTGGAAATGCTCGTCGAGCTCTCGCATCGGGTCACGAGCGGACTGTCTTTGGTCTTTGGCCTCGCCCTCGCGATCGCTGCACACCGCACCCATCCACGCGGATCGCTCGTGCGCCGCGGCGCATGGGCATCCTTCGGCTTCGTGGGCGCGGAAGCTCTCATCGGCGCCGGGCTCGTCTTGTTCGAGCTCGTCGCACACGACAAATCGATGAAGCGCGCCCTCTCGATGGCGCTGCATCTGACCAACACGTTTTTCCTCCTGGCCGCGCTCACCCTCACCGCATTTTGGGCCTCGGGGGGCGGCCGCGTAGCGGTGCGACGCCAGGGGGTCCTCGCATGGAGCTTGGGGCTCGCCGTCGTCGGCGTGCTGCTGCTCGGGATGAGCGGCGCCGTGACCGCGCTCGGCGACACACTCTTTCCCGCGCGTTCCGTAGCCGATGGCATCGCACAGGAGCTCTCGGGCGGGGCGCATCTTTTCGTGCGTCTTCGCCTGCTCCACCCGGTGATCGCGACCCTCGTCGCCGTCTTGGTTCTCTTGGCGTCGACGCTCTCACGCTTGCTACGCCCCACGCCCCATGTGCGAACATTGTCTCGCCTGGTCTCGCTCTTCGTCCTTGCCCAGATGATTGCCGGCATCGTCAACGTGGCCCTTCTCGCCCCGATTCCGATGCAGCTCGTCCACCTTCTTTTGGCCGATAGCGTATGGATCTCGCTGGTCCTACTTGCCGCGAGCGCGCTGCGTGCCCCCGACGCGAGCCCAGCCCGCGACCCCGCGTGGGTGCCGGCCGACGCTTACTGAGGCGGGCGCCCCTTGGCGACATCGTCCTCGGCCACCTCGGCGAGGCCGGCGAGATCGCGAAGGGCCAGCGGATGCAGCGGCGGGCGAGGCGTGATGGGAAAGTCCGCCGAGCCCCCGTTTTGGCGCAAAAGGGACGCGCACAACGCGACGCACGATTTTCCCTGGCACCAGCCCGTGCCGAAGCCCGTGTAGCGCTTGAGCGACTCGAGATCGTCGTGACCGCGCGCGATCGCCTGCTCGAGCTCGTGCAGGGTCACGTCTTCGCAGCGGCAGACGAGAATTTTGCTCATTCTCGACGGACAATGCGCCGCTTCGGGTCGGAATTCAATCGCGCGCCGCGTCTGGCCGCGTCCGCCGGGCCCGCGCAACGCCCCTCTTGCCTTGATGCCTTGGCTCGGCTAGTAACGGCTCCCCCTTCGGATTGCCCCGCGCTCGCGGGAACGAACACCCGCTGGGACCGCGTTTGGAGCCATCATGTACCTCGTTCTTTCGAAAAAGCCGCGCAAGACGAACCGCACCAAGAGCAAGCGCTACCGCGCCAAGGTCAAGGCGAAGAACAAGGGGCGTCGCTCGCGTCTGAATCGGCCGTAATTTCGGCCTCCAGACGCACGCGCGCCAAAAAGCTACCAAAAGCTACCAAAAGCTAGAAGATGGTGCGCAGGTAGCTCTCTGCGCCGCGCTCTTGCGACCATTGGCGCGAGTAACCGAGGGAGACCTCTTCGAAGCGCACGCCGTCGAGCCAGCGTGTGGTGCGCACGTGAAGGTGCCCGCTGACGACGACGCGCGCGCGGAATCGCCGGTGCCAGTCGTGCGTTCGGCGCGTACCGCACCAAATGGAAAAGCGAGGAATCGCCGGGAGCCACGCATGCTCGGCGCGCAGCGGGAAGTGGTTCACGAGTACGGTGGGCAACGCGGAATCGACGGCCGTCAGGCGCTCTTCCGTCGCCGCGCATCGCGCAGCGCACCACGCATCGCGCGTGGGGTACGGGTGCGGGTCGAGCAAGAATTCGTCGGCGCAAACGAGCTCGTGCTCCTTGGCCCAGTCGAGCGCCGCCTCGCGCGTCACGTGTTCGGGACGAAACGAATAGTCGTAGAGCGCAAAAAGAGGCGCGATGACGCAAGGCCCGGCGGGCGCTCCGTCTTCGGCCCGCGCGGCGCCGGGCTCGCCCGGAGGCGGCGCCGAGGGTGCCGCTGTGGATGAATGCCGCGGCTCCCACACGGGATAAGGATCCTCGGGGGAGCTCACGTCGTAGGCGCGGCACACGTCGACGAGTCGTCGGTATTTGCTCTCACCGCGCAGCTCGGGAGCGCGCGGCGTGGTCCACAGTTCGTGATTTCCCGGCACCCAAAGCAGCCGCGAAAATTTCCGACGAAGCGTTTCGAAGGTCCACGCGAGGTGTTCTTCGGTCTCGCCAACGTCGCCCGCAAGGATCAACCAATCGTCGTGGTGATCGGAGATCTGCTCGATGGCTTCGCGGTTCGTGCGGTCGGCAACGTGCAGATCGCTCAGGGCCAAAAGGTGCATCAGGCTCCGACCTTGGTGTCAAACGATTGTAGGGGCAAGCAAACGCGCCGGTGAGGTACCCGCGACGCCCAACGGAACGCATCTCATGCCCTGCTGCGACACCTGCCACCCCTGCCATCTCTGGCCCCACGGACCGTACCCGCCGCGAGGCCTGCGCTCAGCCACCTTTGCGCAGCTCGGTCAGGACGAGCTTGGCAATGGACTTGAGTGTCTCGAACACACCCACCCCCGTGCGCGCCACCGATTCGAACTCCGGCACGTTCGTCGGGTTGAGCATCTCCCGAAGCTCTTCGACCGATGCCGTGTTGGGCAGGTCGCGCTTGTTGTACTGCATGACGTAGGGAAGCTTGTCGAGCGAGTAGCCTTGCTCGGCCAAATTCGTACGAAGATTCTCCACGGACTCGAGGTTTGCCTCGGTGCGCTCGATTTGCGAGTCCGCCACGAAGATGACGCCGTCGACACCTTTGAGAATCAGTTTCCGCGACGCGTCGTAGAAGACCTGCCCGGGCACCGTGTAGAGGTGAAAGCGCGTCTTGAAGCCGCGAATCTCTCCCAGAGCGAGCGGGAGAAAGTCGAAGAAGAGCGTCCGCTCGGTTTCGGTCGCAAGGCTGATCATCTTGCCTTTCGCCTCCGGATTGGTGCGCTCGTAGATGTACTGAAGGTTCGTTGTCTTTCCGCAGAGCCCAGGACCGTAATAGACCAACTTGCAGTTGATCTCCCTGGCCATGTAATTGATGAAGCTCATCGCGTCTGGCCCTCGTGCCCCCTCAAGTTCGGCCTCGCTGGTGCGAGCCTCGGCAAGTCCGACGTCATTTTCGCGAGCCTCTGGTCAATCGTTGAAGAGGTTGTCGATGTCTTCATCGGTGATCTCGGCAAATGGTGAATCGGCTCCGGGCTCCTGCACCTTCTTCAGGAGTGCCTCGAAGATGTGATTGAGCTCCTCGCTCGCCTTCTTCACCCTCAAACGAACGAGCCCGAGGCTCGATCGCGAGTCGAAAATGACGACCAGGATGACGCGGTTTCCGACGAGCTGAATGTGGATGTTTGCCTTTTCACCCTCGTGAAACTGCGTGGCAAACTCCTGCTCCTTGAGCAGTTTGGCCATACCGCCGGTCGCGGCGATGTTGCCAGCGGTGAGCGAGGCCAGGCTCGTCGTGTCGACGTTGTCGATATCGCCGCTCGCGGCGATGAGTTGGCCGTTCTTATCGACGATGAAGACGACCTTGGCGTTCGCGTCGCGAACCAAACGATCGACGACCGTCTGGATCTGATTGAACTCCTCTTCGTACATCACCATCTGCGGATTGACCATTAGGAGCCTCGGCTGACAGAATGCCTACTTCGAATCGGGACCAGTGCAGGAGAGAGAAATCTCTTCGACCCTCTCGTGCGAAGAATCCCCGTGAATGGTGGGTCGGCGGAACCTTTGCCCGCCTCCAGACCCGGAGACGCCGCCAGTGTGGCACACGGCGCATGCCACGGTTCTATCCGATCGCCTCAGCCCGCGTCCACGCCGTTCTTTCAGCCGCAGCCGGCGAGTCTCGAACCTCAATGGAGAGCCGCCTTCGGCGGGGTCGGAGACGAGGGGCCCGGGGCAGAGGCGGCCGCAAAGGAAGCGACGGCCTCATATATAACTTGCAAACCCCAGCGTAGCCCATTCACCGGAATGCGCTCGTTGTGCCCGTGATACATCCGGGAAAAGACGACATCGGCGTCACCTCCGGCCCCCGCGGCCGTGGATTTGCCGGGTGGATCGAGTCGAACGGGCGCGAAGCCGTAGCACGTGGAACCCAGCCGAGCGTACGCCTTCGCATCGGTGAAACCCGGGATGACGAAGGGGATCGCCACCGCACCTGGCGCGTGGCGCTGGATCGTTTCAGCAAGGTGGTCGAAGAGTGGGCTGACCGATGTTGTTTCGACGGGCGGAAGCGATCTCAACACTTCCAGGGTGGCATCTTTCCCGAGGACAGCGCGGAGCTCATCCAAAAAGGTCGACTCGGTTTGTCCGGGTAGGACGCGGCCGTCGATGTCGATCGATGCACGACCTGGGATGACGTTGACCTTGCTCCCGGCGCGCACGATGGTCGGCGTCGCGGTGTTCGACAGGAGCGCGCCGAACGTGCGGCGCTGATCGGGGTCGGCGACGAGGTGATCCAGGATGGCCCCCGCCACGGCGGGAACGGCGAGCAGCGAGAGCGCGCCGCGCTGCGGAAGCGGGAGCCGCGACGCGAGCTCGCGGAAGAACGCCGCGACGGGCGGCGACGGGTGCATCGGAAGACGTGTCCGGCCCAACTTGGCGACTGCGTTCGCCATCCGCACGACGGCGCTGTTCGGATCGGGGAGCGAGCCGTGCCCAGGGTTTCCTTCGAAGGTCGCGCGCACCCAGCACACGCCCTTTTCGGCGACCTGAATCGGATAAAATGTACGCCCGAGCAAGTGGAGCGAGAAGCCGCCCACTTCGCCGAGCGTGTACTCCGCACGCACTTGATCGGGGTGCTCCTCGACCAGAAAGAGGCTGCCGTCTGCGCAGCCAGCTTCTTCGTCCGCCACGGCGGCAAAGATGACGTCCCGATCGAGCTTTCCGGCCGCACCTCGCCCGAGAAGCGACATCACGCACGCGCTCATGGCGGCCATGTGCTTCATGTCGATCGCGCCGCGGCCCCACAAGTATCCATCGTGGATTTCGCCGCCGAACGGGGGGTGTTTCCATCGCGAAGCGTCCACATCGACGACGTCGAGGTGCGCATTGAGCAAAATCGGCGGCCGCTCCCCGGTCCCTTTGACTCGCGCGACGAGGCACGCGCGCCCCTTTTTCTTCTGGAACAAGCGCGGCTCGACATTCGACTTGCGCAAGAAGTCGGCAAGGAGCTCGGCCGCGGGTGTCTCTCCCCCATCGCCTTCCTCACCCGTGCCGCGGTTGACCGTGGGAATGCGTAGAAGGTCGGCGAGCAGCGCAACGCAGCGATCGCCCTCGCTGCCCCAATCGATGGCGGCCATGGCGTGACGATAACGCGGTTCGTCCAGGCTTGGAGACTGAGTTACGCTGGCGCCCATGAAGGAGGCACCTTCGAGCGTCGTCTTGGATGCGCCGCTTTCCCACGTAGCCGAGCTTTCCGTCGCGCGCATCCAGGAGCCGCTCGTCGTGGTCGGAGCCTTCCAGCGCTGCGTCGCCCACGACGACGTCCGTCCTTGCGTGCGCCGCATTTCGGGGGGCGCCCCGGTCGAAGTCGGGCCGGGTACGCTCCACGTCGTCCTCGCCCTGGAGCACCCCGCGGCCGTCGTGCCATGCGACGCCGCGCGTCTGATCAATCGCCACGTGCGCCCCCTGCTTTCGGCGCTGACGAAGCTCGGTCAGAAGGCCAACTATTTTGGACGCGACTGGATCAGCGTGACCAAGAGACCGGTCGCCGCCGTCGGCTTCGCGCACGACGCGCGAAGCGGGCGCTCCGCCTTCGAAGCCTTCGTGGCAGCCTCGACGCCGTTCGTCACGGGCGCTCGAAGGCAGCGCATCTCGTTTCAGGGAAAAGAGCCGATCACCCTCGAAGAGGCCCTCGGCCGCGCCATCGACCTCGATGCGCTCGCGGAAAGGGTGGTCCACGCGTACACGGAGGCGTACGGGTGCACGCGGGTCGATCTCGCACCCTGGGGGGCCGGATGTGCCCCGGGCACGGAGCACGATCCGCCTTGGGCGGCCACCGTCGCGGAGGTGATCGGAGAAATCGGCGCGGGACCAGACGCGCAGGGCATCTTTCGAGTCGGGGGCGATTTTCTCGCCTCGCGCGACGCGGTCGCGCGCCTCGAACGCAACGTGGCCGAACTCCGGGCGAGCGCGCACGGCGTCGACGTCAACGCCGTACAAGAATGCGTCGTCGCGGCCTTCACCGCCCAAGGCGTCGCGCTCGACGGCGTTCGTTCGCCGACGAGCATGACGGACGCCATCGTGCGCGCACTTGCGCTGCAGTAACGGCTAGAACCGCGCTTGGAGGACGGCGGAAGCCGTTTCGATCTGCTTCGAAGGGGCCGCGGCGCCGGACTTGTGCGCGTTGTCGATCGCGTGATCGAATTCGAGCATCAACTGGACGCCTTTGCTGAAGTGGGTCGCGGCGACGAAGCTGTACGTGTCGCGCGCGTTGTTCTTCTGGTCCGAATCGGGCGTGTACATATCGTAGCGCAGGCCGAGCGTGACCCACTCGGTGATGTCCTGCTCGACCCGAACGAAGAAACCTCGTTCGTTGTGATCGCTCACGTCGGCTTTGATGTCGCTGGGGATGCTCGGAAGGGCGAAGGAGTATTTCGTCCCGCGGTCGAGGTTCTGGGCGAGCGTAAGCTCCGCAAAGACCTTGGTCGAGCCGAGACTCTTGATCAATTTCTCGTGGATCGACGCCTCGAAGTTCGCCCCCCAGCGTCGGAACTGCTTGAACTTGAGGGCGGTCGCGTCGACGGTGCTCCCCTTCCCAATGAGACCGCTGGCTCCGACATCGAACGGGCCGAAGTTGTAGTTGACGCGACCGATCACGTCCTTTCCGCGGTCCATGTCGGGAACGACGGTGAAGGTCTTCTCGCCCTCGGTAGCGCCGTTCACCACCGCCGCGTTGACCGTCAGCTTCTTGTCGAACGCCGTCGTGTACGCGCGCACGCCGGTATCGAACTCACCGGGCGTCAGATTTTGCTCGGACCAGCTTCGCTCGATGAACGGCCGGTCCGCGTCGGACTGAAGAACTTCGTAGCCGAACGGGATCTTGAAAATACCCATTCCGAGATCCGTTTTCACGTCCTTCGCCCACGGAATCATCACGACGGCTTCGACGTTGCGCGCGATCGTCCCCGTCCCTGCGGCGATTCCGCCCGTGAGACTCGGATCGATTTCCATCACGAACTTCGCATACTCCGTCGGCGTGACCTCCACCTTGAAACGCGCGCGGCGGAGTCGGAAAACGTCCGGATTGGTCGTCGTTCCATCCGGCTTCGCGATCGTCTCGTTGGCGGAGATTCCGGTCGGGAGTCCGGAGGCGCCGCCCGCGCCCGCGTTCGGCGATGCGGCCTTGTTGAACGACTGCCAAATGAGCTGCGGCTGAATGAACCCGCTGAACTTCACGTGCTCGAGCACCTGGAGCAGTTTGCTCCGCTTTTCTTCTTTCTCCTGAACTTCGGCGAGCTTCGTTTCGAGGGCATGCATTCTACCCTCGATGTCGTTGCTTGCCGGAGGCTCGACGTTGGTTGGCTGCGTCGCTTGCGAGCCGAGATCCGAACCGCTCGACGACGTCGGCGCAGTGGACCACTGCGAGCTCGACGAAGGCGGTGGAGTCGCGGGCGAGGGCGCCGGCTCTTGCGCCGCCGCGAGATGGGCCGCGGTGAGAGACACCACGGGAAGGAGGAGCGAAAGAGCGCGCCGCTGCGCGGACGAACGAGTTCCAAACATGAGCTTCATGGTGTTGCGCCGGCTCATAACACGGCGTCTCGTGGCCCGTTGTCTCGTTGCTGGAACGCGATTGTGACGACCTGGTGACGCCCGCCGCCGGTCCTAGCGTTGTTTCGCGGTCGCCGGGGCGCGCAGAAACGCGAGCACGTCCGGCCCCCACTCCGCCATTCCGTGAAGGCAAAAATCGCCGTGCCCCGCGCGGTGCGTAGCACCGTGTGGAGGGAAGATGCGAAGCGCGTGCGGCTTACCCTCTTGATCCATCACGCCAGCCAGCACGTGACTCGGCTCCGTATTGAAATCGTTTGCGGCTTGGGCGAAGAAAATCGGCACCTTCGCCTCCACGACGGCGCTCTTCATCCGCGTCTGCAAGAGAGGAGACGACTTCCACGTCGCCGACGCGCCTGCAAAATCGACAGCCGCGTGGAGCGCTACGTCCTGGGAAGAAGACGACGAAGCCGCGCGACCGAAACCACTCCGCGAGCTCGCGCGTGAACTCGCGCGACGGATCGAGCTCGCTGCCGTGGTTGTAGACGAGCGTCGGAAAGGGGCCGATGCCGGCGGGCTTCACGACATCACCACGTAGCGTATACGGACCACTCCGAAAACTCACTGCGAACGACAACGCGCTCGCATCTACGTCGATATCCGCAGACGCCGCCCGTGGCGCATCCTGCGCGCGTTCGGCGGTCTCGGTGCGCAGAGGCTCCGGCGGTGGATCCGACGAAGATTGCCCCGTTTTCTTCTCGCAGCCCGTCAACGACGTCGCCGCGGCGAGAGCGGTGCCGACCAAGGCCGTGGCAAGTGCCGCAGACCGCGATGCCTGGATCACCGTTCTCGTTCGCGCCGTTCTTCTTCGATTCATGTGCCTTCGATTCATGTGCCGATTCACCTCACCTCTCGAGCCTCACTCATTCGCGGCGAGCATCGACCAAATCGAACGTCGCGGCATCCCATACTCCGAGTGACCTTGCGCAACATGGGTCGCTCGCT
>Ga0193753_10002992_pt1 | contig 12855 bp, 7 predicted proteins | sample H1c2metaG_FD_144925 | JGI IMG/M metagenome (GOLD analysis project Ga0193753, IMG submission 144925) | Soil microbial communities from a riparian zone of the East river system, Colorado, United States - H1c2 | ecosystem: Environmental > Terrestrial > Soil > Riparian zone | place: USA: East River... | reverse complement strand
CCAGACCAGAGCGTCCGCATGCACCAAGCATGCGCGGACGTGTTGAATTTTCGATATCCCGAGTGTTAACGATCAATGAAACATCATTGGGGAGACGTGTTTTATTTTCTATCCGGTTAATCCTTACTCCTGCCGGACTGTAACTGTTTTGTATCTCGTTTGTCATTTTGCGCGTTCTGTTGACATCCGACCCGAGTCCGAATTATACTCATGTCGGATGCCTTCCCGAAATGAACCTGAAAGAGCTGCCCTACTACAGGGGACCTTAGATCTACTGATTCTACGCACGCTCATCCTCGGATCGCGTCACGGGCAGGGAATTTCCCGGTCGATCCAGCAACAATCGGAGGACGTCTTTCTCGTGGACCATGGCTCGCTCTACTTGGCCTTGCAACGGCTGGAAACCAATAACTACGTTCGAGCGGAATGGGGCGTTTCGGAGAACAATCGAAGGGCGCGATTCTACACGCTGACCGCCAAGGGCCGCGCTCAGCTTACAAAAAAGAGCGGCGAATGGAAGCGCATCGCGAGAGCAATTTCGCGCATCCTCGCGCCGGATGAGGCTGAGGCTTAGACCGTGTTCTGGCGTAAGAAACGCCCGTTGAGTGATCTCGCCGATGAACTCCAATCGCATTTCGCGCTGGAAGTGGATGAACGCGGCGAAGACGCGGCTCGCCGCACTTTCGGAAATATCACGTCCATCCAGGAATCGTTCTATGAACACGGTAGATGGATGTTGTGGGACCAGTTCTCACGAGATATCCGCCACGCGCTGCGCCTCTTCTGGCGGCGGCCCGCGTTCAGTGCCATTGTCGTTCTAACTCTCGCGGTGGGTATCGGAGCGACGCTGGCCATTTTCAGCATCATCCATGCAGTGCTGCTCCGGCCGCTTCCGTACCGGGACCCGGGCTGCTTGGCGATGCTCTGGTCGGAGGATTCCGCGCACGGTCTCGAGGAGGGCCGCGTTTCGCTGCTCAACTTCGCCGATTGGAAGCGCCGCAGCCATGCGTTCGAAGACATGACGCTTTTCATTGGGCAGACATTCCTCTTGAGTGGCGACAACAATGTTCCCGAACGAATGCGCTCCGCGCGCATCTCGGCGAATTTTTTCCCGCTGCTGGGCGTCCAGCCGGCGTTGGGACGTGTCTTCTCGGCGGAGGAAGAAAACCGCGGAGAGGCCGTCGTGATCGTCAGCGACAGCCTATGGCGTCAACGCTTCGCTGGATCCGCGCAGGCGCTCGGATCGGACCTGATCATGGATGGCCGCAAGTCGCGCATCGTCGGAGTCATGCCGTCCACTTTCCACTATCCGTTCGCGGATACACAGGTGTGGGAACCGATGACGGCCCATCGCTATTGGGCTACTCGCGACCGCGCCAATCCGCGCACGGCTTCCAATTGGTACGCGCTTGGCCGAATCCGCCCTGGTATCGCCTGGACGGAGGCCCAATCCGAAATGAACTGGATCGCCCGCCAACTTTTGGTGGAGCATCCTGAGAACTGGAATCAACCGGAGATTCGCGTGGTCCCGCTCGACATACAAACCTCGGGCCGTATGCGGCTGCCGCTCGCCGTGCTCTTCTGCTCGGTGGTGCTGATGTTGCTGATTGCGTGTTTAAATGTTGCAAACCTGCTGCTGGCAAGTCGATCGGCTAGAGAACGCGAGTTTTCGGTCCGTCGCGCCTTGGGCGCCAGCCGGGCGAAGGTCGCGGTACAGCTTCTAATCGAGAGCCTCGTGTTATCGGCGGTGGGCGGCGTGTTGGGATTGGCATTGGCGGCGGCCGCGCTCAAAGCTCTGATCGCCTATGGACCTCGTGAAATTCCGCGCTTGGCGGAAGCTCACTTGGATGGCGCGGTGCTGTGGTTCACTTTCGGTCTGACCGTGTTCGCCGCTGTATTTTCCGGTCTCTGGCCGGCGATGCGAAGCGGCGCCGCGTCCGCCCGTAGTAGGGAGTGGACCACGGTTTCGAACAGTAGCATTAGGAACCTTCTTGTGATCGGCGAGTTTGCGATTGCATTGGCGCTAACTGCCGCCGCGGGTCTGATGGTACGAAGCTTTGTCGCGCTTCAGAAAGTGAATCCGGGCTTCCGGCCGGGGAAACTCCTGATCATGCGGATCGATCTTCACGTAGGCCGAACCAGCGCCCAGCAGGTTGCTTATTTTAGACAGGTGATCGATCGTGTCCAAGCGCTTCCGGGCGTCCGGTCAGCCGCGGCCATTTCCGGTTTTCTTCGCACGGACCCTGAAGACGCAGTGGCGATCGAAGGTCGTCCGTCGCGGCAACCCGGTCCTTGCGATGATCTCATCGTTGGGCCGTTCTTCCAAACTGCTGGTATCCCGCTGCGAAAGGGCCGGTACCTTACGGATCAGGACCGCCGGGATTCGATACCGGTTGCCGTTGTGAACGAAGCGATGGCCCGAACTTACTGGCCGAACGAAGACGCGATCGGAAAACGATTCCGTTTCTCCAGCCGCCGCTCGAGTCCTTGGGTGACGGTGGTCGGCATAGCGGGCGACATGCGCCGTCAAGGCATCGAAAAACAGGCCTTGCCGCAGGTTTTTCGACCCGACGCGCAGGACCCCGAAGACATGCTCGAAGTGATCGTCCGGACAACCGGCGATGCCGGCGCGATGGCCGCCACGGTCCAGAAAGAGATCCAGTCGATGGACAGAAGCGTGGCGAAGTTCGCTTTAACTACCGTCGAACAGCAGCTTGGCGAGCAGACGGCGGAGCGTCGTTTCCAAACCACTCTGATCGCGCTATTCTCATTGGTCGCGCTGTCTTTGTCGGCCATCGGTATCTATGGCTTGATGCACTATTTCGTTGCGCAGCGCACGCATGAAATTGGCGTGCGCATGGCACTAGGAGCCCAGCATGCTAACGTGCTCAGCCTGGTGGTGCGTCAAGGCATCTTCGTGGCAAGTGTTGGCATCGGCGTTGGCAGCATTTTGGCGCTCGGATTCACCGCGCTGCTCTCGAAACTACTCTTTGGCGTAACGCCGACTGACCCGCTCACCCTCGTAACGACCCCGCTCATCCTGCTCGCGGTTGCCACGTTGGCATGTTGGCTGCCGGCCCGCCGGGCGGCTCGTATTGATCCCATGCTGGCGCTGCGTCAAGACTAAGCGCCCGGAGACAAATCGGCCAATTCCACCTTGACCGGCTTCGCACTCCAGATCTCGTCGCAGTATTCGCGGATGGCCCGGTCGGATGAGAACATGCCCATCCGCGCGGTATTCAGAATCGACATGCGTGTCCATTGATCCACATTCAGATACGCTTGGCTGATCTTGTCCTGGCATTCGATGTAGGACTGATAGTCGGCCAACAGCATGTACGGATCGAAGCGGTGCAAGGAATCGAGCAATGGCCGGAACAATCCCGCATCTCCGCGCGAAAATTTTCCGGAAGCTAGCCCATCGAGCGTTTCTCGCAATTCCTGGTTCGAATTGTAGTAATGCTGCGGATCGTAGCCTTCCGCCTTCTGCGCGTAGACTTGATCTGTCGTGAGCCCAAACAGGAAAAAGTTCTCGGCGCCGACCGCGTCGCGAATCTCGATGTTCGCGCCGTCAAGAGTGCCTACGGTCAAAGCGCCGTTCATCGCGAACTTCATGTTGCCTGTGCCCGACGCTTCTTTACCGGCGAGCGAAATCTGCTCCGAGAGATCGGCGGCCGGATAGACGCGCTGTCCGAATGTCACGTTGTAATCCGGCAAGAAAACCACGCGCAGCCGGCCCCGTACATCGGGATCGTTATTGACGACTTCTCCCACCGAGTTCACCAGCTTGATGATCAGCTTGGCCATGAAGTAGCCGGGCGCGGCTTTGCCGCCGAACAGGAAAGTGCGCGGAACTACCTGCGCGGCTGGGTTTTTCTTGATGCGGTTATAGAACGTGATGATGTGCAGCACTTTGAGATGCTGCCGTTTGTATTCGTGAATGCGCTTCACCATGATGTCGAACATGGAAGCCGGGTCTACGATCGTCCCGGTCTTCTTGTCGATGTAATCCACAAGCTGCTGCTTCACGGCGTGCTGCGTGACGTGCCACTCTTTGCGAAAGCCGGCATCGGCGGCAAACGGCTCGAGCTTTCTAAGCTCGTCCAGATTCTCGATCCACCCGTCGCCGATTTGCGCGCTGATCAGTTTCGAGAGGCCCGGATTTGCGAGCGCCATCCAGCGCCGCGGCGTCACGCCGTTGGTCTTGTTGCTGAAACGCTCCGGATAGATCTCATAAAAATCGCGCAGCACGTCTTTCTTCAGTAGTTCCGTGTGCAGCGCCGCCACGCCATTCACCGCATGGCTGCCCACGGTCGCGAGATTCGCCATTCTCACATAGCGTTCGCCGGATTCATCAATCAAAGACATGCGCCGCAGCCGGTCGTTATCGCCCGGAAATTTGTTTTTTACTTCTTGAAGAAAACGGCTGTTGATCTCGTAAATGATCTCGAGATGCCGGGGCAGCAGATGCTGAAACAAAGGCAGCGGCCACTTCTCGAGCGCTTCCGGCAGCAACGTGTGATTTGTATAGCCCAGCGTGCTTTTGGTGATTTCCCAAGCCGGCTCCCATCCCATGCCGTGCTCATCGACCAGCAAGCGCATCAACTCGGCGACGCCGATCGAGGGATGTGTATCGTTCATCTGGATCGCCCACTTCTTGTCGAACTGATCGAGCGAACGGCCTTGCCGCAAGTGCACGCGCACTATATTCTGCAGCGACGCCGACACGAAGAAATACTGCTGCTCCAGCCGTAATTCCTTGCCGCTCATCGCATCGTCGTTCGGATAAAGAACCTTCGAGATGTTCTCCGATTGCATCTTCTCGTGAACCGCGCCGAGAAATAGTCCGACGTTGAATGCGCCGAAATTGAACGAGTCGACGGCCTCGGCCTTCCATAGGCGCAGCGTGTTGACGGTATTCGTCTGATAGCCGGAGATGGGCGTGTCGTAGGGAATCGCCTTCACAATGTTCCCTGGAACCCAACGCACGCGGTACTTGCCCTGATCGTCGGTGTAAGGCTCGGTGTGTCCGCCGAAGCCGATGTGGACCGCACCTTCGGGCCGCGCAATTTCCCAGGGATTGCCCCACTGCAGCCATTTGTCCGTCATTTCGACTTGCCACCCGTCGCGGATAGCCTGATCGAAAATGCCGTACTCATAACGAATGCCAAAGCCGACCGCTGGAATCTCGAGCGTCGAAAGTGAATCCATGTAACACGCCGCCAGCCGGCCCAAGCCGCCGTTGCCCAGACCAGGCTCTTGTTCTTCGTCGAGAATGGCCGCCACATCGAGCCCCAGCTCGCGCATCGCTTGCCGTGCTTGCGGCTCGATACCTAGATTGAGCAGATTATTGCCAAGGTGCGGTCCAAGCAAGAATTCGGCCGAGAAATAACAGACCACGCGCGCGTCCTGTTGGACGTACGTCTGAATCGTGTTCACCCAACGCTGCACCAGGCGGTCGCGAACGGCGGAGGCGATCGCCAGGTAGTAATCCAACCCGGTCGCCCTTCCCGGATAGCGGCCCTGCTCGTAGATCAGATTGTCAATAATGGCGCGCTTCAGGTGTTCAGCGCTTAGGCCGGTTCTAGTGTGCTCGTGCTTGATGGCTTCCGCGACGGCAGTGGCATTCATAGTGGACATTTTCTCTCTCTACAAGGGCAGATTAAATTATTGGACCGGACGGCGCAAACTTTTCTCTGGAAGCGGGCGGCGAAAGCGATGCGGCAGGAGACTCGCCCGGTAATCTCCCCAGTTTGAAACAACGATATAGACGATGACGGCCAGGGACAGCAGCGTCATCAGCAGCGTGGCCACGAACGAGATCTTGCCGAACAGCGGAATCGCCAGAATGGAGCCCAGGTTCGGAATATTCATCCCGTAGTAACCCGTAACCAGAGCGCCGACTCCGAGGATCATGCTCAGCATGGCGAGACGATTCACCGCGTCGTTGTTCCGGAGGGAATATAGGCGATCGATGTATCCCGCCAGCTTTCCGACCTGATCGCCGATTTCGCGCTTCATATCGTCGATTCGATAGGCGTCGCACAGCAGGCGAAAGTGTTCGAGCTCTTCGTCCTTCGTAGTGAGCTCGCTGAAGAACCAGTAGTTATTGAAGTAGTGGAAATCGGCCATCAGCCGGGTCGCGAACTGGATGTGGCGGTGGCGCACGATCTGGCCCGAAAAAATCGGAAACAATTGGCGCGATACCAACGCAGATTCCTTGGCGAAATCCAATAAGCTCGCCCGATAGAACAACGCGACGATAGCGATCAGATGGTTCTTCGACGTGAACATCCGGTGCACGAGCCCGCCCGCCGGATCCGTCGTCATGGTGACGTTCGAGTAACTCGTCATCCCATAGAGCGTCCCCACGTGCTGCCAGCGGCGATACACGTGTTTCGCCATCTGGCCGCGGGTGAACTCGGGGTCATAGCGGTAGCCTTCGCCGTCGCGGTCTACGTAGAGCAGGCGGCTCAGCGCTGTCTCGACGTCGCTGGGTAATTGTTCGCGATCGAGAGAGACGAACGTATTCACGATCATTCGCTCGTCGAGTACCGGCTCGAATTCTTCGCGATCGTAGTCCGCGAAATAGAGCAGCGCCAGCACGATTCTCGAAAGCTGCGGGCGAAAGCCGATCAGCCCGCACTCTCTGCATTTCTCTTCGGCCAGCACCCGCCGTTCGCCATTGCGCTCGAGCACCAGCGAGAAGCGGCTCGGAATCCGGCCAGACTCGATCTGGCGGCCGCTCGAAGGATAGATCTTGCGCATCATCTCGTTGATCCAGAGAGCTTGCGCGAAATCGAGATTTTCCGCATGCACGCCGATGGCAAGAATGCTGATGCCGTTTGCGAACAGGTAGAGCCGCAAGTCCGCGACCTCCACGTTCGCCGAATGACCGTGCGCGTCCTCCGCTTCGTAAAACAGACGGCTGCCCGCCGCGAGCGGAATCGTATAGCAGCGCAGCAGCGCCTCGTCGTCGCGGTCGTGATTGCCCGTATCGAAAAAGACGCGTCTCACGAACGGATGGAAGAAGACCATGTCCTGGTACGCGGCGGAATCGAGGTCGAAGCGATTGTGCGACGCGCGTTTCCAGCCGCCGAGTTCCGGAGCGAGCGATCCGTGCTTCGTGACCCAGTGATCCAGATTGCCGAACCAATGCTGGCGCCGCTTCCAGATCTCCGGATGATCTTCCATGACGGCATCCTGGTCGATGGAAAACGGAAACAAGAAATAAGTATGAAGATGCTGTACGCCGGCTTTCATTTTTTAGTTAAAGTGCAGATCGCCTTCGAGATGGAGACGAACGCCGAAGATCAGAACCGGTCCGCGATTGCGATTGTAGCCGGGGTTCCAGACGCGCTGCACATCGAACGCCGCATAAATGCCATGTACAATCCGCATGTTGTAGTAAGTTTCGAAAACCTGCTCCCGGCCATACTCTAAGCCGCTATCCCCGAGCAAGTAACTCACACCGCCGAGCTCCAGGTATTGTCTGTGAATCGCGGCGAGTCGGTTCACCGCCATCGCCACGCCGGCGCGATGACCCGGCCGGCGCCATTTCTTGCCGTCGAAGTCCGCGCCGATCGCCACCGTGTGGTCCGCTTCCGCGAACTGAAACGCCTCTCTCGATCCTTGGTTCCAGCCGAAGCGGCCGAAAAGCCGCAGATAGTCGTTGACCTCCTGCTCGCCATTGAGGCCGAAGCCATAACTCGTCTTGCGCTGGATGTGCGCAGCCAAGTCGGGATGCGGATCGCGGCCGTCGAGGTAAGCTGCGACCGCCTGCGGATAATTGCCCATCGATGCGTGATTCACAAATGCCAGGGCACGAAAGACGGTGGCGCGTTTCCGAATCAGTTCCGGATGAATCTCTAGCTCGATGTTTTCCGAGCGGTTCGGCTCAACCACCGTCGCGAAGCGCACCGCCCACCTAGGCTGATACAGCTCGACCAGCGCGCCGTAGGCATATCCGCGCGCATCGGCCGCAATATCGTAGGCGGCATTGTTATCGATGGCGTAATTCAGAAACTGCAAGTGACTATCGCTGCCAACTGAGTTGAGATCGAAGAAATCCGTCAAGCTCATCTTGCCGATTCGAATTTCGATCCGTTTGGAAGGAAGGGATGTCGCGAGGCCCAACGGACTGCTGATCGCCTCTACAGGCTCTCCACCGAGTGAAATAATATGGCGCACTTGCGCACGCGCAATGTAAGGGGCAGCGGAGGCAGAGTGGTCGGTGACAACATCCAGATCTCCGAGTCCGCCTAGCCCGAGCGCGCCGCTCACACCCGCTCCATGAGCGCTTTCGAGATCGAAGAACACTTCCGTGTTCTTAGTAAGGGCATAGCCGGTATAAATGGTCCCAACCCAGGTGGCGGCCGCCTCGGCGTTCTGGCGGAAACTGTCGGGACCGCTGTAGAGGGCGGGAAAGGATGGATGGAATTGCGTCACGAAGTTGACTTGGCCGGAAAGCCATAGTTTGTGGGATTCTTGCGCCGAGCAGCGCATGAGGAGAAAACAGACAAGAAGAGACAACCTCGCCACAAGCGGCTATCATAAGCAACGAAGTGCGCTTTCTTAATGACAAATCAGTTACAAGATACGTTCTAAGTTTGCTTTGTGCACTTACTCTGTCGGGTCAGCGCGCAGATTCGCTGAAAGGCGTACAAAGCGTCTATGTGGAATCGCTAGGCACGAATGAAGGAGCCGGGGACCTCCGGCGCGAACTGATCGAAGTAATCCGGCACACGCATCGCCTCAATTTGGTGCAATCGGCGGATCAAGCCGACGCGGTGCTCGAAGGCAAGGGCGCGCTCTGGGTACGCGGCTATCATTCCCTCAGTCCTCGCGCACGTGTGGATTCGAGCTCCGCCGAGCCTGTCTATACGGGCTATCTGTCGATCAAAGTGCAAGGCAAAGGTGGGGAGACGCTGTGGTCGTATCTCGCCAATCCGAAACGCGTCAGCTTTGGCGATCTAAAGCATGACTTAGCTACCCAGTTAGTGGGCAAGCTGGTCGACGATATCGCAACCGGCGTCGACGGGGCCGTTGCGGCAGCCGGCCCGAGCGGCGCGGCGGTAACGCTGCGCGGCGCTGGAGCCACGTTTCCCTATCCGATCTATCAGGATTGGTTCCAGTCTTTTCACGCGCGCCATCCGGGGTGGCAGTTTCAATATGAGCCTGTCGGCAGCGAGCGAGGTCTCGCGCAACTCGCTGCGGGAAAGGTCGATTTCGCGGGATCGGACATCCCGGCGGATGCCTCGGTCCAACAATTCGCCTCGGTCCGAGGAGCGGTGGTGCTGATTTACAACTTGCCGCGCTTCGGAGACGACCTACGGCTTACCCGGGAAGTGCTGGCCGGCATATTTTCAGGAAAGATCAAAGCCTGGAACGATCCGGCGCTACGCGCCCTGAACCGGCGCAGTTCCCTGCCCAATGCTCCAATAACAATCGTGCATCGGGCGGAGGGAAGCGGAACGACGTTCGCGCTCACCGGCTTTCTGGCGAAAGCGAGCGCAAACTGGAACTGGCAGACCGGCATCCCAGCCGCGGGCAACGAAGGCGTGGCCAAGTTGGTTGCCGATACTCCCTACTCTTTGGGCTATGTCGAGTTCATCTACGCGTTCGATCATCGCTTGAGCTTTGCATCGATCGCGAACGCGTCCGGACACTTCATTCAACCGGATCTGGCGAGTATCGCGGCGGAGGGCGTCTATCCGATTGCCACATACACTTGGCTGGTCGTTCACGAGCCTTTGGAAGCAGGCAAACGCGAGGCCATGATGAGTTTCCTGGAGTGGATGCTCACCTCAGGCCAGAGGCAATGCTCTGCCCTGGGCTATGCGCCGCTTCCAAAGGATTTTGTCGATCGCGAATTGCAGCAGGTCAAGCGCGCAAGCTCAACTCCATGAGCTGCCGGTGCGTGCCGAGCGCTTCGGCTGCATTTGCATCGCGCGTATAAACGCCATCGCGCCCCAATTCCCAACTCTGACGGCTGTCGCGTAGCGAGATTTCCAAAACTTCGGCCAGACGCTGCTTCGGGACGGCCGCCGTCACCGGTGTGATGATCTCAATGCGCTTCGACAGATTGCGGAACATCCAATCGGCGGAGCCGATGTAAAACTCGCCGTCCGTCAGTTCCGTTGCGCCATTGGCGAAGTAATAGATGCGCGCATGCTCTAGAAAACGGCCGATGATGGAGCGGATGCGGATCGTATCTGTTTCGCCGGGAACGCCGGGTTTGAGGCAGCAGAAGCCGCGGACAATCAAATCGACCGGAACACCCGCGCGGGAAGCCTCGCGCAACGCCTCGATCATCTCCGGATCTTCCAATTGATTCAGCTTGCCGATGATGCGGGCCGGGCGGCCGGCGCGCTTGTCTTCGATTTCGCGCCGGATCAGCTCGAGAAAGCGCGGCCGCATGGTGGTGGGCGCGACCAGCAAGGTCTTACAATCCGGACCGTGCGAGTGGCCAGTCAGGTGATGAAATAGCGCGACGACGTCCTGGGTAATCGCGGGATCGCAAGTAAAGAGACCGAAGTCGGCATACAGCCGCGCGGTGCGGGCGTGATAGTTGCCGGTTCCAATGTGCGCGTAGGCATGGAGGCCAGTCGATTCCTTGCGCACGACTAACGCCGTCTTCGCGTGAATTTTGAGACCCTTCACGCCAAACGTAACGTGCGCGCCGGCTTTTTCGAGCGCCGCGGCCCAATGCAGATTGCGCTCTTCATCGAAGCGCGCTTTCAGTTCGATCACGCAAGCGACTTGCTTGCCGGCCTCGGCGGCGCGGATCAGCGAGCGCACGAAGGGTGTGTCGTCGCCCACGCGATAGACGGTCATTTTCACCGAGACGACCTGCGGATCGTTCGCGGCCGCGTCGATGAAATGCTCAACGCTCGCCTCGAAGCTCTCGTACGGATGATGGACCAGCAGATCGCCCGCGCGAATGACCTCGAAAATATCGGCGTGCTCGCGCAGTGCGGACGGTGTAACGGGAATCCAAGGCGAATCGCTCAGCCCGGCAACCTGCAAGCCCGTAAGCTCGAAGAGAGTTGTGTAGTCGAGCTCGGCCGAAGCCTCATAGATATCGCTCGGCAGCAGTTCAAAGTGTTCGCGCAGCAACTCACGAATGGCTTCCTCCACGCCCGCGGTGAATTCGAGCCGGACGACAGGTTCGTAGCGGCGCTGTTTGACTTGCTTCCGTACCTGTTCGAGGACGCTTTCGTTGCCCACGGCAGTTTCCTCGACTTCCGCGTCGCGCGTCAGGCGGACCAGGCCGGTCGCGCCGATTTTCATTCCTGGATATAGCTTGCCCAGGTTCTCGCGGATGATCTCATGCAGCCGCACATAGAGCAATTCGCCCGCGCCGGTTTCGCTATGCAGTTGGACCCATTGGCGCACCCCGGTCGGCACTTTGACGCGCCCATAGAGGCGTTGGCCCGAGGCCGGGTCATCGAGCGGAAAGACGAGCGAAGTCGAAAGATTCGATAGAAACGGGAAGTTTTCCGCCGAGTTGATGACGAGCGGTGTCAGCGCGGGCGAGATTTGGCGATCGAAGAATTCATTGGCTTCGGCACGTTGGGCAGGTGTGAGATCTTCCCAGTGCCGCAAATGCACGGCGTGGCGCGCGAGGGCGGGCACGATCTGCTCGCGAAAACAGCGCGCCTGTGTTTCGAGCATCGGGAGGAGCTTCGCGGGCGGGAGAGGTTCCTCGAGCGCGGCCGCCCGTTTCATGAAGAACTCGTCCAAATTCGACGTGAAGATAGCGAGGAACTTGGCACGCTCGAGCAGCGGATTGCGTTCGTCCAGCGCTTCGGCGAGGACTCGCTGGTTAAAGTCGAGCCAACTCAAGTCACGATCGATCGAGATTTCCGGGCAAGTCGCCACTGCGGTCATGGCAATCAGTATGAACAATGAATTTTTCGTTTCAATGAAATTCATGACCGTGTAATCTCGGTCCTCTATCGTGTCGAAGGCGGGTCGTTCGTCAAGACTCCGGAGATCTGTGTGCATCTATTCGGGCAAACCGTAACGTTTTCTACGGCTTTTTTCTTGTTGCTGGCGCTGGGGTTAGCGCTCAGCTTCGAATTTGTGAACGGCTTTCACGACACGGCCAACGCCGTCGCGACGGTCATTTACACCCATACGCTGAAACCGGTGTATGCGGTGGTTTGGTCAGGTATTTGGAATCTGATCGGGGTTTTGACTTCGAGCGGTTTGGTGGCTTTCGGAGTGGTGGCGCTGCTTCCCGTGGAACTTGTGCTGAATGTCGGATCGGGCGCGGGCTTCGCCATGGTGTTCTCGCTTTTGATCTCGGCGATTATTTGGAACGTGGGTACGTGGTATTTGGGGCTGCCGGCCTCGAGCTCGCATACCTTGATTGGCTCCATCATGGGAGTCGGCCTGGCGAATTCGATGCTGAGCGGGCGCGTTTTTGGCGAGGGCGTGAACTGGGCCAAAGCGCAGGAAGTTTTCACCTCCCTGCTGCTGTCGCCCATCATGGGTTTCGTCGGCGCCGCCCTTCTGCTATTGCTCCTCAAAGCGCTGGTCAAGAAGCCCGAGCTGTACAAGTCGCCGGAAGGGAAACCGCCACCCATGTGGATTCGCGGTCTGCTGATGTTGACGTGTACGGGTGTCAGCTTCTTTCACGGATCGAACGACGGCCAAAAGGGCATGGGCTTAATTGTTCTGATTCTTGTCGGAGTTCTGCCCGGAGCGTTTGCCTTGAATCCGGCGGCAGGGCCTGCCGATATTCAGAACATCGTGCAACACGCTCGCGATATGGAGCCGGCGCTGCTGAAGCACGCGACGGACACGATCACTTCGCAGGATGCGACGGATGAGCTTTCGGCCTTTCTC
>Ga0193753_10002991_pt1 | contig 12857 bp, 8 predicted proteins | sample H1c2metaG_FD_144925 | JGI IMG/M metagenome (GOLD analysis project Ga0193753, IMG submission 144925) | Soil microbial communities from a riparian zone of the East river system, Colorado, United States - H1c2 | ecosystem: Environmental > Terrestrial > Soil > Riparian zone | place: USA: East River... | reverse complement strand
CGTGTCCAAACTCCGTCCCATTCGGATGCATCCAGGCAATCTTTTTGGTCTTCAAATCGATGCCCGCGATATAACCCCACGGCGGCCGAAAGCATGGCAGGCCAATGGGCGACAGGAATGGATGTAGCACCACGCCATAGGGGGTGCCGTACATGGGTTGCACGCCGATTTCGCTGCCGGACGGGTGCGCGTTGTTGGGCGCCGTAGGATTATCCGGGCCGCGCGGTAGGAGTTTGGACACGAACGGCACCGCCATCGGATTGGCAACCGCGATCTGGCGGACCGGGTCCACAGCGATGCCGCCCCATTCGAACATTCCCAGGTTGCCCGGGAATACCAGGGTTCCCTGCAAGGAGGGCGGCGTAAACGTGCCCTCGTACCGCAATTGATGGAACAGGATCCGGCAGGCCAGCTGATCCAAAATCGTGGCGCCCCACATGTCTGCGCCAGTCAACTTCTTCTCCGGGCGGAATGTCAGTTCTGAGAAGGGCTGTGTCGGCGCCACCCGGTCGCCGGGGGCTGCACCCTGCGGCACCGGGCGCTCAGGGGCCGGTACAATCGGCTTGCCGGTGCGGCGATCCAGCACGAACAAATTGCCTGTCTTGGTCGGCTGCAAGATCGCCGGCACGGTGCCGTCGGCCGTCGGTATATCTGCGAGCGTCGGCTGAGAGGGCAGGTCCATGTCCCACAGATCATGATGGACTGTTTGATAGGACCACACACGCTTACCGGTGTTGATATCCAGCGCCACAAGCGCAGTCGAATACCGTTCTGATAAGGCGTTGCGGTTACCTCCCCAAATGTCGGGGGTCGGGTTGCCCATGGGCAGATAGACCAGCCCGAGTTTGGCATCATACGACGCGGTCATCCAGGAGTTTACCGAGTTGTTCGTATAAGTGTGTGTAGCGGACGGCAGCGCATTCTCATCGGCGGCGCCGGGATCCCAGGCCCAGATCAGCTTGCCGGTGTGGATGTCGAAGCCCCGAATGACACCAGAAGGTTCCTGCGTCGAGTAATTGTCTATCACGGCACCCGCGATGACAAGAATCTTCGCGCTTACAACCGGCGGCGAAGTCGGCTCGTAGAAGCCCGCTGTTTTCACGCCCATCCCTTCCAGCAAGTTGAGCGTGCCGTGATCGGCAAAGCTCGCACATGCTTTGCCGGTATCAGCATTGATGGCGATCATCCGGCCATCATTCACCGGCAGGAAGATGGTGCGCGGGCAATCGGTAGGTGCAGGCGTGCCATCGACATTCAGGTCGCCTGTCGTCGTTTCGTGATAGGAAACACCGCGGCAGGTCAGATGCTGAAATGTCGGGTTATCCTGTACTTTCGGATCGTAGGACCAGCGGAGCGTGCCGCTTTTCGCGTCGACCGCGAACAGGCGCTGATGCGGCGAACAGAGGTAAACGGTATCGCGCACCTTGATAGGCGTGACTTCGAACGTGGTCTCGCCCGGGTCGTTCTTCCCCGCCAGGTCTCCAGTACGGAAGGTCCAGGCGACCTTCAGATCCTTTACATTGCCCGGGGTGATCTGTTTCAGGGGCGAATAGCGTTGCCCGAATTGGGTGCGGCCATAGGCATGCCAATCTTCGTCTGGCTGGCCGCTGGAATCTTGCAGCACGGGTTGCGGATCGGCATTCGCGATCACGCCGTCAATACTATGGTAATTGGAAGCGAGACCGATCAACAGGACCACCGCACCTGCTATAACGGCGCCCCAGAGCGGTAGGGTCGCGCGGGTGGCATTTACGGAAGGGGCGCTGGAAAGGTTGCGGGTTATCCAGGGTGTCAGCAGCCAAAGGCCAAGCGGGAAAATAATGTCACCGCGCGCGGCGAGCGGCCACCAATCAAAGCCGATCTCACTCACGGCCCAAATGAGTGTACCGATCAGCACGGCTGCATAGACCCAAAGCGCTGACCGACGCCCGGCCACCAAAAGCGCACCAGTGGCCAAAATGCCGAGACCGCAGAACAGATAATAGGCCGACCCGCCAAGTGTAACGAGCCAAAGCCCGCCACCGGCAAGTATTGTACCCAACAAGGCGTATACGACACCGGTGATAACTACGACCGGCCGAGTGGGGGAACGGGGCGCTGTGGAAATGTCCTTCATGGGTCCTCCTACCGCAGACGTCGAGGAGACGGCCACGCATCGATGCCCGCAGATTATGACGATCTAGGAGAGGCTGTCTGGCACCGTCATGACGTGGATAGAACAAACAAAACGTAAGAATCGTCCGAAGCAGATGGTTATGGCGACTGGCGCCCGGTCACATCGGGCGCCTATCTCAGTAACGAAGCGTGTAAGCGCGGCGTCGTTTCACTGCGCGAATGTCCCAAGTTGAACTACGGCCGGTCGAGTTAACAAGTGAACGAATGATTGCGTTCCAATCTTACACGTCAATGTGCATCCCGCAAATCCGCAGGTAACGATCAAATCGCAATCGTTTCTTTCAAGACGCGAAGCTGAAAACATTTAGTGTGATCTGCGTCGGCGACGCCTAGCAGCGCATTCGTCGACGGTAGTGATTGGAAGTTAATCCCAGAAGGAAGAGTACGATGCGGAATAAGGCACTGAAATATTATCTGGCTGCGGCGGCGGTGACGGTTACGCTTGGCGCCGCGTCCATGGCATCGGCTCAAGATGCGGCTGCCAACGGGACGCTGACCTTTTCAGGTGGAAGCGCTGCGGCAGGCGTTGGCTATACCTGGGGGCATGGGGTCCTGACATACAACAATCAGGAATATCCGTTCACGGTTGAGGGATTGAGCGTGGTGGACGTTGGAGTTGCAAGCATCGAGGGAGCAGGGGAGGTTTTTAATCTGAAAAGCCCCGCAGCATTTTCGGGCAACTATGTCTCGGCGGGTGTGGGCGCCACACTCGCTGGCGGCGGTTCCGTCGCAGCCCTCGAAAATCAGAACGGGGTGATCATTCATTTTCATTCAACAACGGAAGGCCTAAAGCTCAATCTGTCTCCGAGTGGAGTGTCAGTCCGTCTGAAGCGGTAAAGTCGGGCAGTAACGATACTCTGCTTTTAAACACCTTCTTCGTCCCAATCTTTGGCTTGTAGAGGACTCTTGGGCAGCACCGAGTAATCACGAATGGGAGATAGCCCCCAACGCCACCATGCGTGATTAGCGGGAGCCGGTGGCAAAGGACCACCGGCTCCTTATTTCGCTGGATGACTTATGCCAATGCGAATCGAGGGACCTTGATTTGACGACCGAGGTTTTCGACGAAACAAAGGGTGCTTCTTCAGCGAGCGAGCAAAGTCTGGGGAATAAGCTAATTGAATGTCCCCACTGCGGCTTGCTGCAAATATTGCCACCACCGATTTCTGGGCATAGCCGCCTCTGTACTCGATGCGGCAACTCCTTTGGACGTTGGGCCGCGGGCGCCGACACCGCATTGGCGCTGGCGATTACCGCGCTCGTCCTATTCTCGCTCGCCTATTTTTCGCCATTGATGGCGATTGATATAGATGGCCGGGGGCAGAGCGTCCGCCTTGGGTCAGGTATCGCGAGTCTCTTCGATTACAGATTCGCACCGTTAGCCCTCCTTGTTCTCGTGATTTCAGTTGTGGCGCCCCTTGGCCGTGTCATGACGTTGGCCTATGTGGTGTTTCGTGCGCGCCAGCTTAAGCTCATCCCCCATCTTTCACTTGCTTTGCGAGTTGCCGAACGTCTTCGCCCCTGGTCCATGCTGGATGTATTCCTCGTAGGTACCCTGATAGCGCTGACAAAACTGCATGACTTGGCCCAGACCATTGTCGGTCTGGGCCTTTGGGCGCTAGGTCTTTTGGTGGCCACTCTTGCGGCGTTAGAGATCGCGATTGACCGGCAGATGTTATGGGATTCGCTGATCTGGGTGCGGGGCGACCGTGTGATGCCATTCTCAAAATCGGTTTCCGGATGTCGGGAGTGCGGCTTGGTTCAATCTTCTCAAGCTCAATGTCTGCGGTGCGGCGCCAGTCTTCGCCGCCGAAAGCCGAACAGCCTGCAGAACGCGACAGCGCTCGTTGCCGCTGGCTTCATTCTGTATCTGCCCGCCAACCTCTATCCCGTAATTACGGTGGTCTCGTTCGGCCATCGTACCACTGCGACTATCATGGGCGGTGTCATGCAGTTGCTCGATGGAAGCGACTGGCCATTGGCTGTAATTGTTTTTACAGCAAGCGTGGCCGTACCCTTGTTAAAGCTCCTCGGCTTGAGCTGGCTTCTGCTCTCCACTCGGTTCGGAATTCGAGCGCGGTTGATCGACCGCACCCGGCTATATCGGTTGATAGAACTCGTAAGTCGGTGGTCGACCGTCGATATTCTTGTTGCCGCCCTTCTTACGGCCCTGGTCACGCTTGGTAACATAGCAACTATAGAGCCGGGTTTCGGTGCACTCGCTTTTGGCGCGGTTGTGGTCGTCACCATGCTGGCAACCGCCTGTTTTGATCCGAGGCTGATGTGGGATGCCGCAGGGGCAAACCATGTCTGAAGGGAGCTTGCCATCAGCAGTCCGAGTACGTCATCGCATTTCTCTTGTATGGCTGGTTCCAGTTGTTGCGATAGGGGCAGCGAGTTGGCTCGGATATCGAGCCTTAGCCGAACGCGGGACATTGATCGAAATTACCCTGCGGAGCGCAGAGGGGCTCGAAGCCGGCAAGACCAAGATGAAGCACCGAGACATAGAGTTGGGCACGGTCGAGGCGATCACACCGAGCCCCGATCTGTCCTCAGCCACCGTCAAAGCGCGTATGAACGGTTATGCGAAGGCACATCTTGTTGAAGGAACCCGGTTCTGGGTCGTGCGTCCACGCCTCTCGCTGGAAGGTGTGTCCGGTCTAAATACGCTTATCTCGGGCTCATACATCGAAATGGATCCGGGAGCGGGCAAGCCGGCTCGACATTTTGTAGGCCTCGAGGACCCTCCAGTCGTGAGCGCGGATGTTCCAGGAACGAGCTTCGTCCTGCACACGCACCGTCTCGGCTCGATTGGCGCAGGAGCACCTGTTTCCTACCATGGCATAAGGGTCGGCGAGATCCTTGGGTACCAGCTGTCCGATTCGGATGGCCGCGCGACTGTTCGCCTTTTTGTCCGCGCACCGCACGATAAGCTTGTCCACGAAGGGACAAGGTTTTGGAATTCGTCCGGGATCTCCGTTGCGGTTGGCAGTGAGGGCTTCAAAATTCAGGCTGAATCAATCGAGGCGATTCTTGCCGGGGGCGTCTCATTCGATGTCCCGCGAGGCGGCGATGCCGGACCGATAGCCAAACCGCTTTCAGATTTCACGCTCTATGACGACGACAACGAAGCACGCAATGCGGTCTTTACGCGAAAAGTACCATTTTTGGTCCACCTGACGGGGAGTGCCAAAGGCCTCTCACCAGGCGCCACCGTACGGATGCATGGAATTTATGTGGGCGAAGTCATGGATGTGCATATGGAATATGATGCCGCGACCAAACATATGTCGGTCCCTGTTACATTCGAAGTCGAGCCGCAGCGCGTTACGATCCTTCACTCCGATCCATCGCAGGCAGGATTTGAGGATCGCGCCTACGGAGCTTTCAGGGAATTTGTTGCCCGGGGACTGCGCGCCAGACTTACCACCGGCGATATGTTGACCGGACAAAAAATAATCTCGCTCGATTTTGTTCCGAAAGCCCCAAAGGCTCGCATGATTGAGGGGGGAATATCTCCCGAAATTCCGGTCGTCGATTCCGCCGATTTCGACTCCATTGTGGAATCGGCACAGGATCTGCTTAGCAGTTTACGGGATACGACGGGCTCTCTCAATAAAATCGTTAAGTCGTCGGATGTCAGGCGGTCTCTCGCTTCACTGGATCGTTCTCTCGCGAACATAGACAAATTGACCCGCGAGGCCAGTATTCAAACTGGTCCCCTGTTAACAAACTTACGTGCGGCTTCAAAATCCGCAGACGAAACCTTTCGGCAGGCCACGACGACGCTCGCTATCACTGGCGATGCATTCGACAATGATCCGAAAGGCGGCGATTTGGCTGGAACGCTCAATGAGTTGAAGCAGGCCGCCCGTTCGCTGCGTGTTTTGACGGACTATCTGGAAAGCCATCCCGAATCTGTGGTTCTGGGGAAGCACGAAGGAACCGGGCGATGACGCGATACAGCGGAATTGTTATGGCGTTTACTCTGCTTGCGGGGTGCGCCGGTAGTCCACCGAACACATACTATACCCTGTCGGTCGAAAGTCCCTGTCCTGCAATCTCACCGCCTGCTCATATGGACAGTCTAGATATTGCAACCATCCGGTTGCCTGGTGCGCTTGATCGTCCGCAGTTGGTTGTTCGTACCGGGCCTCAAACCGTGGACATCCGCGAGTTCGATCGGTGGGCCGAGCCGTTGGATCAGATGGCAACCCGGGTTCTGGCGGAAGATATCTCTCCGTGTCGAAGCACCTTAGATTCTGAAAAGCCGAAGTATTTGCTTTCAGTGTCCATAGATGAATTCATGGCGGACACATCTGGCCAAGCCCATTTGACCGGCCGCTGGTGGGCACTTCGGAAGGGAGAAGAAAGATCCGTCCTGCCGGGCCATTCCTTCTCGTTGAGTGAAAGAGTTAAAGAGGCCCCCGGTGCAGGGAGCGTGGCGGCCATGAGTGCATTGTTAGGAAAACTGGCGGGCGAAATCGTTGGCTCGGTTTCGCACACAGAAAACCACGCGCCTGTAAGACCTTCGGCGTGATTTCTGGCCCAGGATGGAACGGCGCGATCAGGGGCATTGAGACCGCATGTCTGTACAATGCTGGCTGATTTCGTAAAAGCGCACCGGTCGCGACTGCGCTATACATGAGCATTGCCGGGCGAAGTGTGAGCCGTATCGAGCCTTCGCTCTCTCGCGATCTCGGTTACAACATGCTCCAACAATTGCTCGGTTTTGTTACTCTTGGATCTGTGTGTATAGCTGCGATTGCTACGTACATAACGGTCCGCCATAATTCCCAGCAATTGGGGGCTCAGATTTTCCTCGCTTACTCCGGTCGGGTTCGTGAGCTCCGGCAAGCGGCTGCTCTAGAGTCTCGCGACATAGAAGTGACTCTCAGTGCAACTTTTCTGATATTTGAGCTCTACGAATTGAAGCGTCGAGGTTACGTCTCAAGTGCGATTTGGAGCATTTGGGATCGAGACATTGTTGATCTTTTACGTACAGATGAGTTCCGAGCGCAATGGGACAGGCTTAGAGTCCGCCTACGAAATCATGTGCACTTCATAAAATGGGTCAATGATCAGCTGGAAGACATTCAATCTTCGGCCAGGCCGTAATACCGCTCCGCATCGACCCTATCCAGCAACCGTTTTGGGGCCGGAAATTGCGACTCAAAGTTTTTGGTCGCTATGTCGCTGCTGTTTTGCCGGCGCAGAGTTTCATCCGCTCAATAAGCCAGCGGCCTGCGGGTCCGGGGGGTGTCGACGTGGGATAAACCGCCGACATCGGCAAGATCATTCCGCCTGAAGGGATGTCTTCGATAAGCAGTTCCACCAATTTGCCGGCCGCCAGATCGTTTTGCACGGCATGCATCGGCATCCCACCCCAGCCAAGGCCATTGAGCAGGAAGGCGTGCTTGGCAAACAAATCGGCAAGCCGCCATGTAGAAGGTGACATCACGCCGAACTCCCGTCCTTTCGACAGGCTCGAGCGGTCGGTGAGTACCAACTGCACATGCTTTGCGAGCTCGGATTTCGGAATGACGCCTTCGTAACTGGCGAGAGGATGTTCGCGGGCCGCGACCATCGCCATCGCAACCCCCGTGAGCCGCTCGGCCGTCAGGCCTGAAGGCAGAAGCGGTAGCGATCCGACGATGCCGAACCCGGCAATGCCGTCGAGCACCGGCTGATAAGCAGCGCCCAGCGCCTCCACATATAATCGCAATGGTGTGCCAGGAAATTTTTCGCGGAATTCCTTCGCCGCTTCGGTGATCGCCGCTATGGGAAAGAGCACGTCGATAACGACGGACAATTCGGGCTCCAGCCCAGACGCCATGCCTTTGGCACGAGCTTTCATGTGGTCCAGTCCGGAAGAGATATTGCGCGCATCTGCCAGCAGGACCGTGCCTTCCGGCGTGAGCGTGGGATAGCGGCCGGAGCGGCCAAAGAGGGTGACGCCAATCTGGCCTTCCAGATTGCTAACCAGTTCACTGACCACGGATTGGGCTCGGTGCAGCTTGCGCGCGGCAGCGGAAAAGCTGCCTTCATCCGCAGAAGCGATAAAGGCGCGCAATTGATCGAGGGAAACACCGTCCAGCATGAGGATCAGACCTATCTGAAATACCGATAGATAGTTTCGGAATATAACGGCTTTTCCGGGAAGTGGACAAGGGCCAAATATCACCGTGCCGGATGGTCCGGCACAAATTTGGAGGGCTTACCCTATGAAACTGCTGCACATCGATTCCAGCATTCTTGGCGGCAACTCGGCCAGCCGGCAGGTGTCCGCCGCCGCGGTCGACAAACTCGTCAAGACAACCCCCGGGCTGGAGGTTGTTTATCGCGACCTTGCCGCTCAGCCACTGTCGCATCTTTTGGGCGAGCACCTAGCCGCCGCGCAGGGTGCCGCGCCGGAATCGCCAGTGATTCAGAAAGACATGGCGGCAAGCCAAGCCGCGCTGGAAGAGTTCCTAGCCGCTGACATCGTAATAGTCGGCGCACCCATGTACAATTTCACGATCCCCAGCCAACTCAAAGCCTGGATCGATCGCATTCTCGTAGCCGGCAAGACGTTCCGCTACGGCGCCGCCGGTCCGGAAGGGTTGGCGGGCAACAAGCGCGTCATCATCGCCATTTCGCGCGGCGGCTTTTACGGCGCGGGCACGCCTGCCGCTGCGTTAGAGCATGTCGAGTCCTATTTGCGCGGGGTGTTCGGATTCATCGGGGTCACCAACCTCGAGATCGTCGTCGCCGAAGGTCTTCAGGTAGGACCCGAGCAGCGCGAGAAAGCGGTGCGGGGCGCTTTGCAGGCAATCACGGAATTGCCTGCGGTGACCCGACTGCGTGCCGCCTGAAGCCCGAACCGTCAAGTATTGGAGGTTGACATGAAAATCGGTGTGAGTGGCGCTAGCGGCCATTTGGGCAGAGCCGTCGTTTCGGAACTGCTGCAGCGCGCAGAGGGGCACGAGATAGTGGCCATCACCCGCACGCCCGAAACCGTCTCAGGACCCGCCCAGGGACGCTTCGGGGACTACGACCGGCCTGAAAGCCTTGCGGAGGCCTATGCGGGTCTCGATCGTTTGCTCATCATCACGACCGTCGCTCCGGAACCCGGAAAGCGCGGGGCGCAGAACGTCGCTGCCATCGACGCGGCGGTGAAGGCGGGCGTCAAGCATATCGTCTTTATGTCGGCCGTGGGCACGCGGCAGGAGGAGGAGCCGGCGCGTGGCGCCTCCTACTGGCGGGGCGAGCAGCATCTTATCGCCAGGGCGCCAGCCTGGACAATCTTGCGTATGAACTTCTATGCCGAAGCTTTCCTGCAACTGGCGCAAGCGGCGCTGCGCCAGGGTGTTCTGACCGGGCTGGCCGAGAACCGGGCTGCCTTCGTAGCGCGCAATGATGTGGCGGCCGCTGCAGCCGGAATCCTGATCGGCGATGGCCATGCAGGCGCGATCTATAACGCGACTGGCCCGGAGCGTCTGTCTGGTGCGGAACGGGCGGGAATTATCGCAGAGATCACTGGCCGGCCGCTCACTTTCCGTGTCGTCACGGAAGAGCAACTGCGCGCCGGACTGGCGCAAGCGGGTTTGCCGGCGGGGGCCGTCAACATCGTCGTCAGCATCCAGGCGAGCTTCGCGGCGGGTGCGTTCGACATTGTGACCGGCGACGTCGAGCGCCTCGGCGGCCGGCCGCCCAAGCCTCTCCGCGATGTGCTCGCTGGGGCGCTGAAATCGCCGTAATCGTTCACCGACTCGCGGCGGAAATCTGTTGAGTGCGTAGACGCAGGAGAAAGGAACCAGAACATGGCGCAAGAGCTCACCGTCGTCGTCACAGGATCCACGGGTAAACAAGGCGGCGCCGTCGCGCGGGGTCTCCTCGAGCGAGGCCACAAGGTCCGCGCCGTCACGCGCGACCCCAACTCAAGTCAGGCGAAGTCGCTCGCGAACGCCGGGGCGACGCTCGTTGCGGCATCGCTCGAAGACACTGCGGCGATCACCAAGGCGCTCGAAGGTGCGACTTCTCTCTTCGCGATGACGACGCCGTCCGGAGGCACGGACGCCGAGACACGACAAGGTGTCGCCGCCGCCGACGCGGCCAAGGCGGCAGGCGTGCATCTCGTCTTCACTTCCGTCGGCTCCGCCAACCGACAGACGGGCGTTCCGCACTTCGACAGCAAGTACGAAGTCGAAAAGCACATCGCCAAAGTTGGCGTCCGCGCAACGATTCTCGCGCCCGTTTACTTCATGGAGAACCTTTACTTCGCGAAAGAGCAGCTCGCTAAAGGGATCTTCGGGTCGGCGCTCCCGCCGACGAGGACGCTCGCGCAAGTCGCCGTCATGGACATCGGGGCGGTCGCCGTTCGCGTCCTCGAGGACGCCAGTCGCTTCACGGGCAAGCGCTTCGACCTCGCGAGCGACGAGCTTACGGGGAATGATGTCGTCGCCATTCTCGCGCGCGTTACTGGCCGCTCCTTCGCCTATTACCAGGTCCCGCTCGATGTCATCCGCCAGCGCATGGGCGAGGATTACGTCAGGATGTACGAATGGTTTGATCGCGTCGGCTATACGGTGGATCGTGCCGCGCTTCGCCGTGAATTTCCCGACGTCGCCTTCCACGATTTCGAGTCTTGGGCGAAGACGCAGGATTGGAAAGCGCTTCTGCAGGGCGCATAGCCAAGCTGTGGCGCGCCCATTGCGATGGCCCTATTTGCGGAGCGTATAATTTTGCTGAATGGTTGCCCGGACGGAGAGACATGATGTCTTGGCGGGCAGATTCCTTGGATGGCGTCGCGGCTCCCCGGCGAGCATCGAGAAATGTTTGTCTAGTTGTTGGTATTTGCCCAGTTGTGAGTTGAAGAAATTGAGCAGGATGAAGCTGTAATGGCGGATTGTGGTAGCTGATTGTGCATTGTTGGTGATGTTTGGCATTCGCCTTTGTTATGAGAGTCTAGCGGTGTCACCGCAGCGTGATCGGCTGAACCCAGGCGCCGTCCATGGCGGCATCCCACACCGTGAAGCGCACCCACTTCTTGCCGGTGGCGTCGAAGGGAATGGTGAACTTCTTCTTCCCGAAGGCTGCGGTGTCGGTCAGCTTGATGATCTTGCGCTCAACCTTGCTGCCGTCGCTCCACACTAGCTCCGCGAAATCTAGAGGATAGGTGTATTCAATATCGGCGGTGAAGGTGCGCTTCGCGCCGGTGCCCTGGACGCCCCAGTTGTGAAACAGGATCTCGCCCGTGGTACCGAAGAATTCACCCTTGCGCATGCCATCAGTGACCGGGGCCCAGCTCTCGTCGAATGCGGGCACATGGTCGATCTTCAGATAGTTGACCGCCATCTGGGGATAGGTCTCGTCGTCTGGTGACTTCATGTAGGTGTCGCCTTCCGCCAGCATGAACTTGGGTTTGGGTGCCCAGTTGCTCATGTCGTCACCGGTGTCGAAGCAGCGCGTCTGGCACAGGCCCTTTTCCGACAGGTCGGTGGGAAGCGCTTCCCAGGACGCGCCGATGAAGCGGTCGCTCAGGAAGAAGTCCTTGTCCTTGTAGGTTTCAGGATAGCCTTCCGAGCTTTTGGTGCGCGGATGAGCAGTCCACATTACGCCGCCTTCGCGGTTGATCATCTCGAGCGCGTCCTTGGCCGAGCCCAGGTTATAGACCTGGCCATAGGCGGCATTGGTCTCAATGAAGGGTTTGCCGGCTTCCAGTTGGCGCGGATGGGTGAAATAGACTGGTTTGGGCAGCATCAGGTACCAGTGGCCACCGAAAAAGCTGTTCACTTCCTCCGCTGGCATCACCAGAAAATCCTTGTCTGACAACCGCGCAGAGGCGTCGAAATACACCTTCTGTTCCTTCAGCCGGATCGGGCCGGGATCGAACTGGTGCGAGTCGTCATGGAAGTCGCCCAGATACAGTAGGTTGATCCCCAAGCCTTTCAGCACCGGCACCCAAGTAGGCTGGAAGTCGAGCGAACCGCGGTCGGTCAGCATCTCGTTCAGGTTCATGTGGTAGTGACCCGACAACACCTTGAAGCCGGTCAGGGGCTTGAACACGTCGTCATGGGTATAGGCCAGAACCCTCTTGCGTGTGGCTTCGGGTTTGGTGGCGCTGAGGTAGTAATAGACCGACATGCGCTGGTCAGTGCCGGCGGGCGCATTGTAGAGCGCAAAATTGTCTTCCTGCTCACGCGCTACATTGACACGGCGGTTCCACACCTCTTCCGAAACGCCCCAAGGTTTGTAGCCTTCGCCTTGCTCGGGCTGCATCGCGCCGATCGAGAAGTGGCCGCTGTCGTCCTTTCGGTAATAGACGTAACCTAGGTTCACTTCATTCTCCCGCGCGAAGAAGAACTGGTGTGGAGTGGGGAACACCGCCAGCGAACCCGCGCCATTGTCCAGGATGGCGAGCCGATTTCGGGCGCGCAGCCCGACAGGCTCCTGGTTGGGCGTGCCGCCGAACTGCTGGCTCTGCCACTGCTGTGCCACATCATGCCATACCAGCTTGGTGCCGTTCTTGATGCCGAAGCCCTTCAGGCCCGCCTTGTAGATATAGGCCACCGACTTCTCATTGGTCTTTGCGATAGCTTCCTGGCGCAGCAGGCTGGAACCGCGGTAGGCGGTGAACTGCAAATCGCCGGAGAAGATGCCCAACGTCAGTCCGTCAAAGATGACGCTAATGCGGGCACCGT
>Ga0193753_10002990_pt1 | contig 12858 bp, 14 predicted proteins | sample H1c2metaG_FD_144925 | JGI IMG/M metagenome (GOLD analysis project Ga0193753, IMG submission 144925) | Soil microbial communities from a riparian zone of the East river system, Colorado, United States - H1c2 | ecosystem: Environmental > Terrestrial > Soil > Riparian zone | place: USA: East... | reverse complement strand
GACAGTTTCGAACGCGTACTCAAGAAGCAGCAGCTTGCACGATGTATTGATACGGGTGCGCTGTTGGCTCATCGCGTACCAGGTGTAGCCGATCTCCACTCGGTCGATGGATGCAACGATGTCGTGAAATCGCGTGCTACCGACGATCTTGCCACTCTTCTGCTCGCGCACTGCCCAGGGCAACATGTGACCGGCCCGTTGCCCGGCTTGTGCACTTTCGATGTAAGCACGAGTCTGCGTCGGCTCGGGCACGCTGGTGAACCAGAGTTCCCATAACTTACCGTCGGTGGCGGCAGTCACCAACCCATCGCAATGTTGCAACGTCAGCGGTTCCAGAAGCAATCCGCGCCCCTCGAGCGTGATCGGTTCCAATGTGATCATGGTGAATGGCTCCGGGAATGCCGCACGCGGAAATGTACACCCGCAGGTTATTATAGCGGGCAAACAAGCCGGCCAAAAATGGTTTGATGCGCTGCCCTGCCCCGCGATCAACTGTCGCGCTTGCTTCGCCGGCAGACGGTAATCCACCATGTCAAGGGCAGCTGGTTCCCCAACGTCGAGGGCGGGGATCAGTTCCGCCATTTCCGTCTTGAGGGCGACCTGTTGGTACTGGACGCCGATACCAGCTGGGGCAAAGTGCGAATCGTCTGGGCCAGGCCGCGCGCAAGATCTTGAGGAGGCGCTTTCGCGATTTGGCACAAAGCGCCTGATCCCTCATGATCTGAGTCTCCGATATCAATCGTCGGGTGATTGCTACATGGATACCCAAGTTCTGACGCGAGGCCGCCTGGCAGGAACGATGCTTGCGCAACTGATTCTTGTTCCGGCAGCGATGCTCATCGTATCCGTGGCGGAGATTGTGTAATTTCGTGGGAACCTCAAGAGAAAAGCGTTTCCCAATTGGACGCGAAGTTACGCTTGCGGAACTCGACCGAGATCCCTATCCCGCATTTGAGCGGCTACGGCAATATGAGCCGATCTCGTGGATTGCAGTTCTGAACATGTGGTACGTGGTGGGGTACGAAGACGTGCGCACCGCGCTGCTAGACGCTTCTAGGCTGACCACGGAATCCGCGCAGTCGACCATCCTCGATACCTTTGGGTCGCATATTCTGACGACCGACGGTGCAATGCATGAACGCTACCGCCAAGCGTTGCGCCATCCGTTCACGCCCACTTTTATCCGCACGCACTTGGAGGCGGCCATCGAGTCAGCCGCCACAGCATTGATCGACCAATTTGAGAAGCAGGGCCGAGCGGATGTGCGCTCGGTATTTGCCAGCCGGCTGCCGGTCCAAGTCATTCTCCTAGTCTGCGGACTGCCGGCGGAGTTTGAGCCTGACATGCGCCGCTGGTACGACAGTTTTGAAGCCGCTCTCGCGAATTTCACCGGCGATCACGAGATAAGAGCCTCGGCGCGGCGCAGTGTCGCCGAATTCCACGCGCTGCTCGATACTGCGATCAACTTCACGATTACAGTGGACGAGAATTCCTTACTTGCGCGCTTAGTTTCCGCGCCCCCGAACGAACGGCTCAGCGACGATGAAATCAAGCGCAACCTCTCCATCGTATTTTTTGGCGGCATTTCCACCGTAGAGGCGCTCCTGCTCAACAGTCTCTGGGCGCTCTTTGAACATCCAGATGTCTTGCAACGCGTCCAATCCGATCTCGCCTCGATACCACAAGTTATCGAGGAAACCATGCGCTGGCTGAGCCCTGTGCAATCCGCCACTCGACATGTCACCACACCGTTTGAGTGGCGGGACGTCGAATTCTCACCGCACGACACTGTGAATTGCATGCTGGGCGCTGCCAATCGTGATCCCTCGGTCTTCACGGACCCTGACAGATTCGATGTAGATCGCGTGAACAGCCGGCGGCACCTGGGATTTGCGACGGGTGCGCATGCCTGCCTCGGCTCTCATCTTGCCAAAGCCGAAGTGCGCATTGGACTGGAGGTTCTCCTGGGCAGGTTGCGCAACCTGCGCTTGGAGCGGTCGCTGACAGAACCTCCAACCGGCTACGAATTTAGACAGTCGCGCAGACTCACATTGTGCTGGGATACAAGCCGTCAGGGGAACGGCCATTAATCGCTAAATCAATCCATCTGCCCTCAGCTCGCGTTTCAAGTAGGCATAGTAGATCGGCGCCGCGATGAGACCGGCGGTGCCGAACAGGGTTTCCATTACCAGCATTGCGATGAGCAACTCCCACGAAAAGGCCTGGATTCGCGTGCCAATGAAGCGGGCAATGAAGAAATATTCAAGCTTATGAATGACAATTAGGAATGCAAGGGCCGCGAACGCGACAAACAGTGAGTGTGACAGCGCAACGACGAAGATAAGGGTGTTGGAGATCAGATTACCAATCACCGGCAGCAGACCAACCACGAACGTAAGCACGACGAGAGTTTTGGCCAGGGGCAAGGACACTCCGAACAATGGCAGACCTACCAGCAAAAATCCGCCCGTGAAGAGAGTGTTCAGCGCTGAGATCTTTACCTGCGCAAAGACCACGTCGCGAAACGCACTCACGAGATGCACGGCACGCGCCTTGAGCTCGATACTCAAAGGACCTCCCGGAGGGCGTTCGCGCGCACTATGCAAGGCAAGCATGGCACCGAGCATGATGCCGATTATCAGCTGTACGACCACACGCACGGCCTGCTTGCCGGCAACCTGCAGCTCTGCAGTGTGCTCCCCTAACCAGTCCATGACGGCCGTGCGCATGTCCTTGGAATCGTCCGGCAGGTAATCGACGACAAATGCGGGTAGCTGTCTATGCGCTCGCTCGATCAACGGCGCTAACCGTTCGAAGAACACGGTGGGATTGCCGTTTTCCGAGTTGAGAAAGGCGACAGTTGCGCCAATAGCGAGGGTGAATAGGCCCACCACGAGAATCGCGAGCAACGCGACGACCAGCCAGTGCGCATGCACTCCCGGCACGTGCCGCTGCAGCACGGGAGCAAGCGTCGCGACCAACGAATACACCAGCAAGCCCGCAAACAACGCAGGTAAAAGATGCAGCGCGAGTACGAAGCACAGCGCAGCCGCTGCTAGTGCATAAGAGGCCGCCTTGAGACGTGTAATCAAAGTCAAATCCGACGGCATGGAGCTATCTTAGTTGAAATGGGGCATGGGCGCGCCATTCTTGCCGTTGCGGTCGCGACCGCGATCTCAGGGGACACTCTGGCTCGCAGGCAAGAGGCCACGCTCCTCCGCCTTTCGTAGCAGGCTTGTCGCACGCCGTGTACGAAGCGTGCAGATAACCTCTGTCGCGGACAGTGCTACTCGGGCTGTTTCGCGCGCTCCTTTTGCAGCCGGTCATAGATCTCTTGTCTATGCACGGCCACATCCTTCGGCGCGTTGACTCCGATCTGGACTTGATTGCCCTTCGCACCCAGCACCGTGACCGTAATTTCCGACCCAATCATCAGCGCTTCGCCGATCCGCCTCGTCAAAATCAACATTAATGGCCCCCAACTTCATCCAATCATGAATATTGGGCTGCACGGCTAGGGAAGGCACCTAACCCAAGAGCAAAGATGTGCAAAGAGTAAATGAGGGACCCAGGCGGCCACCGCAATGAGTGAATTTCAAGCGTCGCCGAGAACTTTCAGTGCCCGTTCGACGCGATCATCCTCCACCAGCAATTGAACACCCCCCGCTCCGCCTTCCATGCCGGCGCCGACACCGACGACCACGGCCGGTACGCCAACAGCATCTAACGCGATCCTAGCCACCTCCGCTTCGATTCGCGTCGAATATTTACTCCAACCCAACCTGCTCTTCGGCATGCCGAGACATTCGCTATTTGAGGTTGAGCACCTGCATCCAGGTCGTGCCTAAGAGCCGTCGGATGGGAGCCCGATTTGCAACTCCCAGGTTGGTTGCCGCTGCCGAGCCATCAACTGCCCTGGCAATCGCGTCACCTTTCTCGAGCGCGCCGTCCAAACCCGCCGCCCAGCTCTTGTAAGTCACCACCAGAAGCAAGTCGGGATCGTCTGGACCGCGCGGAACTACGTTCAGCACCTGATAACTGAGAACATCGCCCGCCTTCTTGGCGACCTCCTGCTGCTGTTTCCACTTGGTGTCGACAAAATTCATGTAGTCCTCGAACTTGCCGTCCACCGTTCTTATGCTTGAAACACTGACGACCGCCCCCTCCGTGTAAGCATGATCATCGGCAATAGCACACACGTTGAATAAGACGAGGCAAGCTAGACCGGTAAGCGCGCCAAGGCGATTTTTGAGTGACATGTGATTCCCCGTAAGTCTCGTGCGTGCGCAACTCGCGATCGCGAGTGATTCCGCCAGGGCAGAAACTTAGCGCCCCAAGTACACCAAAACAACGTCCACTTCGAGGCACTGCGATAGAACCACTTCTGTAAAGTGCTTGGCCACCACCTTTTGCGCCGCCAATTCCAATTAGTCTTTTGGCGGCTGGCAAGGCGGGGGCGTGGCGTCGTGACACAGACCCGTGCGCGGATCCCTATGTCCGATTCCGGTGCTATCTTGCTCCGGAGGGTTAGTCAGGCAGCCCGACACTAGCGAAGCAGCAGCAACAGCAATGACGATTAACTTCACGATTGACTCCCTTGTTCAGTTCATGCACCCCTGAATCGGACGATTCACACCGCGCCTGTTCCCGGATCGGGATTCATGGAAAATTGACGGTCGTGGGAGCGATGCGCCTTCGCCTCGAAAATGAGTATACGCGTTTGCAAAAGCAGTCGATTTTGATCTTTTGCAAGAACCTTTGACCGCGTAGATTGGATGGTTCGTGCTTAAAACTCGGAGGCAAGCCCGGTATTCTTACTCTAGTTCGAATTCGGAGGAATTGATATGAACAATTTGGCCGCTACCTTTCGAAAGCTTCATACTGAAACACAACCGTTGCGTCTCGCCAACGCTTGGGATGCCGCAAGCGCGCGTCTTATTGAGAGTGTGGGTGCACCGGCTATTGCCACTACGAGCGCCGGGGTTGCTTGGGGTCTCGGATTCCCGGACGGCAACCTCCTTCCGATACAGCGCCTCGCGGATCTCGCGGCGAACATCGTTCGGCTGATTCGTGTTCCTCTATCCGTTGATTTCGAAGCCGGCTTTTCCGACTCGCCGACCGTCGTCGGTCAGAACGTTAAACTTCTCCTCGATGCCGGAGTTGTCGGAATCAATATCGAGGATGGCAGCAATACGCCAGATCTCTTCGTGGCGAAGATTGAGCAAATTAAGCGATGCGCCATTGCTCATGGCACTGATCTATTCGTTAACGCGCGCACAGACGTCTATCTGCAAGGCCTCGTGACCGAGGCCAACCGCCTCGAGGAGACTATTGCCCGAGGCCGCCGCTATCAGCAAGCCGGAGCCGATGGCTTTTTCGTTCCCGCCCTTACCGATGCCATTCAGGTTCGAAGGATTGCCGAGGAAGTTGATCTGCCCCTCAATGTGATGGTATGGCCGGGCCAACGTGCTGCCGATGCGCTCGGCAAGCTCGGCGTCCGCAGGTTGAGCGCCGGCTCTGCCATATCGCAGGTGCTCTGGGCGCATGCTGAAGTCTTGGTACGGGAGTTCCTAACGACGGGAGAGTCGGCGCCGCTCAACACGGCCTGTAAACCGTATCAAGAGCTGCAAGCGCTATTCGCAAATCGCTGAGCGCGCTATGCAAGCCTCGACGGAATCTGCGGCGGCACGGCCTGCAGCGCGTCCCACACACGCGTCTGAAGATCCGTGCCGCGAATATCCAGAGGCAGCTCTAACGCCTGTTCGGGCCGCTCAATGAGGTTTACGACTTTCGCGACCAGTTCCACATCGTCGTTCTCGATGATCTCAAAGGCATCGTTCGGAAACTGATTCTGCAGATCGCTCATCAGCATCTCGGGGTCATCCCCAACCATGATCGAGCGAATCAAATGCTCGGACACGGCGATGATGACGAAGCCTAACGAGCACGGTGCTATGGCAAATCCGATGGTCGCCGCCGCCCGGATTAGCGGGATGAGCACGTCGCCTTTTGCGGTTTCCGCAACCTGTAGATCCGATCTCTCTGTATACATGTCTTCTCCTTAAATACCGCGCCTGCGCGGGTTCAGTTCTAGTTAAAGCGTTCGCCGACCATCTCTTCGCTCTTCTGCCACAGCGCTTGGGCGCGTTGCGGATCGAGGGCATAAGGCTGCACACCTCCGCGTATGCCGGGCGTTGTGACGACCTCGGCCACATGACAGTCTTCGCAGTAGCGGCCGCCAATCGCCTCGGCATCGGCAACACACGCGGCCCACACAGAAGTGGCCGCGCCTTGCGGAATGCTCTTGTAGCTAAAGGGCGATGCCCCTTTGGGCTGGCTGGCATTGATTTCCGCAATCAATTTCTGCAACACGTCGGGCGTCAAGTGGCGACTGAGTTCGGTTCGAATACCCCCCGGGTGCACCGCCGTCGCCCGCGCCCCACGCGCTTTGTGCCGCCGATCGAACTCGACGGCAAACAGCACATTAGCGGTCTTCGATCGACCGTAGGCGATGAATTGCTCGTACGGTGTGTGCTCAAAGTTCGGATCTTCCAGATCGACGTCGGCGTATCGGTGGCCCGCCGAAGACAGATTCACCAACCGCGAACCGGCTTTGAGCAGCGAAACGATGCGGTTCACCAAGACAAAGTGCCCGAGATGGTTGGTGCCGAACTGTGTCTCAAAGCCGTCAACTGTGGTGCCCTTGGGGCAAGCCATGACACCGGCATTGGCAATGATCAGATCAAAAGGCTTACCCGCGGCGAGCAATCCATCTGCGCAGCGACGCACACTGTCGAGCGATGCCAGATCGAGCTGGACCAGATCGAGAGACCCCCCGCTCGCCGCTTGCTCCCGGACTTGCTCCGTGGCTGCTTGAGCCTTGGATAGGTCACGCGCGGCGCCGATGACTTGTGCCCCGTGCGCAGCCAGTGCGCGCGCGGTCTCAATGCCGATACCAGCGGAGACTCCGGTGACCAGCGCCCGCTTTCCTCTCAAATTGATGCCTCGCAGCACCTCGTCAGTCGTCGACGTGGCTCCAAAAGATTGGCTCATGATCAAATCCTCGCTGTTTTGCGCGCGGCTCTACCGCGGCGATCGGTAAATGTGGTTTAATTGACAAGTGGAGGGGACCTCCGCTTAATATACGGAGGTGTCCTCCGTTTTGCAAGTGCTGTGTCGGGAGCAGATCAAATAAACGTAAAACGCAAGCCGAGCCCCGAGGTGCGCAAACCGCGCGCCGACGGTACGCGCAATCGACAATTACTGATCGACGCCGCCAAGGCGGGGTTCGCGGAAGTTGGGCTGAATGTGAGCCTGGAAGAAATCGCGCGCCGCGCCGGCGTCGGCATCGGCACGCTGTATCGGCATTTTCCAACCAGAGAGGCGGTGGTGGAAGCGGTCTACCGGCGCGAGGTGGAGCAGCTGGCCGAGGCCGTGCCGCAGTTACTCGAGAGTTGGCCGGCGGCTGAAGCATTGCATAAGTGGATGCACTTGTTTGTCGACTACATCGCCACCAAGCGTTTGATCGCGCCGTCTTTGGGAGCGGCGGCGGCCCGTACGTCCACTCTCCACACAACTTCCGTGGAACTGATCACAGGCGCGATCTCGACGCTCGTAAAGCGCGCGATCGCCAGCGGCGCTGTGCGCAAGGACATCGATCCATCTGATTTGCTGCGTGCAATGGTCGGAGTGAGCTATGGAAATCCGGACGCGGGTTGGCAAGCGAGCGCGCGGCGTCTCATTGACATTCTAATGGATGGACTGCGGCGTAAGAGTCGGTGACTGGATTGTCCGCGGTCACCCCACGCCGCCCCGTTCAATGAACACCCTCTCTTACAAACTCACCGCCCTCGCCGCGGCGCATCATTGGCTCGGCTAGTTATCCAGGCGTCATGCACAGCACCACCCGCAACTTGATTTTCGGCATTTTGTTGTTGGCAACGTCTGTGACCAATGCCGCAGACCCCCCGTTACACTCCCCTCTCTTCAAACCGTGGATCAACGGCGTCTCGGCCAGTGAGCCGCAGATGCAGGTGCAGCGCTACGACGACGACACCTTCGTCATCCGCCAATCGATCCGCACGAACTTCGAGGGGCCCTTTCTGTACGTATTGTTCGGCAGCGACCGCGCGCTGCTGATCGACACCGGAGCCGGCGGATTGAAGGTGCGCCCGACGATCGACCGGGTCATAGCCGAATGGGCGGCCCGACATCATCGGACTTCTATCGCTCTGGTCGTCTCCCATTCCCACAGCCATGGCGACCACCACCAGGGCGACGCGGAATTCCCGGATGGACCAAACACCACTGTCATCGGCCTCTATCCCAAAGACGTGGCTGACTTCTTCAGGATCGAGGACTGGCCGAATCAGATTGTCTCGTATGACCTCGGCGGCCGCGTCCTGGACATCATTCCGGCACCGGGGCACCAGTCGGCGCACATCATGATATTCGACCGCAAGACGCGACTCCTTTTCTCGGGCGACTCGCTAGGTCCATATCGTCTCTACATTCCGATGAACGAGGCGAAGACTTATCGCGACAGCATCGATCGAGTGGCCGCCTTTACCAAGGACAAGCACGTGTCCTGGATCCTCGGCGCTCATGTTGAGATGACCACGAAGCCCGGAGAGCTAATCGCCGACGAGGCGCCCAGCCACCCCGATGAGCACGTGCTCGAGATTTCCTATTCAAACCTGCCCGAGCTGCAGGCTGCGCTCAATGCCATGGGCGATCATCAGGTGCAGCAGGCCCACAAGGACTTCGTGATCTTTCCGCGCCCGGCACGCGAGCCACAGCCCTTCGCGCCCCCGACGACGCCTCGATAACCGCTTCCTTCACCGCCGCCAATCGGTCAATTGGGAAGCGTAAAGGCCACGATGCTGCTGCCAGACTCGGCGCCGTTCTTACCGCCGCCGCAGACGATCACAATGTATTGCCGTCCCTTGAGTTCATAGACGGACGGGGTCGCATTCCCGGCGGCCGGTAGAACGGTCTCCCAGAGGAGCCGTCCTGTCAGCTTGTCGAACGCACGGAACTTCTTGTCGAAGCTAGTGGCACCAATGAATAACAGCCCGCTGGCCGTGACCACGGGTCCGCCGTAGTTATCGCTGCCCGTGTTGGCCATGCCGCGGGCCACCAACTCCGGGTACTCGCCGAATGGAATGCGCCACCGGATCTCGCCCTTGTTTAAATCGATGGCGTTGAGCGTACCCCACGGCGGCGTGAGGGGTGGATATCCGTCCGGATCGCGAAACAAGACGTAGCCCTCGTTGCGGTATGTGAGCCGGTTGGGGTCTTTGAAGGCGGCATCGGTTTCCGCCTGCCCGGTGTCCTTGCCGGTCAACAGGAACTCGACGATCTCGTCGACGTTTTTTTCCAGATAGCCGAACGCGGGCATGCGGCCGGTACCTTCATTGATGAGGGTCTTGAGTTCCTCGCGCGAGCGGCGTTGGCCTATGTTCACCAAGGACGGAAGGGTGGGCGGAGCGCCCTGCAGATTGTCGCCGTGACAGCTGGCGCAGTTGTTCTTGTAGAGCGAGGTTGTGTCATGGGTCACCATCCGAATGATCCACGGTTGCTCGTTTGAGTTGACGTATAAAAGTCCGGTCTGCGAGTCGTACGCGGCTCCGCCCCACTCCGCGCCGCCATCGGTTCCTGGCATCAGCACGGTCCCGCGAAGACTCTCCGGCGTATACATCCCGTTCGAGTCGAGCGTCCGCAGTTGCTTCAATACTGCGGCGTGCGCTTCGGGCGTGCGGTTGGTCACCATGTCTTCGGTGAAGGCCTGACGGGCGAACGGCGGCGGCTTGACCGGATAGGGTTGATCCGGCGCCAGCTGTTCGCCCGCGAGCTTGGAGGCGGGTGCCTTGTGGCGGGCAACGGGAAACAGCGGTCGGCCGGTTCTACGATCGAGTAGGTAAACGGTGCCCATCTTCGTGATCTGCGCCACGGCATCGACCGGCTTGCCGTGGCGCATCACCGTGACGAGGCTCGGTGCAGCAGGAAAATCCAGGTCCCAGGTATCGTGTCTGACACCCTGAAAATGCCAGATGCGTTTGCCGGTCCGGGCATCCAACGCCAGCACGCAATTCGCGAAAAGATTGTCGCCGATGCGGTTGGAACCGTAGAAATCAAAGGATGCAGAGCCGGTAGCAGCGAAAATGATGCCAAGATTGGGATCGACGCTAAGCCCCGCCCAGGCATTGGCGCCGCCGGATACCTTGTAGGCGTCCTTGGGCCAGGTTTCATAGCCGAATTCGCCGGGCCAGGGGATGGTGTGAAAGATCCACCGCAATTGGCCCGTGTGGGTATCGAAGGCGCGAATATGGCCCGGCGAACCGGGCAAGGTTTCCGGCACCGTGCTGCCGATGATGAGCATGTCCCCGAAGATGACGCCAGGACTGCTCGCGCTCACGCTTATCGATTCCGGAGGTCGGCCGAGCCCATCGCGCATGTCGATCTTGCCGCCGGTGCCGAAACTCTCGATCGGGACGCCGCTCTTGCGATCCAGGGCAAACAGGTAATTGCGATACGTGACAAAGACGCGGTCCTCATAGACCGTCACGCCGCGCTGCCGGAAGCGACGCTGAAGGCTCGAACCACCCGAAGGATCGAACTTCCAGATTTCGCGTCCGGTTGCAGCATCGAGAGCCACCACTTGCATCGTCGGCGTTGTTGCATAGAGCATTCCCTCGACGACAATGGGATTGCTCTGCATCTCCGAATCCTTGAAGGAGTCGTGCGAGTCGTACGTCCACGCAACAGTTAGTTGGGCGACATTCTCGCGGTTCACCTGGGTGAGGGGAGAATAACGGATATTGTAAGCGCCGCCGTTGATCGGCCAGTCGACATCCGCGCGTACGATCGATATTCCCCCCACAATCAACAACGCGTACGCGATCAGCATCGATAGCTTCATGGTTATGTCCTTCAGGCGGCCTCCCAGGCAGGCTAGCTGTGTCTGTCAAATTAGGCGAATTCTTCCTACGCGTTTTAGCGCCCGAGTCCTGGTGTCCCAAGCGGCCCGACAGGCTCACTCTTGCTCAGCGCCACCTCGCTTCCAGCAAATGGAGTATCGAATGCCCGACGACAACATCAATGCGAAGACCACCGGCCGCCAAAGCAGTCATATCGGTCAAAGCTCGCAAGACGCGGCACGACACGAAAAGGATGCCCTACATCACAAGTTTCACAATACCTCGCAACGCAGCGGGGTAGGTGCAAAGAACGACGAGCAGTCCCAGGCAAGCACGCAACAGGACAGCGGTGATGCGCAGCCGGGCGAGGGCCAGCCCGAAATTCCGAAGGTCGGATCGCGCGATGCGCCAGGCGGTTAATGCGGCACTCATCGGCGTAATCGTCATGAGCATGGCTTCGATCCTGTCGATGGGGGCCCATGCTCAGGCGTCCGACCGCCCCGCGCTCTCCCCACCCGTCAACCATGAGGTGGGACGGGTTGAAGAGGTCATCACCGCAGCGGATGACGGATCCCGGCTTCGAGGCTATGTTCTGACATGGCGCGCCATGCGCATTGTCGTCACCGGCTCGCCCGAGGATTCTCACGTGCCGGGCGATAACCTCGACATTGTGGTGTATCGAAGCGAAGTAACCGGCCACCGGGTTTTGCGCTTCGAATCGAGCTCCCCAGCCTCAAATGAAAATATTGTGGACGGCGAATCCACAACTTCGAGCGCCTCGGTCACGCTGGGCACAGCGCGGATCGAAGACAGCATTTTCGCCGATTCCGACGGCTATCGGTTTGCGGGCTACTTTGTGTCATGGCACGACCAGCGTATTTTTGTAGTGGACCCCCAAGCTGCGCCTGCTCGCAAGATTGGCGAGACCATTAATTTTCGAGTCCTTCGCACCGGACTCGGCGCCGGCAAACGCCTGTCCTTTTCTCTGTAATTGTCCCGCGACTTGAAATCCTCGGGCATGAACGTTACTGTATATATAAACAGCTCCGCATTGCCTTCATTCTTCACACCCTTTTGAGAGCAAAAACTGGCTTGCGTCCTTATGAATGGCCTCGAAAAAGAGTTTCCGTTCTGCAGCAATCCCGACTGCGAACTCTACGTGCGCGCAGGTGATCCCGGGGTCGTGGGTTCCGGCAATTGGGCGGAGTTGCCCGACGGGCGCATCGTCGGGCGAAGTATCTATAGCGGCGTGTACCTGTGCGATGCATGTGGACGCGAATGGCATCCGGTGTTGACGATTCGATCAGGAATGGCAATGTAGAATTACCGGATGTGCTATTCCGCCCAAGTCATCCAAATGGCCCGCAAACTGCATCGTCAGTTGGGTATTCGGCTCGACCACGACGAGATCGAAAAGCTCTTCTTTCGGCGGCTCGATGATCCCAGTCTCCAAATCTCGCGGGGTTTCGAGGCGAATTTTGACGAGCCGGCGACGGAGCAAGAACTGCGCATCAAAGGAGCAATCGAAGAACACCGCTCGCGCGCACTCTCAAAGATCGAAAAGGAGCTTTTCACTCAGAAGACGCGTCTCGTCACCGCGGAACGATCGCTCCAAGAGAAGGCGACGAAGAAAGCCAGGGAAGACGTCCGGATCTCGACCAATAAAATCGAAACCCTCGCGACAAAATTGAGTCGTTTACGCAGTTCAGAGCCAAACGAAGAGGACAATCGAATTTTCCCGTTTGTCTATGCCGGAGTCATCGTCAAGAAAGACGGCCAAAACCTGCTGACGCCAATGCGTTATCACTGCCGCCCGGCGGGCAGGCCCGCCTTCTATGATCGGCAATTCCCGGGCCTCTACAACGCCAGGCGCGACAACTTAGAGAAATTCTGGGGCGAGCAATTCGGATCGCATCACGCCATCCTGGTCGTGGATAGC
>Ga0193753_10002989_pt1 | contig 12858 bp, 13 predicted proteins | sample H1c2metaG_FD_144925 | JGI IMG/M metagenome (GOLD analysis project Ga0193753, IMG submission 144925) | Soil microbial communities from a riparian zone of the East river system, Colorado, United States - H1c2 | ecosystem: Environmental > Terrestrial > Soil > Riparian zone | place: USA: East... | reverse complement strand
AGGCTATCGCGGCATCCACAACGTGCTCGGGACCATCGATGGACTGAAGAAGTTCATCGCCATGCACGAAAACCCCTATCACGGCCTGAACTTCTGCCAGGGCACGATTTCGGAAAATCTCTATCATCCCAATGAAGAGGTCGGCGATGTGATCCGCTATTTCGGCAGCCGCAAGAAGATCTTCAACGTCCATTTCCGCAACATCCGCGGCCATCGCGACGATTTCGTCGCCGAGATGTTCCCGGACGAAGGCGATGTGGATTTCGTCAAGGCGCTGAAGGTCTATCGCGAAGTCGGCTATGAAGACCTGCTGATGCCCGACCATGCCCCCAAGGTGGTGGGTGTGGATGCGGAATGGGGCGCCAGCGAGAATTTCGCGTTTGAGTTCGGCTATATTCGTGGGTTGATCCAGGCCGAGAAGCATCTGGTCTGAGTTTCACTGTCCTGTCGCGAAAGGCGCCGTCATTGACGGCGCCTTTTGTGCGTCTGGAAAGCGCGTCCTGCCAAACGCATTCATCTACATGAACCGCAGATGAACGACAGGAAACTTCGTCATGAAGATGAACGGCAAGGAGTGCCAAATGGCACTCATAAAATCGGACTTTCCCGGCATGCACGGCTTTGTTGCGCCCTTGTAAAGAACTCGTTTGCCGATTTCTGCGCGCACGCTGGCAAAGACGAAAAAACTCGCTCAGCCTCTTTGATACGGGCGCAGCATGGGGTTGAGCCCTCCAAATAGAGAATCGGGATGTCGTGGATCGCGAAGGCCGTGCTGGCCGCCGCATTGCTGAACTGCGGCTTGTTGACTGCTTCAGCGGCAGATACTGCCGGCCCCCCGGGTGGCAATGGTCAATGGCTGAAAGACGGGGCCTGCGCCCTGTTCAGCGCCGATGCCCATCCCGGCGACAGCGTCAGCTGGACCGGCTCCTGTGTTGACGGTTATGCGCAAGGGCTGGGCACCGCCACCTTCACCCATGGCGGCCAGGCGCAGAGCTTCACCGCCACCTTCGTTCACGGCGTCATTCCCGACGGTCATGTCATCAGCCGCTGGGGACAGGGCTGGAGCTATGACGGAGAAACCGTGGGCGGGCGCTTTCACGGCGCGGGCATCCTGACCACCGATGCCAGCGACCGTTTTGACGGCCAGTGGAGCGACGGCAAAATGACCGGTTTTGGCGTGTTGTTGCGCGCCAATGGCGAGCGTTACGCCGGAGACTGGAAAGACGACAAGCCCAATGGCAATGGCGAACTGCGCCATGCCGATGGCAGTCTGCTGAGCGGCACCTTCGTGGATGGCAAGCTGGCAAGAGACGAAGCCGTTGCGCACGTCAAGATTGCCGCCACCAGCAATACACCCACCGCCGCGCCCTTCGGCAACGTCTCGGGCAAGACATTGATCGGGGTGGACGGCTCCTCCATCGCCCTGACCCTGATCGAAGGCGGCATGGAACTGCAGGTGGCGCCGGCCGAAGGCGCAGCGCGCAAGACCACCTTCACCTTCATGACCGACCGCATGGGCACAGTGGTGGAAGACAGCGGCAGCCCAAGCGCCGGTTCCAGCGTCACCGGCTTTTTCCGGCTCACCGGCAAGGGCGTGGAAGTGCGTTATGCGGATGGCCGTTCGGCCATGCTGTCGTCCAGTTCAGACGGCGGCGTGCAGATGGCGCTGGAGGGCGATGCTGGCGCGTCCTGCCGCGCCTGGTATCCGGCAGGACATGGCTTCAGCGATAGCGAGAAAAAAGCCGCCCTCAACGCCTATGCCAGCAAGCTCGGTCTCCCGGTTGCGGCCAGCGATAGCGGCAATGGCTGTTCGTCCATATCCGCGTCATCGGGGCTCGCACCGCAAGCCGTCAATATCGCGCCGGCGGCCCCGTCCCGGGATGTCTCCAAGGCGGTTGTTCCGACGCGGGCCGAGCGCCGGACCGAGGTGAAGATTCCCTCGCGCATGGCCAAGGTGTCCTATCACATAGGGGATTACCAACCGAACCTTGAGACGGTCGCGGTCAAACCATCTGAGGTGCATTTGATTGACAGCGCAGACGCGGCCAAACCGGCAATCGCGAGTCCCTCGATCGCAAGCGTCACCCCGGACAAAAGCGACGCGTCACGCTGCCTGAAGGTGGACAGCGACGGCAGCCATTGGGGCTTTCGCAACAGTTGCGATTTCGCGGTGCAGTTCGCCTATTGCATGGCCGGCGGCAGCGACGGCCTCACCGCCTGCGGCGCCAAGGACATCGTGACCACCAGCGCCACCGGCAGCGTTGCCGCCAAGAGTTTTGGCGCGCTGATGGCCGATACCAGCCTGGCGGACAAGGATACCTCTCACAATTTCCGTTGGATCGCCTGTGGCGGCGGCTCCGGCGAAGTGGTGGCGCATCTGGACCATTTCGAACCCCCGGCCGGGCGCTGCGAACGCACCCGCACGGCTGCCGCAAACTGAAGGAACGACATCATGTGGAAATCCACCTGCGCCACTGTCGCGCTTCTTGCCTTGTCCAATCCGGCGCTGATCAGTCCGGCATGGGCCGCTGGCTGCGCCACGCCCACCGATGCCGCCACCCTGAAAACGGCGGTGATGCAACAACAACTGATGGTGGCCGCCTTTCAATGCCATGAAGCGGGCGCCTATAACCGCTTCGTAACGGCCTATCGCGGGGAATTGCAGTCCTCGGACGCGGCGCTGAAAGCCTTCTTCGTGCGGCGTGGCGGCGAACATGGCGAAGCCGGCTATGACACCTTCAAGACCAAGGCCGCCAATCTGTCGGCGCTGGAACAGGCGCGTCATGGGGCTGCTTTCTGCGCCGATACCCATGCCCTGTTCACGGACGTCCTTGACCATCGGGGCAGCCTGATGAATTTTGTCGAAACCCGCGCCACCGATGTCGGCAATATCTGTCTCGAATCCCGCCCCGTGCTGGCCCAAGCGAAAGCAGACGCCGGCGTCAAGCTCGCCGAAGCCCGGCCAGCCGAGATCGGTGGCGTGCCTGACCATAGCCTGCCCGCCATGCCCTATCGGCGTGAAAACACCGCACCGCCGCCCAAGGTGCAAGCCGACACGCGCGACGAGGACGAGGGGCTTACCTATACTTATGAGGAGAATGTGCCGCCGCTGCCGCGTTATTATGAAGCGCGCGCCAATGATGGCAGAGGGTATGAAGATCGTCGCTATCAGGATTCGCGCAGCTATGGCCCGCCGCCCAGCTGGCGCGATGCCCCGCCGCCGCCGCGCTACCGCTGGTATCCGCGCGGCTATTACGGCAACTGGTAGGAGCGCAGGCGCGGCCGATAGCGACAGCGTATCGGCGAGCGACCCAAAAAAAAGCGCAGGCGTGGCCTATTCGACCCGCTCCAGCTTGCCGATCATCAGGATATAGGCCAGCGCACCGATCACCGCGACCGTGGCGATATAGGTGAGGCCGGGAGCGAAATTTCCGTTCTGGGCGATGTAGCCGATGATCAGGGGCGTGGAGATGCCCGACAGGTTGGAGATGAAATTGAAGGTACCGCCGGTCAGCCCGATCAACCGGCGCGGCGCCACATGGGAAATCAGCGACCAGCCGATCGAGGCCATGCCGTTGCCGAAGAAGGCCAGGCACATGAAGGCGATCACCAGTTCGGGCGCGTCCACGAAATTGGCGCCCACGATGCTGGACGACAGCAGCAGCCCCAGAATGATGGGCAGCTTGCGCGCCGTCCCCAGGCTGCGTCCGCTGCGCAGCATGCGGTCGGAGGCGAAACCCGCCAGCTGGGTGCCAATGAACGCCGCGATGAAGGGCAGCGAGACATAGATGCCTGACTTGATGATGCTCAGATGGCGGAAGTCGACCAGATATTTGGGAAACCAGGTCAGGAAGAACCACTGGCAGGAGGTGACGGCGAACTGGCCGATATAGACGCCCCACAGCTTGCGGTATTTGAACACCGTGCCCATGTCGGCCCAGTTGAATTTGACTTTCTTGTCGGCAGAAGCCGAGCCCAGATCCACCAGCCCGCCGCCGGTTTGGATCAGTTCCAGTTCCGCCGCATTGACGCGGCGAGATTCTCTGGGGCTGCGGTAGCAGGTTAGCCAGACCAGCCCCCACAGCGCGCCGCCTATGCCGGTGGTGAAGAACACCGCGCGCCAGCCATCCGTCACCACCAGCCACAACAGCAAGGGCTGCAGGAAAGCCAGTCCGATGAATTGGCCGGAGACATAAAAGCCGATGGCGCCGGCGCGCTCGCGGTCGGGAAACCAGCTGGTCACCACCTGGTTGTTGATCATGTAGGACGGCGCTTCCAGAGCGCCGATCAGCAGCCGCAACGCGAACAAGGCGACGAAGCTGCCGATGACGCCCAGAAAGGCGGTGGCTATCGACCACAGGATCAGGATGGCGGGATAGAAGTAGCGGGGCCGGATGTGATCCACCAGCCAGCCGCCAGGAATCTGGCAGAAGGCATAGGTCCAGCCGAAGCCCGACAGGATCCAGCCCATCTGCACATTGTCGAATCCCAGCTCCTTGCCCATGGCGGGCGCGGTGATGGAAATGTTGCTGCGGTCCAGATAGGTGATGACCACGCTGACGAACAGCATCAGCATGACCATGTAGCGATGGCGCGTGGGCTTATCGGCCCCTGTTATTGTCTGTGTCATCTCACCACTCCGCAAAAGATCCGTCTTCGTGCCGCCATACCGGCGGACGCCAGCGATGGCCGGTGGCCGCGCCGCGCGCCACCGCCTCTTCATTGATCGTGATGCCCAGCCCCGGACCTTTGGGTATCGCCACATGGCCATCGGCATAGGCAAACACCGACGGATCGGTGACGTAATCCAGCAGGTCGTTGGATGTGTTGTAATGGATGCCCAGGCTTTGTTCCTGGATCACGGCATTGTAGCAGACCGCGTCGAGCTGCAGGCAGGCGGCGAGCGCGATCGGCCCCAGCGGGCAATGCAGCGCCACCGCCACATCATAGCTTTCCGCCATGGCCGCGATCTTGCGCGTTTCGGTGATGCCGCCGGCATGGCTGGGATCGGGCTGGATGATGTCCACCAGTCCGTCGCTGAGAATTTTCTTGAAGTCCCAGCGCGAAAACAGCCGTTCGCCCAGCGCAATCGGCGTGGCGGTGTGGTTGGCGATCTCTCGCAACGCTTCGGCATGTTCGCTCAGCACCGGCTCTTCGATGAACATCAGATGAAACGGATCGAGTTCCTTGGCCAGTTGCTTGGCCATTGGGCGATGCACCCGGCCGTGAAAATCGACCGCGATGCCGAAATCCGGTCCCATCGCCTGGCGCAACGTGGCAACGCGCGCGATCACCGCATCCAGCTTGGCATGGCTGTCGAGAAAACTGAGTTCCTCGCTTGCCAGCATCTTGATGGCGGTGAACCCCTTGGCCGCCACATCTTTTGCGCCCCGGACAATCTCGTCCGGCCGGTCGCCGCCGATCCAGCTATAGACCCGCATCTTGTGGCGCAGCGGCCCGCCCAGAAGGGCATGCACCGGCTGGTTCAAACACTTGCCCTTGATGTCCCACAGCGCCTGGTCGATGCCCGCCAGCGCGCTCATATGGAGAGCGCCGCCGCGGTAAAAACCGCCGCGATACAACACCGTCCAGTGATCCTCGATCGCGGACGGGTCCTTGCCGATCAGATAGTCGGCCAGTTCTGCCACGAGTGCGGCCACCGTTTCGGCGCGGCCTTCCACCACCGGCTCACCCCAGCCGATAATGCCTTCATCAGTCTCGATCTTGAGGAACAGCCAGCGCGGCGGCACCACGAACGTGGTGAGCTTGGTGATTTTCATGACGTCCGTCCCACCGGCCCCTTACATGCCTTGTTTCGGCATGCCTTATTCCGGACAGTGACGGCGTTTGGGAGGCCGTGCAAGTTGTCGCAGAGACAAGGCGCGCAGCTTATTTAACGGTTGCGGCGCACTATATTTTCCCTATGACTGAGCATACTTCCATCACCCTGAAAACCGCCGTCCTCCGTGCCGTGATGGGCCACTGCCCCAATTGCGGCAAAGGCAAGCTGATGCGCAGTTACCTGAAACAGGTGGAGAATTGCGCGGTGTGCGGCGAAAGCTTCGGCCAGATCCGCGCCGACGATGCCGCGCCGTGGCTGACCATCATCCTGGTGGGGCATCTCTTCCTGCCCTTCGCCTTCATGGTGGATGTGGACTGGATGCCGGTCTGGGCCGCGATGGGGATGTGGGCGGCCTGTTTTGCAATCCTGGCGCTGGCGATCCTGCCGCGCGCCAAGATGCTGTTCATCGCCGTCCTGTGGCACACCCGAGCGCCCGGTTACCAGCCGGTCGAGCTGGTCAAACACAGCTGATTATTTCGCCGCACTGTCTTTCAGGTACGCCGCGCTGAGCGTGCCCTTGTCCTTGGCGATGCCCAGCAGGGTCGGATAGAACTGCACAAAGGTCGTATCCGACGCGGCATGATCCTGGTGACAGGAATAGCAGTTGGCGCTCTGCGGCATCAGCGCGCCAGGCGCCTTGCCATCTGATGACACGAAGAACGCCCACTTACCGGCGAACCTCCCTTCGTCCTTGATGTGGATTTCCAGATTCATCACCTCGGCTTGAAAATGCCCGGCCTTGCTCAGGGTGCCGGCGGATTCCGCCATGCGGTTTTCCTTGATCAGGATGGTCTTGTCCGGCCAGGTGCCGCTTTTCAGGAAGCCTTTGTAAGCCTCGGGATTGACGAAAACATTGTCCAGCATGTGATGGCCGGGGGCAGCCGCGGTGGTGTAATTCAGATCGATGCTGGAGGTCAGGAACACCCATTCCCGATAATCGCCCGGCACCGCCATCTTGTTGTCGGCGGTGTAGCTGGGCTGGGCGAACGCCGCGCAGGGCGCAAGCAACAGCGCGCCCAGAATTTTTCCCAGATGATGCATGGAACGCTCCGAAAAGCCGCGTCCCGATCTAGCTGTTATCCCCTGTCGCCGCAATTGCTGTTGCAGGCGCCCACCGGGTTGCCAAGGCAGGCGCAGCCATAATCCCTGGCCTTGGCGGCCAGGAATTGCGCCAGCGCATCTTTCAACAGCTGCTGGCGGCTGGAGTCGCTTTTGACCGCCAGGATGCCTAGCCGCTCATAATCATGCGCCGACATGCGGAGGGCGCAGCTTTTCTCCCTGGCCGGCGGCGGCGCGGCTGCCAACTCCGGCGCGCCCATCTGGGACGCGCCCATTTCCGGGGTATAGGTGCGCCAGGGCAGCGAGATGCTTTCGCTTTCCGGCACTGCGGCCGGCACTCCCGCCGACGTTCCGGTATGATTCCAAGGCTGAGCCTCGCCCTTGCGCGCCAGCAGGCCGGCTGTGATGGAGGCGTATTTCGCGCTGCTCATTTCGACCCCCAAAGCACCTGATCCGTTGCACGACGCCCGAAGACACGCCGTTCATGGGGGCGAGCCTCCAGCACCCCGCGCCGTTCACCTCCGCGCCGTTCCGGCCCTTCGTAAACAGGCGCGTCCGCGATGGCCTGCAGGACCTCCGCTGCATTGTCCTCGCCCTGCGGCAACTCCTGCGACAGCAGCGAGTTGATCGCCAGGTGACCGGGCCTGATCTCGGGCAACAAGGTGGGGTCGTGCATCAGACGCGACAGCCGCTCCTGGATATAGAACCACAGGTCGCTGATCTCCTTGGCCGAGGCCGATCCCGGCACCACCTCGCCCACGGTGCGGCCGTCGATCATGCTGGCGGCGAAATCCACCCGGTGATGGATGATGACCGGCGCCACCGTGCCGTGTTGCGACAGAGCGACGGCGGATTCCCCGGTGATGCGGGCGCGCGCCGTGGCGGCATTGATGACAAAAATCACCGGCTTGCCATGGCGTTCGGCGATGTCGACCGTCGCGCCCACGGCGCGCAGGTCGTGCGGACTGGGCCGGGTGGGCACGATCACCAGATCGGCATGGGCCACGACGCGGGAAATGGACTGGGTGATGGCAGGCGGCGTGTCGATCACCGCGATCTTGATGCCGGCCTGATGCAGACCTGCCAGCGCCTGTTCCAGATCGGGCAATCCCGCCTTGACGAAATGGGGCGCGGGCGCCTGGCGCGCATTCCACCAATGCGCCAGCGAGCCTTGCGGGTCGGTGTCGATCAGCGCGATTTCGCCCGCCCCGGAGCGGCTGGCCTCGACCGCCAGATGGCCGGACAGGGTGGTCTTGCCCGACCCGCCTTTTTGGGATGCGCAGACGATGGTGTACATGCTTGTGCCCTACAAAGACGAAGCACAGCATCGTCCCTGGGCTGTTTCGCAGCCGTGAAACGCAGGCGTGCAATTTGTCTATTAGTTGATTGGAATTGCGCGCGTTTTGCGCTTGCGAGGGCGCGGTTGAATTGACCCAATGTCGCGAAAATGCCCCAGTGGGGATATTGAATCCTGGGGCGCCGCGGGCCTCTAACGGACGCAAGGAGCCGAAAACATGAAGAAGATTCTGGTAGGCATGACGGCGATGACCCTCATTTTTGGGGCATCCGCGCTCAAGGCACAGGCGCCCGCCCGCAATATATGGAGCGGCGTGTTCAGCCCCGACCAGGCGGCCCAGGGCAAGACGGTGTACGAGGCCAAATGCGTCACCTGCCACGGCGCGGAAATGACGGGCGGCGAAATGGCGCCGGCGCTGTCGGGCCAGATGTTCGTCAGCAACTGGTCGGGCCAGTCGCTGGGCGACCTGTTCACCCGCATCCACACCACCATGCCCGCCAACGATCCGGGCAGCCTGAGCAATGCGGAAGTCGCGCAGGTGCTGGCTTATATCCTGTCGTTCAACCAGGTCCCGGCCGGCGCCACAGCGCTGCCGAGCGATGAGGCGGCACTGGGGCAGATCGCGATTACCGAGAAGAAGTAATCATTCCTACAACCGAAAGCCGCGCTTCCGTAGGCGCGCCTTTTTCCTTGGAGCTCAGTTTCGCTTGGGATCGGCGCTGCCGAGACCGGCGCGCACTTTCCAGACACCACGATAACGGCGCGCATGCTTGTTGGTCAGCGGCGTTGTAGCCATGCATCGCGCAAAACCTCTGAGGCGCCTGCTTCCCGGAATTTCCATATTCGCCGCAGTCGCGAGATTAACTCTACCTCGCGATACCGCTTGCGTGACGGAATATCAGCACCATAGTTCGGCAATCATTGGCGGGGGCTGATATGATGGTTTGGAATCTCAAATTGAGCGGCGTTAAATCAGCCGCCTTTATGATGTCAGCCACGATCTCGCGCGAAACTGATCGGTGCCACAGTTCCGCTATATAGTTGACCATGGCTGGATCGATGCACCTGGAAATCATCATTCCGACATACAACCGGCATGACGCTCTCCGCCGGGCGGTAATGAGTATCCTCAACTGCAAACAGGTGATTGGTTTGCGGACAACAGTCCTTGTTGTTGACAACAACTCCCGCGACGCCACACGTGAGACTGTCGCTCAGCTCACCGCGCAGACGAGCGGCCAGGTTCGATACTATTTTGAAGGCAGGCAAGGACAGCCCGCCGCCATCAACGCCGGTATAGCGCAAACATCAGGAGACTTGGTTGCATTCGTTGATGACGATGAAGAGATGTTTCCCGATTGGCTGGAAGTCATTCACGGCAAGTTTGTGAATGAAGCAGTCGATTCATAACCGGACGTTACGAACCTGTTTGGCACGAACCCATCCCGGACTGGCTGCCTCCAAATCGGTATGGACTTGTGGGCGTTACGGACTATGGAGAAGTGCCCATCTCCATTACAGACTTGGACGCCGGTCGGATGTTCCTGGGTGGAAACGCGATAGCGCGAAGGAACCGTATCATTGAGGTAGGGGGATATTCTGAATGGCTGACCTACGGCAATGACGCCGAGTTTGGCATTAAGCTTGTGAATTCTGGAGCAACGGGCCTGTATTGTCCGGATCTGCGCGTTTACCACGACATACCGACGAGCCGTGTCACCAAGGCGTATGTCCGCAAGCGCGCGATGATGAACCATATGAACACGGTGCAGATACGCAAGCACTGGCGAACGCTGGATCAACTCTTACTGGGGTTTCCAATACGGTTGGCGTATTACAAGGTGATCAAACTTGCGGAGCAATTGCGGAAGGTCATCAGCGGCAAATCACATTCATGGCTGGCATTTGATTGCGAACTTATCCTGTGGGACTTGTTCGGATATGTTCGCGGATGGAGCGAATGGGATCGCTTCTGGGGGCCTCGAATCATGCGATAGCGCGTTAGCGGACACTCTCGCTATACAGGCATTGCAGCTTATCGTGGGCGCGGCTTTTTCTTCAGAGATCAGTTCGGCCTGGGATCGGTGCTGCCGAGATCGGCGCGCACTTTCCAGACGCCGCTCTCCTTGACCCAGACGGTCATGTAATGACCGGTAGCGCTGACGCCCGGGCCGGTGCGGCTGAAATGACCTTCGGTCCAGCCCAAGGTGCCGTCGGCAGAGACCCCGCCGGTATCCGGCACCCAGGTGACCTTGATCTTGGGATCGCTATGCGGACTTTTGGGATCGTTGAAGCGCCGGACCGCATCTGCCTTGTTCTTGATCGGCGCAGCGCCGGTGAAGGTCTGCCCGTCCTGCGCCAGATTGGCGATATAGGCCTGATCATAGCCCTTCTCCAGCGACTGCTGAGCGAACGCGCGGTCGACGGCGAGCAGGTCTTCTTTGGGGCCTGCCAGAGCTGACGATGCGCCAATGAAGAGCACCGCAACGGCCATAAGACGCGCTTTCATGTTCAGCCCCTTTTGCAAGATCGCCGCGATACTAGGGCGGCGCCCAGGACGCGCCTAGCCGGCTTTTGCATCCATCCCACTTGGCCTGTATTCCTTGCCGGGTTCGGCGAAAAAAAGAAAAGGCCAGAGCCCATGCCGTCACCAAAATTGATTATTGCCGTCATAGGATTTGCCAGCCTGATTGGCGCGGCTGACGCCCAGCAGGCGCAACCGGCGAAACCCACGCCTGTAAAACCCATCTTGGCTTGGGCGCCCAAGCCTGCGCGGCTGACGCCCTATCGCGGCCCCAACAAGCCGTTGTGGAGGCTTTCGGAGATTCTCAAGAAACATGCCGGCCAGCAGGACTGGGCCGAGACGGTGGTCGAGACCCATGATTTCACCGGCGCCTATATTTCGATGGCACCCGGCGCAAAGACCAAGACGCTTTTCTATGCCGATGACCGCGTCTTCTGGGTGGTGCAGGCAGGCCAGATCCGCTTCACCATCGAAGGCCAGGAGCCGTTCGTCGCCTCCAAGGGATTTCTGGTTCAGGTGCCGTACCGCGTGGCCTTCCATCTGGAGACGGTAGGGAACGTCCCGTCTCTGCGCTTTGAGGTCAGGCCCGCGGGAGAAGCCCCGATCTATCCGATTGCCGAGACGCCGGATCCGGCGCCGGGCGTGCAATATATCCACGCCACCTTCAGCGGCCACGGCACGTATGACGCCGCGAACAAGCCCGCACTGGATTTCGAAAAAGACGTGGTGCAAGGCGGCGGGCCGCCCCCGCGCGCCTTTGTGAAAGACGACCGGTTCGCGGTGGAAATCTTTCGCGGACCGGGGGTACCGACGCCGCCGTCCACCTCCGTCGGCCATTTTCGCGCCAACTATCCGGGCCTCTGGTTTGTGCTGGAAGGCCAGGAGGAATTCCTGTTCGAAGGCGAACCGCTGATCCGCGCCGAACAGGGCGATGTGGTGTTCTCGCCCGTGGGCCGATGGCATCGGGCGACGGCGGCCGGAACCGGAATGTCGACCCGGCTGGCGATCAACGCGCGCCCAGGGAATCTGCATTGGTATCCAGAGGGCGGGGGTGGTGGGGAGTGATGGCCTGTATCTAGACTCGTCACGCCCCGAATCGGACTAGATTGGGAAATGGATTTCTTCGACTTCATTAAGCCCGAAGAACTGGATGATCTTCCAGAAGACCCGCATGTGGCCTTCATTGCCTTCGTGCGTCTCGCCGAGCCACGTCTTTCCGCGAGGCTGAGGGAGATTGGCCCTCGCGACCAAGATACCTACGAGCAGATTGATGACGCTCGCTATGGCTTCCAAAACTTGGTGCTGGGAGCGGCGAAAAAGTTCGGCGTAGAACCGTTCGCCAGTCTTGAAATGCCAACGCTAAAAAATCATAGCGACGAGAATTATCGGCAATTTCGGGCGGATCTCACACATTATCTGACTCAAGTCATGCTCACGGTCGCAATACGCGACCGTAGCGATTCTGTCCCGTTACCGCCTAAGAGTGCCGACAGCATCCGTCAGTATGTGCACTATCTCCGTGAAGCGATCGATAAAGCCGATCATCTAACTAAGGCAAGGAAAGCAGCTCTTCATCGCCGTTTGGATGCTTTAATAGAGGAGCTAGACCGCAAACGCGTCCGCTACTTGTTGGTGGCCCGCGTCGTAATCGAAATACTCGCCATTCCGGGCGCCTTACAGGCATCTTATGATGTAATGGCGCCACTCGCCGCTAAAATACTTCGGGAAATCGGCGAAGCGAAATTGGCGGATGATGATGAGAAGCGGATCCCGTTTGAAGGGCCGGTCGCGCTCTCACCGCCACGGCAGCCTAGTGTTAAGCCTTCGGCCAACTTCGCTCGGGACGAAATGGACGACGAAATCCCTTTTTAGGGTCCACGCGATGGCGGGGCGCTTGGCTGCCGCGCGACTATGAAGGCCCTTGGCCTGCCGCGTGCCCGCTCAAGTCGCTGTCGCGCGCGGGCACTTGTCATTCATCTGACCCGCGATGCGGGTCAGATGAATGGTGCCGCCTGCGTGACTCGAACACGCGACCCCCGCATTACGAATGCGATGCTCTACCGACTGAGCTAAGGCGGCTACCGGCGATGGAGCGACCGGCGACCCGAAGGGCCCGCCGGCGCGACCATTGAAGAG
>Ga0193753_10002988_pt1 | contig 12859 bp, 20 predicted proteins | sample H1c2metaG_FD_144925 | JGI IMG/M metagenome (GOLD analysis project Ga0193753, IMG submission 144925) | Soil microbial communities from a riparian zone of the East river system, Colorado, United States - H1c2 | ecosystem: Environmental > Terrestrial > Soil > Riparian zone | place: USA: East... | reverse complement strand
CTCGAGCGCGTGCTCGCCGACGATAATCCATACGCCGAAAGCGTCGCGTGGGATATCTGCCATGAGCTTGGCTGCGCATTGCCGACGCCGACAATGCTCCCTGATTGGCTACTGGGGTCGAGGTCGTGGTCGAGGTCGGGGTCGTGGTCGAGGTCGGGGTCGTGGTCGAGGTCGTGGTCGTGGTCGAGGTCGAGGTCGTGGTCGGGGTCGTGGTCGAGGTCGTGGTCGTGGTCGAGGTCGTGGTCGGGGTCATGAAGATCACCGGCGAGACGACACTGAACGAGCTCGCGGTCGAGCGACTGAAGCTTGGGATCCGCTACATGGGCATCAACATCGTTGGTGGATCGTTCATCGCGCCGAAGTTCGTCTCGTTCGTGCTCGGCGACGGCCGCGCGCCGGTCTATGGCCATGGCGACACCGAGCACGAGGCGTTGGAAGACGCGTTCAGCCAGCTGCGCAGCGCCATCGATCGGGGGACGACATGACGCACGACGAATTATGCTCGGGCCTGAATTCGGTCGCGCTTTCTGCCGCGCTCGAAGATAACGCGTTGCTACGAGCAGACATCGCGCGACTACTAGCGCGCCAGCAAGAGCTGTTGCAGACGCTCGTCAAGTTGACGCAGACGACGCCGTTTCCCGACGAATTCAAGGACTGGGAGTCGCAGCGCGCGAAATTCGTCGCCGAGATCGGAACGTTGCGCGCACAGGTCGCTGATCTCGAACGACGCCTCGAAGATTGGGAAGGCGTGGCGTGACATTCATCTATGGCGTCTTCGGGCTCATGCGCCAAAGCAATGGCGACGCTGATCTCGTGTGGCCCGTGTCGTGGCGCCACGAGCTCGAAGCTGCGCGTGATCTCGTCGAGCTACTCAAGACTCAGCGCGCCGAACATAGGGCGAAGCTCTTGCCGCTCTGGGAGGCTCTCGGAGGGCTTACTTTCGCCGCGCGAACCTCGATCCGTCACGAGCGCCCCATGAGATCTCCGGGCTGGAGCTCTAAGGTGGCGCAGTTGAATGCCGAGCGTCAGCGACTTGTCGGCGCCTGCGTTGCGATCCAGAGCGCATACGTCGACGTGGCGCTCGATCCGCTAGCCCCGATTCTTTCTGAATTTTACAACAACGAGCCGATCTATCGAGTCTTCACGCTATCGGACAGCCCGCGATCTGACTACGACATCAAGGAGCTGATCCTGCAACGCGCCGAGCTCTACGCGGCGTCGACCGATGGCGACGTCGAATACGAGCCGCACGACTTCACCGGAGACGACTGATCGAGCGTCACAGGCTCGATCCACAAGGTCGACAACGTAATCAGGGGGCACGACATGGGCAACGACAAGACAACACCAAGCGCAGACACCATCGGCAAGGGCATTCCAGTCCGCGATCCGAGCGCTGCGAGGACACCGGGCCGCGTCGCACGCGAGCCGCGTGTTCGTACCGGCGACGACTACATCGATCATGGCGCCGTCTGCGATGGCGCGCCGACGAGCGCGACATGCTTTCTCGAGGAAACTCAGCGCTCCGAGCTGATCGATCGCCTGCAGCTCGACATGGCCAACGCAGGCGTCAACTACAAGCTCGCGCTCGAGGCCGTGCGCGTCGATGTCTTGCTGAAGAAAGTCACCGAAGACGTCGGCATCATCGGTGGCATCGTGATCGATCTGGTCAAAGACTTCGCGATCGACAAGCTCGGCCACACGCTAGGCCGCCTGCAAAAGCTGGGCATGGCGGCGCTCGACAGCACGCCAGGCGCCGGCGAGTACGGCCCGGTGCGCACGAACAAGGGCCAAGACCTGTTCGCCAAGCTCACCGACGCGCGCATCACGGCCGCGATCAAGAAAATTGCTGATCCCGCCAAGAAAGCGTTCTCGTCGTCGATCGGCGAGAACGCCGAGCGCTCGGCCGAGAAGGCGGCAGATCTGACGCTGATCAAGCAGCTGACGCAGAACACGAACCGGATGTTTCAGATGCTGTCATCGGGGATTCCGGCCGTCGCGAACGACGCCGAGCTCGTCTGGTTGTGGATGGCCTTCAAAGACACCGACGCGCACGCGCAAGACGCCTACGAGACCGCGCTACGCGCCAAGATCGCGCGGTTCCAGAAATCGGGCGTCGACAAGATCGGCCGTCGCAAAGAACCCGGCACGCTCGACGGGATCTCGCGGCTGACGCGTGTGTGCGTGATTCACTTCACGAGCGGCCATGCGCCCGAGCACTGGCTCGAGGTCTGGGATCAGCGCCGCGACAAGTTTCGCCAGACCGAGCGCTCGAACGCCGAAGAGCGCGGTCAGGTCGACGGCATCGGGTTTTCACAGCCAAATCCCGAGACGCCGGGCCCGGGGCTCCTGCGACGCATCCCCGACGAATTCGTCGAGATCGCGCTGCAACGCCAAGAGCAAGTCTTCGCCGATCGCTCGATGGGTGTTCGCGTGATCGACGAGAGCGAGCGCCCCGGGCAATACAGCCCCGAGCGCGTCGCGAAGGCGCGTAAGAAGTCACAGCCAGAGCCGGCGGGCGATCCGCTCGGCTTCGCGCCGACGCCGGCGAACGCGGCGCCAAGCGCGCCGTCGAGCGTGCCCATGATTCCGACGCAGCCGACGTCATTTGGTGGCGCTGATCAAGCGCCGATCGTGCCGCCGACGGGCCCGCTCGGGTTTGGTGACTCGTGAGTAAAGATCGCATGGCGATGTTGGCGGTCGTGCTGTGCCTCGTGCTGGTCGGCATGATGGTCGGTGCGTCACTGCCTCACGACAACGAGGGCCAACTTCAGCGCAAGGCTAAGAAGTTCGACGACTACTGCGCGTTCGTGCGCGTGTCGCTCGAGTCGGTCGAATCTAACCTGCGCGACCACGCCGATCCGAAGTTTCGAGCTCGGTTGGCGCAGCTGTTCTACAGCGACGCGCCGCACCTAGATCGCATGTACCGCGATGCCGTGTGGCGCTGCGCGGCCGAGCCGATCGATCCGCCAGCTGTGCGCGTGATCTACGATCGCTGCCGGCCGCCGGGTACGTGCGTACTCGAGGCCGAAGGCGCGCCGCGATGCCAAGTCGATCCCGCGTGCCTGGCGCCGGCGATCGGCGAGCTGGTCAGGCTAATAGCGCCGTCGGGGTAGCTGTCAGCCCGTTGCGATACAAACGAAACCAAGGGGGCATTCTTGAGACCGAAGTACACCAAGCGCGAACGCGCGCGGGCAGTCTTGCTCTTGCGCTGCGCAGCTGATCTTGTCGAGACGCCACGTGAGCTCGAAGGCGACGCGATCAATGCGCTCGTGCCACCGATGGTGCTCGCCGCAGTATGGCTCGGCTTTCCAGCGAGCGATCGCGTGTGGTGGCTCGCGCGCGGCGCACGCTTCGAGTACGCGCAGCGTGCTTGGAGCCCACGCACCAGTACCAACGAGAGTCACACCGCCAAGTGTTTGCTCGGCGCGGCGGCCCTGATCGAGGACGGCTGGGCGCCACGGAAAGATCCTGAGCCATGATGCTCACACTGATCATGTGGGCCACGAGCGACACCGTCGCGTGGCTTGAGGTCGTCGGCTGGATCGGCTTCACAGCGTGCTCGATCCTGATCATCGGGATGTTCTTCGAGGCCGGTCGATGATGCATTCGTCGGTCTACACAGCGCTCAAGACTCGGCGCAAGCAGCGCTCGCGGCTCGAGTATCACGTGTTCGCGAGGTTCCCATGCAACGCCAGCGGCGTGCGGATCGCTGTCGTGCTCAGCGAACGCACGGCGCGGGCGATCGGCGGCTGGGCTGCCGAGTACGCGAGCGAGGTTTCGTATCGAATCAAGCCGCGCGATCCGAAGACGAAGCACTACAGCAAGCCGAGGCGCTTCCGATGATCGAGGTCGTGGCTACATTCGATGCCGTCGAGATCGATGTCGACGACATGGTCGACGAGGCCACCGGGATCCGCTATATCGGCTTCGCGCGACGCGTCGACGATCGATGGCAGTGCCTAGCCCAAGTCGGCAGCGCACTCTGTCTCGTCGAAGTTCGCGTTCGCCCGACGATCGTGATCGATCATGACCGCGGCGACGAAGACAACGCATGCACGAGGCGTTTCCGATGAAGACGAGCGAGCTCGATCGTCTCGCGCGTGGGCCCGATCCGCGCTCGCGCGTCGCGGTACCCAAGCCTGGCGAGCGCTGCCCGCGATGTCATTCACCGGCGAACGGCATGCGCCATCGGCCGTGCCTGCTCTGCTGTCCAGAGCTTGTGCCGCCCGAGCACCGAGGTTCCAAGTGAAGCCCTACCAGCACGCGCGTGGCTCGGTTCAGCGCTGGGGCGGCAAGCCTGAAGACTACTTGCCGTTGCATGACTTCTTCGATCAGACCAAGGCAGCGATGCCAGATCTGCGGCATCGCGCCGTGCTGCACAACGCGATGGGGATCTTTCTACTCGAACGCGTGTTCGGGCCCGTGATCACCAACTCCGACGGCAAGCAGGTTTGCACGCGCGACGTCGGCGAGCACCACGTGCTCGAGGACATGGGATTCATTCCGAGCCTCGAAGACTGGTTAGAGAATCTGCCGCAGGAGGTCTGGCACGGCGGGATCCACAGGATCGCGAAAGACCAGCGCCCGCCAACACCGAGCGAGGCACGCGAGGCGATGCGTGCTCGCGTGCGCGACGTGTTGCTCGAACGAGTATCCCTGCCGGCCAACGGACCAAGTGTTGCCCTGATCGACACGCTAATCGCCGCCGTGCGCGGCACGACGAAAGAAGACTGACGATGGCACTCAAGACGGTTCTCGATAATTTCGCAAAGGCTCGCGCACAGTACGAAGCTGCGCTCAAGACACACGGTGACGACTTCCAAAAGGAAATCGCATCGGCGATCGCTGCGGTGTTGCCGATCGGCTACGTGTTCACATGGACGCAGTGCACGCCGTATTTCTGCGACGGCGACCCGTGCGTGTTCGGCGTCAACTCAGCGCACGTACACACCACCAAACAATTCGAGGAGGAGAGTGGTGAGGGGTGTGGCATGGGGTGTGACATCGATATCGACCGAAGAGGCATCTACGGTGGTACCCCAGAGCTCAAAGAGCTGCTCGCGCCAGTCGCCGCGGTCTGGAGTCAGCTCGACACCAAAGAGAACGAGCCGCTCATGCTCAAGGCATTCGGTGATCACGCACGTGTGATCGTCAAGACCGACGGCAGCATCGAGCGCGAAGACTACGACCACGACTAGTTGATCGATCGCTCAGAGATCGATCCAGGGAACCGCGACGCGCAACTGTACCAACGAGGCACTACCCAGCTGATCGATCGCTTGGAGATCGATCCAGGCGCTAACCAGGGGGCAATCATGAAAGAGATCCGCGTCTACAAGCATTGGGCCGAGCCCGCGTCGGCTGTCGATCATCATCGGCTGCAGAGTCAGCTCAAGCTCGCGTACCAGTATCGTCGGATGCTGGCGATGATCGAGAATGCCGCGCGCGTAGCGCAGCGAGCGTTGGTTCAAGCTGACCCGGCGATCGCGATGCTGATCAATCAGCTCGCGGTGCTGCACGAAGCTGATCCGCCGGCCACGATCGTGATCACGGCCGCGCAGGAAGCACTGCGACTCGCGCGGCGCGACTTACACAAGACCGACGCCTACAAGCTCGAGGCCCGCGCGATTGGCGATCGTCGGCAAGTGCTCGTCCGCGGCGCGCGCGGCCTGTTCTCGGCGCAGGGCCTCGCGTGGGGGACGTACCAACACGTCGAGGAAGCGCACGATCAGTCGTGCAGCGAGAACCCGTATTGGGAAGACGTCAAGGTCAGGCTGACGCCCGGCTTCGGCGCGATCGCGGTGCACATCCAGAATCGCGTGCTGCCGAGCGGAACGCTCGTTGGCGGCCGGGACACGTTTGTGCAGATCGACGCCGAGCGCTACGGACTCAGCACGTTCCGCAACGGCTGGCGTGCAATCGATCCCGACGGCCCCAGCGGCCGCGTGCAGATTCCAGCCGGCGAGCGACGCCCTTGCGGCGGCGGCGCGCCACGCCTGCAGCGCATCCGCATTCGCACCGGTAGCGATGGGCGCGCGCCGATCTGGACCGAGTTTCACATGCTCTTGCATCGACCGCTGCCGCCCGGCAAGATCCTGTGGGTCAGGGCCCATCAGACGCGCGTCGGGATCCGGACGATGTACAACATCCAGTTCGTCGTCGATATCGATACGGCTGGTCGCGCGCCACGAGCGCGGCCCGCAGGAGGCGCGGTAATGGATGATCGCGCACCACAAGCGCGATCCCACCATGTGGGCGATGCTACGGATGATCGTGCGCCTCAAGCGCGATCCATGATGTCCCACGCGATCGTTGGCGTCGATATCGGCTGGCGCAAGCTCGAGAACGGCGACTGGCGTGTCGCGATGGCGGTCATACCCGACGGAACCACCGACGAGCTCGTCGTGCCACACGATGTTCTGCGGCGTGCTGACAAGAGCGCCGACTTGCGCTCGATTCGCGATCAGAGTCGCGACGCGATGCGAACGCGGCTGCTCGCGTTTCGCGAAACAGTTGTGGCGTCACTTGAAGACGCCACCCCAGCACCTTCCGCCGACTGGCTCGAAGCCACACGCACGATGCACGCATGGCTGAAGTTCGGGCGGTTCGTGCGGCTACGCCACTGGTGGGCGCAACATCGCTTCGCTGGCGACGAGGAGATCTACAGCGCCCTGTGCGCATGGCTCGACAACGATCGGCACCTGATCGACTGGCAGGAATTCAACATCAGGCGCATGAAGCGCCAGATCGACGGGCTCTATCAAGCGTGGGCGATGCGACTCGCGCGCAGCTTCGACGTCATTGCGATCGAAGATATGAACCTGACGGACCTGAAGGCCAGCTCGCCGGGCTTGGTCTCGGATCTCGCGCACGAGCGCGGCATGGTGGTCGGGCTCAGCCATCTGATCGGCTGGCTCAAGCGCGCCACCGCGGGATACAACACGCGGCTCGTCGAAGTCGATCCAGCGTACACGACGCGTAACTGCCGCAAGTGCGGTTTCTGCCGGCCGGCGAGCGCCGAGCTCGTGATCAAGTGCGAGGCATGCGGTTTCGCCGAGGACCAAGACATCACGGCCGGACACAACATCACGGCGCGTGCGGTCGCGACACTCGAGGAACCGACGCCAGAGGCCACGCCGGTCAAGCGCCGCGTGCGTCGGACACGCCGACGCCCGAACGAAGCAACCACCGAGCCGAACAATGGCTGATCGATCGCCACAAGATCGAATCCCAAGAGTCACAGAGCACAACATCTGCTCGATCGATTCGAGATCGAGCCGTCAATGCGACCAGTAACATCTGCTCGATCGATCCGAGATCGAGCCATGAGGCAGCCCAAGAACATCTGCTCGATCGATCCGAGATCGAGCCCGCAAGCCCATCGGACGGATGTGGGCGCGCACCTAACAAGGTTGGTGATATATCAAACGAATCCAACCACTGTTAAACTAGTTTAATCGAGTACCCCAGGCTATCTACAGGAGCATGCATCCATGACCGACTGGACCACCGGGCCTGATGGCCGAGCGAACACTTCATCCGAGTACCACCGCCTCGTCGACTTCGTCGCGAAGATCATCCAAAGCCAGGCCTTGGTACTCGGACAGGACGGTGTGCAGGGGGCTGGCTATAGCGTCGCCGGCTTGATCATGGCGCAGCTCGCGCACGACCAAGACCTCACGCCAGGGGGCGACAGCTTCAGCGACGAGCCTGAGCTGAAAGATCTCCGACGCGATCTGCAGGAAGCCAAGACCGCACTCGAGGGCATTCGAGGTCATCACGCCAATCTTCGAGCCACAGTCTGCGGAGCGCTGGCGATCTCGCCCGATGCCTCGCAGGACGCGATCGCCCTCGAGATCAAACGTCTCGCGGCGAGGCTGATGGACACCCTCAAGCAATGCGACGAGGCGACCAAACGCGCCAACGATCTCAAGACCGAAACGCGCCAAGCGAAAACCGCAATCTGCTCGGCGCTCGAGCTGCCTCCTACTGTCGAGCTGACCGAGATCTTGTCGAAGATCATAGCGGCCCAGGGTTACACCAACGACATCGCGCGAGCGAACCAATCGATGCGCGCCGAGCGCGAGCGCCTCATGGTTTTGGGCGTGGACCTAACCGCCCAACGAGCGGCGATCGCTCGCGCGCTGGGCGTGGCCGATCGTCAAGACTTGATCCTGCAAGCAATCAACTCGGCTATCGGCCATGCGGGCCTTGTGAATCACAAGCATGCGACGTGGCGCAAGGCGCTCGCCGCCACGCTCGAAGTCGTCGACGACGAAGACGCGATCTCGCGCGCAGTCGAGGCGTTGTCGCTACACGGCGGCGACTACAAGAAACGAGGCTTCAAGATGATCGAGTGGCGCGACGAGATTGCCGAGGCGCTCGGCGCGCCGGGCAAAAGCCACGCCCAGATCTTCGGGCAGATCAAATCGCTGCGCTGGGCGGTCAAGACACTCGGCGAGCGCGTACGCGAGCAGGCTCACACCATTCGCAAGTTCCAACACGCTCACGACGACATCACTCTGCAGCCTGATCTCGACAAGCTCGGCGTCGGCACGCCGCATCAATATACGTCCGACGATCACGTGTTCCAATTCGTCAAGCTCACCGAGACCGGCTTTCACACGGATCGATTTCGATTCTGCGTGATCTGCCTGACCTGCAATGTCGTGCTGCATGAGGCGACGACAGGGCCGCTCGAACGCGTTGGTCAGCATCTGTTCGACGTGCGCACCAAAGTCGAGATCAACGACAACGAGATCGTGCAAGCGGCGCTCGACAGCAAAGCGCCACAGGAGTCGTCGTCGTGAGCGGCGGTCGCAAGAATCAGCATGGCCTCGGACGACTCGACGCCGACGACGAGAGCCCACGACACATTCGCGACGAGCGCGGCAGCCGCGAGCACATGGGGCTCGTAGGCAAAGAGCTGCCTCTCGCCGGCGGCCTCGGTTGGTGCGGCGAATGGATCGAAGGCGAGTGGATGTTCGTAGGTACGGACCACGCGCTGCTGCATCTGGCCTACAACGGCGGCATGACGCCGTGTCAGGACTGCTTGAAGCGCCTACGCGAGATCATCGATGCCGAGCTCAACGACGAGCCGCTAGCTGGTCATCCGACGATCCCGAAGAGACCATATCGTGGCTGATTCGCTATTGCACGAGATCGTCCGCAACGGCCGCGACCTGGCCGCCGGGACCAAGGCTCGCTACGCACGCGACATCAACGAGTGGATCGCGTTCGCCGGCGAGGACCCGGCCGCCTGGACGCGAGCGCGCGCCGAAGAATTCTACACGATGCTGCTGACGCGCATGAAGCCGCGCAGCGCCAACCGGCTCATGGCGAGCCTGCGCTACGCCGCGAATTGGTGGGCAACGCGCGAGAACAAGCCCGAGCTCGACTTCACCAAGATCCAGCGCGCCAAGTCGCGCGAGCGGTCGACGAGACGATCGCTCGATGCCGCACAAGCGACGGCGCTGCTCATGACATGCCGCAAGACACAAGGCCCGCTCGACTTGCGCGACTTCGCGATGTTCGTCGTCGGGCTCGAGACCGGCATGCGCCAGATGTCGATCGCTGGCATGACGGTCGAGACGACGCTCGTAGATCCCAGCAAGAGCCCGGTCGGCTACCCGATCGCGTTGGTGCCCATGAAGGGCACCGAGGGCAATCGCGTGCAGGTGCCGCTATCGGACACGGCGATCAAAGCACTCGAGCCTTGGCTCGCGTGGCTCTATGATCACAAGGCCAAGAAAGGGCCGATCTTCAGGAGTCTTCAACGGCGCCTGACCTCGGGTGGCCAGAACATCCACGCCGCCGGCGCAACGCCGCTGACGGCCGCCGGCATCCAGAAGATCTTGGCTGGGCGCGGCGACGACGCCGGCATTGGCCACGTGCATCCTCACATGTTCAGGCACACGTTTATTACTTGGAGAATCGAAGCGGGCATGCTGCCACACGAGATCGCGGCGATCACTGGCCACACGATCCCGGGGCTCGGCGCGATGGCCGGCTACATCGATCTGCGCACGGTCGGCCAGAAAGCACGCATGGCAACGCCGGCGTGGCTCAAGGCGCTAGTCGGTGTCCCGTGAGCCGATCTATGATTACCAACGAAGTGACCGACGAACGCGAGCTACCGCTCGCCGAGATCTTGAAGCTCGCGTCAGCGGCTAACATCGACATCAACGATCTGAACGATCAGCTATGCCGAGTGATCAGGGAGCTCGAGGGCATGCTGCGCGAGGACAGCTCGCGGTTCTGTCAGCGCGTGATCTCGACGCTGATCGAGCCTGGCATCGAGCTCGCGTGGAGCGGCGCTCGCCGCAAAGCCGGCGTCTACTACTGGCGCTTCGTGATCCGCGACGAAGACGGCGTGATCGAGCTGCTCACGGCCGACCCAGAAGATCGCAGCGAGGCGTTCACCAGCGGCGCCATGACGCGTCTGTTCGAGGAGCTCAAGAAATGCCGCCGCGCGCGGATCTAGGCCTCTGGCGAGATCGCAGCTTCGCGACGTTCTTTCGTCGAGGCGTCCAAGCCTCGTCCTGGGATCCTCGCGACATAGTAGACCGCAGTAGAGCGTGGGAATATTGGATGTTCGGCGCCGCCCGCAAACGCAGCCGACGCCGTTATCTAGCTCGCTGCGTTCGCGAGGCCCACGAGCTTGCCGACAAGCTCGACGAGGCTATGGAACACCAGCGAGAGATCAACCGAGAAATGGTATCGTCGAGCCCATGATCCAGCTGCGCGGCCTCGGCCGAGACTCCATCGACGAGCAACCGCAGGAGCCTGGCGACCTCGAGAAGATCCGCACGCTGCAGGTCTACATGAACCGTGCGATCTCGCGGCTGCGCACGATGGATCCAAAGTACAACACGCTCTACGAAGTCGGCGTGAGCGGCACGATCACGCAGGGCATGGTGAACACCCTGAAAGTCGTCGCTGGCGCGACGGGCGCAATCGCGAACCCAAGTCGCATGACGATCGCGAACGTCAAGACCAACGTCGAGAGCCACGCCTACAAGCTCTGGCAGTGGCTCGAAGCGACCAAGCCGCATGCGCCGCCGTTCGATCCGCAGCAGCCGACCACTGACGGCGACTGGACACCGACGACGCCGACGACTAACCCGGGCATCCCGCGGCCCGAGACGCCAATGCCGCCCGAGCCGCCGATCCCGACGATGCCGGATCCGCCGTACGTGCCGGCGCCAATGCCGGCGCCCACGTACTCCGTCAACAAGATCGCATTCGCGGCGCTTGGCCTGTCGATCTTGGCGCTCGGTGGGGCGCTGGTCGCACAGCGCTATCGAAAGAGACACGCCAATAGCTGATCGATCGCTTGAAGATCGATCCGGAAATCCTCCCACAACGCCAACAGCTGATCGATCGCTTGAAGATCGACCCAAGTGCTACGACAGCTTCGCCGACGCTGGCGCCAATCTAAGATCAATCCCCCAGAACGGCTTACTTCGATGGCTTGCGCCTCTCGTCGTCACGTCTCGTCGACACCGACGTCGAATCAACGATCTCGGCGTCCGCGGCGCCGCCGATGATCGCGACGATCGTCTGTTGCGCGTCTGCCTTGTTCTTGTAGTTCTCGCTGTGACAGAGCGCCTTGCCGTTCGCGCCGTTCAGCCGCCAGTAGAATTCGGCGCCTGAGCGCAGGATCTCGAACTTCATGGGTGACTCCTTGTCTCGATAGTAGCTGTGCTCGAATGCAACGCCCATTCCTGATACCGTGAGGCCATGAACGCGCGCGGCGAGCGGGTTATCATCTTCGGCGATAGCCTGAGCCACCCGGGCAGTGATTCGGGCCCGGAGATCACTGACATCACGACAGGCTCGAACCGTTCGAGCTCGGCGCCTGGAGACTTGCTGGCGAGCTTGCTACTCGAGCAAGGTGCGACAGCGGCGCGCGTCAATGCGCGCGTGGGCCGCAGTGCCTGGAACTTCTGGTCACGCGAGAACACCGAGGCGCTGTTGTCCGCGGATCGGACGTTCAGGCCGACCAAAGTCGTCGTGGTCTTGGGGACCAACGACATCGGCCTCAGCATCGCCAAGGACGCCGAGGCCATGCGCGCGATCAAGGACGCCTACCAGAAGATGGGCGCCGAGGTCTGGGCCATCGGCCCGCCGGTGTTCACGAGCGCGAGCTTGAACGCACAGGCCGAGCCCGTGATCAAGATGATGTCGAGCATCTTCGGTGGCCGATTCCTCGACGGTCGGCCATTGTCTACGACAGCGGGCCGCGCCGGCGACGGCGTGCACTTCAGGCCCGAGAGCGCACGCCAGACGGCGCTCATGATGGCCGACGCGCTCTTGTCGAAGAGCTCGCCGATGTCGCCGTGGGTCGGCGTCGCCGCCGGCATCGCGGGCATCGGCGCGTTGTGGGCATTGATGGCTTACCTGCAGCGGCGCAACAAGCGCGCGCTGAGCGGAGTAGTAGATATCGTCGACGGCAAGCGCTATGCGGGAACGCACGCTGCGCTCGTGCGCTCGGGCGCGCGACAGCGGCCGTGCAAGTCGGGGCTCGATAAGCATGCCAGGTGTTGGGCATCGCGCGGTCGATGATACGGTTCGATCATCATGGCGCGAAAATCGAATAAGCCCTCGAGCGCCACCAAGTCCCGGCGCAAGCCGGAGAAAGCAACATCCATGTCGAATCACAACAGGCCGCGTCAAGATGATCGCGCCACCGAGCGCACCGACGCCAAGCCCGACACCAAGACCAGCACGCAAGGTCGCGACGCCGAGCACGACCGCCAGATCAGCGCCAATCCCGACGGGCAAGCGCCCGTCGAGGCACAAGAGAACGTCGATGCTCCGGATCACGGCGCGTTCGACGCGCGGCGCGACCCCG